>ENA-UEQI01000937-UEQI01000937.1-human-gut-metagenome-genome-assembly--contig:-NODE-937-length-11200-cov-12.389643_pt1 | contig 11200 bp, 8 predicted proteins | sample MGYA00242946_ERZ507945 | MGnify/ENA primary metagenome ERZ507945 (study PRJEB26167, sample SAMN06115467) | human gut metagenome | host: Homo sapiens | place: China:Guangxi | collected 2016-06-08... | reverse complement strand
GATGAAGCCGTAGTTCGCCGGATAGTGGGTGGAGGTATAAAGGATACGGTCGAGGCGCAGGGCGCCGGTCTCCTTATCCATTTCGTATTTGTTCTTGCTGCCCTTTTCGATCTCGATGACGGCGAGGAAGTCCTCGGGGCGCACGCGGTGGGGCGCAACATCATGCCAGAGGTTCATAGACAGGCCCTTCTTTCTTTACAAAAATAATAGATATCTTTAATAAAAGATTATAATATGCCCGTGCCGCGATTGCAAGGGCGGGACGCACAAACTTTGTGTAAAAATCTCCGCGGTTTCCGAAAAATGCAGCAAAACGCCCATCGCGCCGGCACGACAAAATTTTCGCTTCATCTTGTCAGAGCGCGTGCTCCGTGTTATAATTTATTAGTTAAAGTATATCAACCGGGAGGATAACCCCTTGGAACGAGAAAAGGTATTGGTCAGCGCCGAGGAAACGGCGCGGCAAAAGGAATATATGGATAAGGTGCGCGCGCTGCACGAGCAGCGCACGACGAAGCCGCTGGCCTACGTCCACACCTACGGCTGCCAGCAGAACGTGGCGGACGGCGAGCGGCTGATGGGAATGCTGCGCGAGATGGGCTGCGAGTTCACCGACGACACGAAGCGCGCCGACATCGTGCTGATGAACACCTGCGCCATCCGCGAAAACGCGGAGAAAACCGTTTACGGGATGCTCGGCCAGCTCACGCACACCAAGGCGGCGAATCCCGACCAGATCATCTGCCTGTGCGGGTGCATGGCACAGCAGCCGCGCGTGGCGGAAAAGGTGAAAACCAGCTACCGCCACGTCGATCTCGTGCTCGGTCCGCAGGCCGAGTGGCGCTTCCCCGAGCTCTTGTACCGCGCCTACACCGAGCGCGGCCGCGTCTTTTCCATCGACGACGAGCCGGGCCGCATCGCAGAGGACATCCCCGTCTACCGCGTCGGCGGCGTGAGCGCGTGGGTGAGCATCATGTACGGCTGCAACAACTTCTGCTCGTACTGCATCGTGCCCTACGTCCGCGGCCGCGAACGCAGCCGCGAGCCGGAGCAGATCGTGCGCGAGGTCCGCGAGCTGGTCGCGGCGGGCTATAAAGAGATCACGCTGCTCGGTCAGAACGTCAACAGCTACGGCAAGGATCTCGGCACGGGCTATGATTTTGCCGACCTTCTCGCAGAGATCGACCGGATCGACGGCGACTACTGGGTGCGCTTCATGTCCAGCCAGCCCAAGGACGCGACGTCCAAGCTCTTCGACACGATGGCGGCGAGCCGCCATGTGACGCATCAGCTGCACCTGCCCGTCCAAAGCGGCAATGACCGCGTGCTGCGCGCGATGAACCGCCCCTATACCCGCGCGGGCTACCTTGAGCTGATCCGCTATGCCCGCAGGGTCATGCCCGACCTCGTGCTCACGAGCGACATCATCATCGGCTTCCCCGGCGAGACCGAGGCGGAAGCGATGGACACCGTAAGTCTGATCAACGAAGTCCATTTCGACGCGCTCTTTACGTTTATCTTCTCCCCCCGCCCGGGCACGCCCGCCGCAAAGCTGGACGATCCCACGCCGCGCGAGGAAAAGCAGAAGTGGTTCGACGCGCTCTGCAACGCCCAGAACGCCATCAGCGCGGAGAAGCACGCCGCCTACATCGGCAGGACCGTGCGCGTGCTGGTCGAGGGCGAGAGCGACGACGCGGACTGGCCGCTCTCCGCGCGCACCGAGGGCAACCGCCTCGTGCGCATGAAGGGCGACAAGAGTCTTATCGGAACGTTCACCACAGCAAAAATTTCGGGCAGCAACACCTGGGCGCTCTACGGAGCCGCGGAGGAAACGATATGAAAATCACCACCTTACTGGAAAATAAAACCACCTGCGATGCGCTCCGCTGCGAGCACGGGCTTTCGCTCTACATTGAAACAGCAAAGCATAAAATTCTCTTCGACTCCGGCGCGAGTGACGCTTTCTGGGAAAACGCCAAGGCGCTCGGCATCGACCTCGCACAGGTCGATATCGCCTTTCTCTCCCACGCGCACAACGACCACTGCGGCGGCCTGCTGACCTTCCTGCGGGGCAACCGCACCGCGAAGGTCTATCTTCAGAAGGAGGCCTTCGGTGATTACTATGTCGTGACGCCGACGAAATGCGCCTTCATCGGTCTCGATCCCAAGCTGCACGAGTATGCTGACCGCTTCGTGATGGCCGAGGGTGTGACAAAGCTCGACGAGGAGCTGACGCTCTTCTCCGGCATCCGGACGCACGAGCTCCTGAGCGAGGCAAACGCCACGCTGCGCGAAAAGGTCGGCGGGGACTATCCCCGCGACGCCTTCCGCCACGAGCAGGATCTGCTGGTGACGGAGCACGGCAAAACCGTCCTCTTCGCTGGCTGCGCCCACAGCGGCATCATCAACATCATCAACCGCGCAGAGGACATTCTGGGCCGTGCGCCGGACTATGTGTTCGCGGGCTTCCATCTCTACAATCCCTCGCTCGGTCAGAGCGAGCCGAGAGCCCTTGTGGACGCGGTGGGCGAGCGCCTGTGCGCGCGGAAGGCGACGCGCTACGTCACCGGCCACTGCACCGGCGACGACGCTTACGCCTGGCTGCACGAAACGCTGGGCGACCGCCTCGCCTACATGGCGACCGGAACGACCTTTACGATCTGATTTTTTAGAAAGTGAGCAACGAACATGGCAGACCTCACGCCGATGATGCGCCAATATCTTGAGATCAAGGAGCAGAATAAGGATTCCATCCTCTTTTTCCGTCTCGGCGACTTCTACGAGATGTTCAACGAGGACGCAAAGCTCGCCGCGCGCGAGCTGGATCTCGTTCTCACCACGCGCGACCGCGGCAAGTCCGCCGAGGAGCAGACGCCGATGTGCGGCATCCCGTACCATTCGAGCGACGGCTACATCGCGCGGCTCATCGCCAAGGGCTACAAGGTCGCCATCTGTGAGCAGACCGAGGACCCCGCGCTCGCCAAGGGACTCGTCAAGCGCGACATCATCCGCGTCGTCACTCCCGGCACGGTGATCGACAGCGCGTGTCTGGACGACCGGCGCGGCAACTTCCTGTGCGGCGTGTTCCTCGACGAGCAGAACGCGGGCGTCGCGTTCTGCGATATGTCCACAGGCCACACGCATGTCACCGCCTTTTCCGGCGCGGACCGTGCGGAGCATCTGTGCAATGAGCTTGCGCGCTTCACGCCCGCCGAAGCGGTGCTGAGCGCGGGCGCGTATGCGGACGAGGAGCTGAAAGTCCTGCTTGCCGACAGACTCTCCTGCCGCGTGGAGCGCGGCGACGCGCGCTTCGACTTGAAGGCGGCGGAAAAAGCTGTGCTCGCGCAGTACGGCGAGGACGCCTGCGCCGCGCTCCCGCGCAATAACCCCGCCGCGGCGCTCGCGCTCGGCGGCCTTCTGAGCTACCTGCACGAAACGCAGAAGAGCGACCTATCCTACATCAGCGATCTTGAATACTACGAGCAGGGCCGCTTCATGGAGCTGGATCTCTCCGCCCGCCGCAACCTGGAGCTGACGGAGACCATCCGCGGCAAGGAAAAGCGCGGGAGTCTGCTTTGGGTACTTGACAAAACGAAAACCGCCATGGGCGCGCGCTGTCTGCGTTCCTGGCTGGAGCGTCCCCTGCGCGAGGTCGCTGCCATCACACGCCGCTCAAACGCCGTCGGCGCGCTGGTGAACGACACAATGGCGCGCGAGGAGCTGGTCCTCGCCCTCTCCGGCATCAGCGACATGGAGCGGCTCATCGGCCGCATCGTCTACGGCACGGCGGGCGGGCGCGACCTCGTCTCGCTGCGTAATTCCATCGAGCAGCTCGCCGCCGTGCGCGAGCAGCTCGCGCACTTCACCACGGGCCGGCTCGGCGAGCTTTCGCAGGAGCTTGACCCGCTCGCGGACATCGCTGCGCGCATCGCCGAGACCATCGTGGACGAGCCGCCGTTCTCCGTGCGCGAGGGCGGCTTCATCCGCAAGGGCTTCAACGCCGAGGTCGACCGCCTGCACGACATTCTCTCCGGCGGCAAGGGGCTGCTCGCCTCCATTGAAACGAAGGAAAAGGAACGCACCGGCATCCGCACGCTGAAGATCGGCTACAACAAGGTCTTCGGCTACTACATCGAGGTCTCCAATTCCTTCAAGGATCAGGTGCCCGACACCTACATCCGCAAGCAGACGCTCGTCAACGGCGAGCGCTACATCACGCAGGAGCTCAAGGACCTGGAGCAGGAGATCCTGACCGCGGGGGAGCGTGACAACGCGCTCGAATACGAGATCTTCTCCGCCCTGCGCGACGAGATCTGCGCGGGCGCCGAGCGCATCCAGAAGACCGCCGCCGCGGTCGCGGAGCTTGACACGCTCGCGTCGCTTGCCGTCGTCGCGGTCAAAAACAGCTACTGCTGCCCGGTGGTGGACGATTCCGGCGTGATCGAGATCCACGACGGCCGCCATCCGGTCGTCGAGCGCGTGCTGAAGGACGCTCTCTTTGTGCCGAACGACACCTACATGGGCGAAAAGGAAAACCGCGTCGCCATCATCACAGGCCCCAACATGGCGGGTAAATCCACCTATATGCGTCAAGTCGCGCTCATCACGCTCATGGCGCAGATCGGCTCGTTCGTTCCCGCCCGCGCCGCCCGCATCGGCGTGGTGGACCGCATCTTTACCCGCATTGGCGCGAGCGACGACCTGGCCGGCGGCCAGTCCACCTTCATGGTCGAAATGAGCGAGGTCGCGGAAATCCTGCGGCAGGCGACGGCGCACTCGCTGCTGATCTTAGACGAGATCGGCCGCGGCACCTCGACCTTCGACGGCATGAGCATCGCCCGCGCGGTGCTCGAGTTCTGCGCCGACCGCAAAAGGCTCGGCGCGAAAACGCTCTTCGCCACCCACTACCACGAGCTCACCGAGCTGGAGGGCACGCTCGCGGGCGTGAAAAACTACAACATCGCCATCAAAAAGCGCGGGGAGGACCTTGTATTCCTCCGCAAGATCATTCCCGGCGGAGCCGACCGCAGCTACGGCATCGAGGTCGCCAAGCTCGCGGGACTGCCGAAGGAGGTCGTCTCCCGCGCGAAGAAAATACTGGAGGAGCTGGAGGCCGGCGGCAGCTATATCCCGCCGCGCGAGGAGCGCGAGCAGGTAAGTCTTGACGCCATCGGCGAAGCCGAGGTGCTCGACGCGCTGCGCCGCGCCCAGCCGGACACCATGTCGCCCATCGAGGCGATGCAGCTGCTCTACGACCTGAAAAAGAAGCTCCCGAACTAACCCCGAAACAGACAGAAAGGGTCTATCCACATGGCAAAAAAAGCCGCTACCTCCCACATGAACCAGACCGAGCGCGTCGCGGGGACGATCTTCTTTATCGTCTATCTGCTCGTGCTGCCGCTGCTGGCCAACAAGCTCTTTGGCATTGTCGAGGTCCTGCTCGACACGAAGATCAGCGACTCGCTGGCGAACATCATCTACTACTATGTGCTCTTCGCCATCGTGCTGCTGCTCTTTCACTCGTTCCTCGCGCACACGACGAGCCGCTTCCTCGGCGGCGTGAGCCGAGCGATGACGACGTTCTGCATGGGCCTTCTGGTCTTTTACGGCGCGAACGAGCTCTTCTACCGCGTGGCGAACGTGCTCTTCAACAGCCGCACCAACCTCAACGACATGACCATCGCCGCGTCCATCAACGCCGCGCCGCGCCTGACAGCGCTCATCATCGTCTTTCTCGCCCCCTTTGTGGAGGAGGTCCTTTTCCGCGGTCTCGTGTTCGGCTGTCTGAAGGAAAAGAGCCGCGTCGCCGCCTACGTCATCTCCTGCGTGCTCTTCGCGTTCATGCACGTGTGGACCTTCGCCCTCTCCTCGTGGGACTGGAGCTATCTCATCCTCATGCTGCAATACCTCGTTCCCGGCCTCGTCTTCGCGTGGGCGTTCGACCACTCCGGCACGCTCTGGACGTCCATCCTGCTCCACGCGACCGTCAACGCGCTGGCTCTCTGGGCCATCGTCGGATAAGGAGAATACCATGCCGCACATCGAACAGCTATCCCCCCATATCGCCAATCTCATCGCCGCTGGCGAGGTCGTCGAGCGTCCCGCGAGCGTTGTCAAGGAGCTTTTGGAAAACGCCATCGACGCGGGCGCGAGGAACGTCACCGTCGAGCTGCAAAACGGCGGGCTGACCTATCTGCGCGTCACAGACGACGGCTGCGGCATCGCGCCCGACGAGCTGCCCACCGCCTTTCTGCGCCACGCGACGAGCAAGCTCCGCACCGCTGCCGATCTGGCCGCCATCGGCACGCTCGGCTTCCGCGGCGAAGCGCTCGCCGCCATCGCGTCCGTTTCTCATTTGGATATTTTCTCGCGTCAGACGGACGCCGCGAGCGGCGCGACGCTGCATCTCGACGGCGGCAAGCCGCTCTCCGTCGAGCCCGCGGGCTGTCCCGAGGGCACGAGCATCATCGTGCGCGACCTTTTTTACAACACGCCCGCGCGGCTGAAGTTCATGAAACAGGACCGCGCCGAGGCAACCGCCATTGCGGGCCTTGCCGCGCACATCGCGCTCTCGCACCCCGATATTTCCTTCCGTCTCATCAAGGACGGCAGGGAGGAGCTGCACACCCCGGGCGACGGCAAGCCCCTCAGCGCCGTCTACGCCGCGCTGGGCCGCGATTTTGCCCTCGCGCTGGTCGAGGTCCACGGGCGCGACGGTCAGCTCGCCGTTGACGGCTTTGTGACCAAGCCCCTCGCGGGCCGCGGCACGCGAGGGATGCAGACCTTTTTCGTCAACGGCCGCTTCATCAAATCCCAGCTTCTCACCGCTGCGGTGGAGGAAGCCTACGCAAACCGTCTGATGAAGGGCAAATTCCCCGGCTGCGTGCTGAACGTCACGCTGCCGGCGGACATGGTGGACGTGAACGTCCACCCCGCCAAGACGGTCGTGAAATTCCTCAACGAAAAGCAGGTCTTCGACCTTGTGTACCACGCCGCGTCCGACGCGCTCGACCGCGACGGCGCGCCCGAGCCGCTGCACACATCGCCGAGACCGGCCGCGCAGGCTCCCAAGCCGCAGGAGTTTTACCGCAGCATGACGGCGCAGGAGTGGCGTGCGCAGAACGAGGTCAAAAGGCCGGAGCCGCCCAAAAGGGACGCGCCGTTCATCGCCGTCACGCCCGCCTCGAGCGAGCTGGGCGGGCGCGTGAGCGTCAGCGACTTCGTCCGCCGCACATCGGCTCCCCCGGCGAAAAAGCCGGAGGACGGGCACATCCTTCCGAAGATGGTCGAGGCTGCCTTCATGCCGCCGCGCGATGAAGCGGCAAAGCCGGAAGCGCCCGCCGCACCCGTTTTCGCCGTGCAGACCACGCTCGAGACCGCGCCCGCCGAGCCGGAGCAGACGGCGATCGAGCCGGAGCCGGTCATACCGTGGCGCATCGCGGGCGAGGTGCTCGACACCTACATCGTCTGCGAGGACGCGGAGAAAACCGTCTGGCTCATCGACAAGCACGCCGCGCACGAGCGCGTGAATTTCGACCGCTTCAAGGCAAATCTTGAGCCCATCATGTCGCAGGAGCTGCTGACTCCCGTGGTCGCGCAGTTCGCCGCGGCGGAGTACACCGCTCTTGTTGGGCAGCTCGCGCTGCTGCGCGAGTTCGGCTTTGCCTGCGAGGAGTTCGGCGACGGCGCGATCCTGATCCGCGCCCTGCCCGCCGACATTCCCGCCGAGGACGCCGCGGCAAGTCTTGAGGACCTTGCGGGCCGCCTCGTCGAGACGCACCACGCCGACCCCGAGAGCGCCCGCGACGCGCTGCTGCACACCATGGCCTGCAAGTCCGCCATCAAAGGCGGCTGGAAGAGCGATGAGCGAGAGCTTCGCGTGCTGGTGGATAAGGTACAGTCGGGCGAGGTCCGATTCTGCCCGCACGGACGACCCGTGGCCGTCAAGCTCACCAAATACGAGCTGGAAAAAATGTTCAAGCGCGCCTGAGCGCGGAAAGGAGACGTCATGCCGCCCAAGGTAGTTTGCATCGTCGGCCCGACCGGCTGCGGAAAGACCGGACTCGGCGTCGCGCTGGCCGAAAGGCTCGGCGGCGAGGTCGTCTCCTGCGATTCCATGCAGCTCTACCGCGGCATGGTCATCGGCACCGCCGCACCGACGGAGGCGGAGACGCGGGGCGTGCCGCACCACATGGTCGGCGTGATCGACCCGCGCGAGGATTACTCCGTGGCGCGCTACGCTGCGGACGCCGCCGAATGTGTGGACGGCATTCTCGCGCGCGGCAAGCTGCCCATCCTCGTCGGCGGCACGGGGCTGTACCTCGACGCGCTCCTGCGCGGACACGGTTACGCTCCCGGCACGACCGGCGGAGAGACGCGCAGGCTTCTGGAGCGGCGCTGGGACAACGAGGGCGGCGAGGCCCTCTTCGCCGAGCTGCGCTCCATTGATCCGGAAAGCGCCGCCGTGCTGCACCCGAACGACAAAAAGCGCGTCATCCGCGCGCTCGAGGTCTACCGCGAGACAGGGAAGACCATGTCGCGGCACAATGCCGACACCCGGCTCGTCCCGCCGCGCTACGAGCCCGTCTACCTCGGTCTTGCCTACGCCGACCGCGAGGAGATGAAGCGCATCATCGACCTCCGCGTGGACCGGATGGTCGCACAGGGTCTGTTCGACGAGGTGCGCGCTCTGGTCGAGAGCGGCGTGCCGCGCACGGCGACGGCAATGCAGGCCATCGGCTATAAGGAATGTCTGGGCTGTCTGGCGGGCAAATGCACGCACGACCAGGCCGTCGCCGAGAGCAAGCTCCGGTCGCGGCAGTACGCCACGCGCCAGCTCACCTGGCTGCGGCGGAACAGGGACATTCACTGGTTCTACCGGAAAAATTCCCGCGATCTTCCCGCCGCTTTACAATTTTCGACAGAAATTCTCACAAACCTTGGCGTATCCTGATTTTATACGGACGGCACCCATAAAACCGCCGCCCGAATAAAAAGAAAGGGTACATCCAACATGAAAAAGACAGCCAATCTTCAGGACATTTTCCTCACCAAAGCCCGCAAGCAGGGCGTGCCGCTGACCGTGTTCCTCGTCAACGGCTTCCAGATGCGCGGCAGCGTGACCGGCTTTGACAGCTTCACCGTCGTTCTTTTGAGCGAGGGTCGGCAGCAGATGATCTACAAGCACGCGATCTCGACCATCGCGCCGCTAAGCCCCATCGACCTGCACGAGGCGGACGAGACCGGGGAGGAATGACCTGAGCCTCCCGAGGTGCCTATGAGATCCCGATCCCTATCGACAAAACTGATCTTTGTTTTCCTGTTTCTCGCGGTGGCCGCCTACTTCAGCGTGCAGGCCTACCGCTACTTCGTCGACCCGCAGACCACCACGCTCGTCTACGCTTACTCCAGCGAGGACGCCATCGCCGCGACCGGCTATTTCGCGCGCGACGAGCAGGTGATCGCGTGCAGTGAAACGCTTCTGGAGCTCGAGCGCGCCGAGGGTGAACGCGTGAACGCGGGCGGCACGCTCGCAACGGTCTACCGCAGCGAGAGCGCACTGAACGACCACCGTCAGCTCCGCGCGCTCCGGTCCCGGCTCGAGCAGCTGCGCTACGCGCGCGAGGCGTCCCGCGACGCCGAGACCGCGCTCAAGCTCGACGGCGACATCCGCGAGGACCTCTTTGCGCTGCGCGCTTCCCTTGCCGCAGGGAGCTGGACGAGCGTCGAGTCCTCCGGCGAGGAGCTGCGCACGACAGTCCTCAAGCGCGAATACGCCTACGCGGGCACGGACGATCTGGATGTGCGCATCGACGCGCTCAATGCCGAGATCAGCACGCTCTCCGGCCGTCTGGAGGGCGGCACACAAACGATCCGCGCGCCGTTTGCCGGCACCTACAGCGCCGTCGCCGACGGCTACGAGGCCGTTCTCACCCCCGCGGCGCTGGAGAATATGACCGTCGCGCAGTACGACGCCATCGCCCCGGAGGCGGCAAGCTCGACCGTGGGCCGGCTGATTGCCGGCGAGGAGTGGCGCTTCGTCACCGTGCTGAGCGCCGCAGACGCCGCGCGGCTGCAAAAGGGACAGGCCCTCAGCCTGCGCGCCGCGACCGGCGTGGACTTCGATCTTGACGTCACTGTCGAGCGCATCGGGCGTGAGGAGAACGGCCGCGTGATCGTCGTCCTGCGCGGCGGCAGCCATCTGGCCTACGTCACGCTCCTGCGCGCGCAGAACGTCGAGCTGATCCTCGCGCGCTACGAGGGACTGCGCATCCCCAAAAATGCCCTCCGCGTGGACGCGGACGGCAGCAGCGGCGTTTACTGCCTTGTGGGGCTGCGCGCCTACCGCAAGCCGGTGGAGGTCCTCTGGCAGGGCGAGGATTACTGCCTTGTCCGGCCCGTCGGCATCGAAACGAGCAGCGAAAGCCTGCTCCAGCTCTATACACTGCGCGCCGGCGACGAGGTGATCGTCTCGGCAAACGATCTATACGATGGAAAGGTGGTCGAATGAACATGAGCATTCGGGAAAACATTCAGCAGGTACGGGAAAACATTGCCGCCGCGGCGCTCTCCGCCGGGCGCAGGCCCGAGGACATCACGCTTGTCGGCGCGAGCAAGATGAACGACGCCGCGGCCTGCCGCGAGGCCATCGCCGCGGGCATCGACGCGCTCGGCGAGAACCGCGTGCAGGAGATGACGCAGAAGCTCGCGGAGAACGCCTACGACGGCGCGCCTCTGCACTTCATCGGTCATCTCCAGCGCAACAAGGTGAAGCAGGTCGTCGGCAAGGTCGCGCTCATCGAATCCGTCGGCTCCTATGAGCTGCTTGAGGATATCGACCGGCAGGCCGAAAAGCTCGGCATCGTCCAACCCATTCTCCTTGAGGTCAACGTCGGCGGGGAGGAGGCCAAGAGCGGCTTTGCCGTCTCCGAGGTCCGCGCCGCCGCCGAAAGGGCCAAGAGCCTCTCCCACGTCGTGCTGCGCGGGCTGATGACCATTCCGCCGGTCGCCGAGAGCGAGCACGGGAGCGTGCCCTACTTTGAAAAAGTTCATGCGCTTTATGTTGACATCAACGCGAGTTTGTATGATAATAAGCTTGATATATTATCTATGGGCATGAGCGGCGATTATGAGGACGCCGTCCGCTGCGGCGCGACGATGGTGCGCGTCGGCACGGCGATCTTCGGCGCGCGCCACTATA
>ENA-UEQI01000912-UEQI01000912.1-human-gut-metagenome-genome-assembly--contig:-NODE-912-length-11362-cov-14.928578_pt1 | contig 11362 bp, 7 predicted proteins | sample MGYA00242946_ERZ507945 | MGnify/ENA primary metagenome ERZ507945 (study PRJEB26167, sample SAMN06115467) | human gut metagenome | host: Homo sapiens | place: China:Guangxi | collected 2016-06-08... | reverse complement strand
CCATAATTACCATTCACTCCTCCGAACACACGGAAAGTAGACATTTCACGGGCCTCTTTTGGAGTCAGACCTTTTTCTATTAATACACGTTCAGCTTCCACAACACCTGCTGCTACTTGATTTTCAAATTGATCTTCTCTAGCATTGGCAGCCATCTCTACGGCACGATTAACAAGAAACAGACGTGAAGCGGCAATATCTCGCAACTGCCCGCTAGTCTGCACTACCACATCAATACGAGGACGGCCTAATTCAGCAGAAGGAATCAGACGAAGATCCGTCACACGCCCAAACGTATCACGAACAGGCTCTACACCCAGCATATAAAGCACCTGTGCAATAGTAGCACCGCCGGTTTCTATAAATTCTCCACTCCATAATGTATAACTTACTTTACGAGGAACAGAGTCATTATGACGACGGCGATACATTTCGATAGTGTTGTCAGCCAATTGTTTTCCTTTTTCCCATGCAGATTCCGACGGAGTTTCTTCAGCATTGATAGCGAAAAGATTTCGTCCTGTAGGTAATGTATTAGGATTGGCGATGGGATCACCACCCGGTGAAGGCTGCGTATATCCTCCGTTCAACGCATTCACCATAGAGGTCAATTCTCTTTCCGGACTTTCCAAAAGAGCACTCTTATAATTGCCCACATTCTTCAAGGTACGTTCTACTTCCACGACAGCCAAAGCAAAATTCATCTCCTCTTTAGAATATTCTTTTTTCTTGGACATCATAGCTTTCATCATCGCTTCCATGCCTCCGAATTTATCACTATCCGCTTTTTCACGTTTTCCTCGAGAAGTTGTTTTCATTGTAACCGTATCTTTGGCCAGTGTATTCATACCTACAGCACGACTCTTGTACATTCCTGTTTCCATTTTCTTTAAAGCTTCAGGGCTTGCACCCATTTTTTTTGCAAGTTCCATAGCTTTCTCAGGATTCATACCTTTCGCTATTTCCTTCATTTTCTCTTTCATAGACCCGGATATGCTATTCCTTTTCGAACATCCGCTTTGGTCAGCCTGCATTATTCCACTGCTCATATCAGCATGTGTTTTAGCCTCAGCCGGAGCTTCTTCAGCTAATGCCATCATCATGGCCATCATGCCTTGAGGAGTATTACGGGATTTATTGATTTCATGTGCTTTAGCAAGTTCATCGGAAGTAATGCCAGTAATACGGCAAATCAATTCATCAGAAGCCAACGATGGATCAGCCAACAGACGAGTGACCAAATCACGTGCAGGTTCTAAATAACGCTGAGTAAAAAGAGTGCGATGTTTCTCTACCTGTCCGTCCGCACGATTACGTAGTTTATCTAATGCCAACAGACTATAGGCTATCGGCTCGGTAGCCATAGCATACACACTGGAAGTAATACGAATGGGTTCATAAGGAATCCCCATTGTATACAACTGACCTGTAATCTTCTCATTTGCCAGTTCCTCTGCAAAATTTTCTATACGCTGAATATCTTCCTCGGCATAAGGAACAGTAAGAAGACTATCCAATTCCAATTCACGATGGATGCCCAGTTTCACCGTGAGTTTCTTTACCGCCAATGAAGCACGGTTCAAAGCGTCTTTATTTCCGGTAGACAGTACAGCCTGCCCATCGGCCGGAAGTAAATTATTGTATGTTTTGACAGCCTCAGTCAGTTCACGATAAATGGTGCGGACACTACTTTCCATAAAAGGTGGAGTAAGATAAGATTGCAATCCCGCATACGAACGACGCTTAGCAATCATCCCTTCACCTACATTGCCGATGGAATAAATATAAAAATGAGGTAATGCACCTACCAGACGGTCGGACCAGTCATTGCTGCACAAAGCAACTTGTTTGCGCGGAGTGAACTCTAAACTGCCATGAGTACCGAAATGAATCAACGCATCAGCTTTAAATCCGAATTGTGTCCACAGATAAGAAGCAATATAAGTATGTGGAGGAGCTGCATTGGTTCCATGTACTACTTTAAATGCATTATCCCCACTACCGGCCGCATTCTGTGGCAAGAGCACCACATTTCCAAATTGCAAACGAGCTACTCCTAAACGGCCGTCGGAAGTAGTCATATATGCTCCGGGAAATTCACCATTGGCAGCTATTACTTCGGCATACATTTCAGGACGAATGGATTTCTTTATCCAACCCTCATATTGTTCTTTTGTTATGAGTTCGGGCTTGCCGGTTTCCATAAACCGATCAAAAGCTCCTTCGGCATACGAACCAAATACGGCTCCTTGAGATTGTATCATCTGTTCCAATTCTTTCGAAGAGGTAGGCAAACCGTCCACCTTGTAGCCCTCGCGTTTCATACGCTGCAACAAGTTATAAAGTGAAGGAACCACTTCCATACCACCCGCAGTCAGTGCATTCTGACCAGGACCTTTATAATAATAAATAGCAACGCGTTTCTCACTATTGGGTTTACGCTGCAGAGCAATATAGTTATTAACTGTTTCTACAAAAGTTTCCAAGCGTTCTGGAATAGCATAAGCGTGTTGCAAACCCTCCTCATCCTTATAATGTCCAAAAAGAGCGAACGGACGGATAGCTCCATCTATCTCGGGAGTAACAATACTTTGTGACATAAAGCCGCCATTCATCCCCATCTTGTCCCTCTCCCACTCCTCTACCAAGCGATTTACATTCAATGGAGAGAAAAGCGGTATATTCTGTTTCGCCAGATAATCTACAATAGGTTCACCCATACGTCCATGCGCCATATTGATAATAGCAGACGGACGGACAGAATCAATTCCATGGTTCTGAATAAAAGAACGCATGGAACGTATAGGATAAACCATATTGCCAGTTTCCTCCAATTTAGCAATAAGCCCGGAAGGTTCACCCATCGGACCGGTCACAATAATACGCGGAGCATTCTCTTTCCACAAGCCGTTATGTTGCAGAAAAGTATTGTATCCGGCTACCGTATTGAAACCCAACTCTTCGTCTTCGGGTTTCTTTGGGTCCATGTGATAAAGCACATCATCGGCACGTTTCATTACGGCTTCCGGTTCAGACACAGAGAATAGTTTTTTATCAATATGCACACGCACATAATTCAGCATACTGCGATAGTTACGACGTCCTCCATTAGACAGATAATGTTTCAATATATCCGCTTGGATGGAATCCAATGAAATAATCTTGTTTGCAGGATTGGTAGCGGCAGTAGTCAATACCGGCAGACCACCATCGGCTGCTTTTTGTATTTGCGCACGTTGCTCTTCAGTAATCCTTAATCCCATGGCATTGATAAATACCATATCATAACCGGCCAATCGGTTCAGATCATCTGTGCTCAGTTCACTGATTTTAATAAATGAGTTGTCATTAGCTTTAGATATCTGCCCTAAACTGATTACCTGATAGTTGATGAAAGCCACTTTAGTTGCACTGAACCAAAGATTCCATACACCAAACAAAAGCAGCAAGATGACTGCTATCCCTCCGCCAATCAATAATTGTTTCTTCTTCATATCTTTATTTAAATCACATAGTTTATTTAGTATTAGCAGCCAAATTTCATTTGAACAATTGTTCTATATCCAATGACAAACCGGCTGAAAAAGTTGTTCCTTTAGTAGCAGGCGAATTATTATAATAACGGAAAGGGACATAATTAAACAGGTTGTCTACCGCCAAAGTCATATCAACACCTTTCCATACTTTCTGAGACAACGTAAGCTTCCACATTGTATACGCCGGATAAGTCACCTTCTCAGTTTCTTCATAAGAAGTGTTCGAAGTATATTCCTCCGTATTCACCTTGGACAGAAAGCGTCCGTTCAAAGCAACATTAAACGCATAGTTCTTCCAATGCTTGTCATACTCAAGACGGACAGTAGCCGTATGCGGGCGAGTACTTGAAATGACAGGTTGCCCTTTCTTTATATTCTCGTGTGTATAGGCGTAAGATAAACGTGCCGACAGTCCACAAGGATATTTGACGGAAGCATTTGCCTCGGCACCGGATATCCTGATATTTGATATATTGGTATATACCTGCCCTTTCAACGCCTCACTCCACGCCGTAGTGATACGATTATCAACTACATTATAGAAACCTGTCACCGTCAAATTATAACGACCTTTCATATATTCTGCCGAAAGAGAAAAATTATGGCTGGTTTCAGGCTTCAAGTCAGGATTACCATAAATCATAAAAATACTTGCCATATCAAAATTCATATACATTTCTTTCAAAGTAGGAGCTCGGAAACCACCGGCATAGGAACCTCTCAATGAACAGTTTCCTATTTTATACATCAGTCCTAATTTGGGAGAGAAATGATTAATATCGGAATCTGAATAATAATCAAAACGTAATCCTGTGATGACATTGAAATATTTCGTCGGGTTCCAGTCAAACTGTGCAAAGCCGTCCACTGTATACTGATGTTTACTTCCATTATTGGCAAACTGATAGGACATTAAATAATCACGCATATAATCACCACCCACGGTGAGAATATGCTTACCGACAAAAGTATGATTATAAAAAGTATGAACCGAATGTTGTACATTACTATAATCACGTACATCATTAGCATCTTGCGGCAAGTAGTCGCTCTTATCATACTGGTCGAAAGAATAAGCTATTTCCAGATCCTTATCTTTATCCAATACATAATTTCCTTTCACCCCACCACTGAAGTCTCGATAACGGTCTTTACTAGTCTGTGACTTCTCACGTTCACGAAAAAAATATCCGGCACGTGCCGTCAGTTTCAGATGGTCATTAGCAGTATAGACCAAACGTTCTTTGAAATTCCAAGTTTTATCACCATACACCTTTTTAAATGCCCAATCCTCCGTTTCCTCATTTGTTTTTCCATCTGCCAAATCTTTTTCATCTACTTGGGTATGCTGTACATTAGTCACACTATTGAATTTTCCAACATTGAAACCTATTGTTCCTCCATAACGCTGCTCATTATAAGCCCCGTAACGTCCATTGAGATTCACAGTCCAAGGCTCCGCAGGCACTTTACTTATGATGTTTACCACTCCTCCTACCGCATTCGAACCATAGAGTGAAGAAGCCGCACCTTTTACAATTTCAATACGCTCCACATTGCTCATATTCAATCGGTTGTAGTCTATATTATCCAAAGTCTCACCTGCCAGACGCTCACCATCAACCAGAAAAAGTACAGCATTTCCACCAAATCCTTGCATATTGAGAGAAACTTGCTGGTCCATGGAATAAGAGAATTCAATTCCCGGCAGTTCTGCCTGAAGTAAATCTCCAATATGGGTAGCATCTACTTTTTTTATTTCATCGGCAGTAATGACACGAGTTACAATGGGAACATCTTTCAGGAGTTTCGGAGTACGGGTTCCCGTTACAACTACAGTTTCCATATTTACAGCATCTTCTTTCAGAATAAAATCAACTTTACCTGTTTTACTGACAGACACTTTATGAGTTTGCGAGATATACCCCATGTATGAAACCTGTAGAGTATATTCTCTATTATCGGGTAATTTCAACATGTATTTTCCCTGTGTATCCGTAGTGGTTCCCAAAGTTACTTTTTCTTTTACGGAAACTGTTGCTCCCGTCAGAGGTTCTTTATTTTCATCAAATACAGTTCCCGAAATAATTCGTTGTGCTGATACTGGTACCGCCATCAGCCAACACAGTATCAAGCACACGTTTCTGAGTAGTCTATGCATATCGTATGTCGGTTTACAATTCAAACGGATAAATATAATCAATAGTCATGAAGCCTTTTACACCACTAGCATTCATATAATTTGTGAGACGAACAGCCGCATAAGTTCCATCTTTCAGCTTTACCATATAAACCTTGTTTGAAAGAGTATAGGTAGGTGGCATATTACTTTTATCAACATTCAACCATTTGGATAGTTCTTCATTATAATAGGATGCCATATAAACAATATTACCATCCATCATACCTGACATATCAATGGCTATCTTAGCGGTAGTCCAAACATCCTCCACATAGGCTCCTTCGGGCATCGCATCCGCATTCCGTAAAGCGGAAAAACCTGTGAAACCGGTTTCCAATACTGCTCCAGCATTGGTTTTAACATCATAACGATGAACAGCAATATCCCATTCCTCCGGTTCTTTCTGTTCAGAATCCGTCACATTTACAGAATCTACTTTTTGTATATGGAAATCGATAAAAGTCCAACGTCTATAATCAGTAGCATCAATATAAATAGTACCCGAATGGGTAGAAGGGTCTGTTCTTATAAAACCCAATTCATTACTATCCGAAGCAGCAGGACTATCATATATTCCTTCCAAAATACCATCACATGCCGAGAATGGCAAAAGCATCATTCCCAGTATGGTTATAATAGAGAGATATCTTTTCATGCTATTTAGTGCCTACAAAAGTCGCAGTAATAGCCATAGGCATGGCTCCCGGCTTTAGTGTAAAGATCAGATCAGCCTTTTCATCCTTAATCGTTCCTTGTAAACTTCCTGTATATTTTACAGAACCAACAGTTACATCAACAGCACTTTCCGGCAAAATATAAGTGACATTATCGGAGGTATGCACTTTAATTCCAGGTATAGCAATATCCGGCAATGACATCATTCCTTCACCAGCACCGCCAACTAGAAGAACTTGAACAGTTCCCCCTTCTTCCGCAGTAATTTTCACCTGACTGTCTGACGTTCCTTGATCATTTCCTGATACTGAGAGTGATAATGTTCCATTGTAAATACCAGCAACCTCCTGAGCCGGAATCACGGTATCTTCCTTTTTATCATCATTGTCACTACATGCTACTGCACACAATGCAATAGCCATCATCGCTAAAAAGTTTTTCAATTTCATAATACTTTAGTTTTATTGATTAATAGTTATTATTTTATGTTTTCAAATTTGTTGCAAAGTTACCCTTGCCACCAAGAGTACACAATACCTAAAAATTGGGGTTTTATTACTGATAATCATATACATCATAAAATACACGAGTACTTATTTTTAGGTATAAAGCCGAAAATTATCACCATTAATAGGTATTATCAGTATGTATTTCTATAACCAATTTTGTAAAAAAAGCAAGCATGATTAAATTGACACATCATGAAATGCCTGTGAACAAGACACTTCATCATAGAACAATAGAGATTCTGACAGTACTTACCCTACTTATAGGTAGTCCGTCATTCCTTATTTACTTCTATTGTTCCCACGACACAAATAATCCATTATGCCAATGGTTGCAGCAACTCCCCAAGCCAGTCGCTCTATTTTGTTGTGATGATGCGCACGCCCTATTCATTTCTGAAACTTGCAAAATGACGAATATCTCTGTACCGGAAAAATCAGTTTATAAGACGGTAGACATGAAGAAAATATTTAATGACAAAGTAAGTAATATATTCGCTTATGGAAAATATATGTTCCCAAGATGGAAATACACCACATTACAAGTTCCGACCCAAGGTATGTGACAATGGTGTCATCCTCAAAGTATTTCTGTTATTGATGACCGTGGAATAAGAAATAAGGCTTCAAGAAATAACAATAGATTCATTATGCCACAAGGAATACCTTTCAGTACTCCAGGAGAAAAAGAATATAATAATATTGCATTCACCACATTATGGGATAACTACCCGACTTCCATTAATATACCACTAAACGGTAAAGCTTCTAAAGCCTATTTCCTCATTGCAGCTTCCACTTATTATATGCAATCTCATATAGTAAATGGCGAAATCAAAATAGAATATACAGATGGACAAAAAGAAGTACTGAAACTTATATTACCAGATAATTTAATTCCTTTAGATCAGGATATATTCGTAGATGGATATGCTTTCAACACTAAAGATCCACGTCCGTGGAGAGTACGCCTTAAAACAGGTGATGTAAGCAAATATCATGCAGGCGAACTTGGAAAAACAATATCGAACAACCCGATATCTATTGATGGTGGTATGGCTACAATGCTTGATCTGCCACTCAATCCAGTTAAAGAATTAAAATCATTATCTTTGGAGACGACAGCCAATGAAGTCGTGATAGGATTGATGGGAGTAACGCTAGTCAAATAGCCACAGAATGAGGGTGATCAATGATACACCCTCATTCTATATATTTCTGGACACTGTCCATAATATTCCTACTGATAACTGATTTCTATTTTACTATCAATATTGTATTCTTGTCTTACTTGACTCTTATCTTCCACTTCCAAATAAATTTCACTTAATCGAACTTTTTTTCCATACACTATCTTTCCCGCTGTTTTCACTTGTGCTCGAATATTAAATAGATAGAAGTTCTCAATACGTAAACTATCATTCCACCCCGAAGCTGTAATGAAACATTTAGATCTTTTCGCTCTTACATGAGAGAAATAAACATTGCGAAAGTGTGGATACCCTTTTTCTTTAGGTTCTACTGGAGTCAGCATTATTTTCCAATGTGCAGGAATCTCCCTACTTTCATATTCTACAGGTAATTTCGAATAACTATATTTTGGATGCCAGTTCAAATCCACCTCCAATACATTAGATACACTATCAGCCTCAACTCCTGTGACATAAATATTCTCTACTGTCCCACCACGATTCATAGACGATTTAAGCCGTAATACAGATCCTGTGCCATACGCTATCAGATCATGAGCCAGTACATTACGAATAGAACCGGAAGTCTCACTTCCGCAAGTCAGTAACCCTGCACCTTTACGGGCAATACAGTTACGAACCACCACATTCTCCGTGGGACGATTCACACGCAGTCCGTCGGCGTCACGCCCTGCCTTAATACAAATATTATCATCGTTGCAATCTATGTCGCAATTTTCAACTAATACATGGGTGGATGAGTCGATATCGATGCCATCCGTACTGGGACCGTGTCCTCCGATATTATTATTGATTGTTAATCCGTTGATGGTGCAATGGTCGGAATAAAGAATCTGACATCCCCAGAAACCGGTACGCATTAAAGTGAATCCGCTTAATGTGATATCCGAGCTGCGTTCAACGAGGATTCCCCGTACACGTTTGCAGTCATAGTCGACAATCCAACGCAGTCCTTTCGCCTCATATTCTTTCCTCATTTCCCAATATTTATCCCAAAATACCTTTCCCCGACAGTCCAGTGTCCCTTCTCCGCTGATAGATGCGTTTTTCTCATCTATGATATTGATAACTGCCGCTGGCCATGTCATTTCGATTCCTGCAACTCTTGAACGGAATTCCGGATAATGGTGAATTTGAGGACTGGCCAGTAAAGTCACACCCTTGTCCAAATGGAGGTTTACTCCGCTTTTGATAAAGAGTGCCCCTGTCTGGTAATATCCCGGTTGGAGAGTGACGGTTCCCCCGCCGGAGACGGCACAACTGTCGATTGCTTTTTGTATAGCTGTTGTACTGAGTACAGTACTGTCTGCTACCGCACCTAAAGAATTGGCAGATAGGGCTATATGATTGATAGGCTCTTGCCGACTACCGACACTATCAGCCCATGATAAATCAGGCTGTTGCGGAAGTTCTCCCCATTGGAAGTCTTTTCCGGTTTGTTTGGCAGGAGTGCATGCGATAAACAGAGGTACTGCTACACATAGGGCAAGTATGTTTTTATTTTTCATATACTATATCAGTTTATATACATATCAGTTACCATCCGGCTTCTCTATCTCTGTAAAAGGTGAATTGTTCCAGTGGAAAGTATCCGGATTGTCCGGGTATGCCGGATTGTATGCCGGATCTATTTTTAGGTGCTTCGCTAGGTTAGGTACGGCTTTCTTCATTCCTTCAATCACACATTGGGCTATTTGATAGGCTCCGTATGGATTGAAGTGGGTGTTATCCTCAAAAGCTTTGGTCTGTCCCGGATAAGTGCCTGCCGGATAGTGTACGAAAGCACGCTTTGACGTTTCTGTTCCCAAAGCTTCATAAAGCGTACGGGTCATTTCGTTGAGGTCGATCAACGGAACATTTTCTTTAGCAGCCAGCCAGCGCATGGCTTCTGGATAATCTTCGTGTGTGTCACGGATATGTCCGGTGGCGTCAAAACTCCGGCGTTGGGTGGGAGTGACCAGTACGGGATATGCTCCCCGCGCACGGGCTTCATCAATAAATGTTTTCAGGCTGGTCATAAAAGAGTAATAAGCTCCTTTGCCTGGTCCTTTTTGCTTTTGGTCGTTATGCCCGAATTCCATGAAAAGATAATCTCCTTTCTTTATCTGGCTCAATGCTTTTTTCAAACGTCCTGCGGCAATAAACGTATTGGCTGATTCCCCCGATTCCGCATAATTGGCGATACAAACGTCCGTACCGAAAAAATGAGGTATCATTTGTCCCCAGCTTGCCCATGGCTCGTTGTCCTGGTCGACTACGGTACTGTTACCGCATAGAAAAACGGTAATCACCGACGGATCGGCAGGCTCGATGCTGATACTCTGGCATACGGGTGCATCGCCGTTAAATTCCAGCGTCAGTTTATCGTCCCAGTTCAGTTTGGCTTTTGCTATGGGATGCGTACTGTTGCGTTCGGTGGAAGCGATGGTTTGTACCAGTTTTTCTTCGGATATGCCGGGGCGCGTATGGCAGGACTGCACCTCGAATGTGCCTTGGGTCAGCGTACCTGTCTTGTCGAATACCACCGTATTGATTCCGGTTATGGCATCCAGGTAGTTCCCTCCTTTGAACAGTATGCCCAAGCGGGATGCAGCGCCGATGCCTCCGAAGTATCCCAAAGGAATACTTACCACCAGAGCGCAAGGACATGAGATAACCAGGAACACAAGCGCCCGGTACAGCCAGTCGTTGAAAACGAATATGAACTGTGCATTCATCAATGAATAGAGGAAGGGCAACAGCACTATCAATAGGGCGAGCCCTGTTACAATCGGTGTATAGATACGTGCGAACTTGCGGATGAACAATTCGGCAGGCGCTTTGCGCTCGGATGCGTTCTGCACCAGCTCCAGTATGCGGGAGAGGGCGCTTTTCTCGAAGGGTTTCGTGACTTCCACCCTGACCACCTTGTCGGTGGCAATCATCCCGGCAAGCACTTCTTCACCTTTCCGGATGGTGCGCGGCACGCTTTCGCCTGTGAGGGCGGAGGTATTGAATGAGGCGGCCTCACCCAGCATTTTACCGTCCAGCGGAATACGTTCTCCGGTTTTCACTTCGATAATCTCGCCTACCTGTACGTTGCGGGGCGATTCGGTAACGGCTGCGTTGTCTCTGATGACTGTCGCTGTCTCCGGACGGACATCCAGCAGTGCGCCGATGTTCCGCTTTGCCCTGCTGACAGCCTTGTTCTGGAATAGCTCTCCCAGTGAGTAGAACAGCATTACGGCTACTCCTTCCGGATATTCCCTAATG
>ENA-UEQI01000909-UEQI01000909.1-human-gut-metagenome-genome-assembly--contig:-NODE-909-length-11390-cov-8.808274_pt1 | contig 11390 bp, 9 predicted proteins | sample MGYA00242946_ERZ507945 | MGnify/ENA primary metagenome ERZ507945 (study PRJEB26167, sample SAMN06115467) | human gut metagenome | host: Homo sapiens | place: China:Guangxi | collected 2016-06-08... | reverse complement strand
CGTGTATTATAATATGGACATACCCGCAGTTCTATCAGGCAAATACAGACAAGAAGGTGATCAATTATGGAACTTCAGATTCAGGATCTTGTTTCTTCCATCAAAAAGGACGGCATCGAGAGCGCGAACCGCGAGGCCGCGCAGATCCTTGCCGACGCCAAGGCGCAGGCGGAAAAGATCGTCGCCGACGCGAAGAGCGAGGCGGACAAGCTGCGTGCGGACGCGCAGGCGGAGATCGGCGTGTTCAAGGCCAGCGCTCAGCTCAGCGCGGAGCAGGCGAAGCGCGACGCGGTGCTCGCCTTCCGGCAGGAGATCGGCACGGAGCTGACGAAGCTGCTCGCGCAGGATACGCATAAGGCGCTCGACGACAAGGCGCTCGCCGCGCTCATCACCGCCGCGCTGCAGGGCGAGGACGCCTCCGCCTACGCCGCAGAGGTCGCCTCCGTCACAGACGCGCTCAAAAGCGAACTCGCCGGCGAGCTCAAGGCGGGGCTGGAGCTGCGGCTCTCCAAAAAGGTCCGCACGGGCTTCCGCCTGTGCGCCAAGGACGGCTCGGGCTACATCGACTGCTCCGACGAGGAGCTGGCGGAGCAGCTTGCCCCCTTCTTCCGCGAGCTGCGCATTTAAGGAGGGACGCTCTTGGCTTCCTATTACTACTTGATCTCGAGCCTGCCGATGCTCCGCGCGGGCGACGCCCCGCCGCTGGATTACGCCGCGTTTCTCGACCAATGCCGGGGCGCGGTGAGCGACAGGGTCTACCGCTCGCTCGAGGAGCTGACGGTGCGCTCGGAGGACGGCGGCTTCGTGAGCCGGTGGGCGGCCTTCTACCGCGTGCTGCAGGGCGAGCTGACCTATCAGCGGCGTGTGAAGCGCGGCGAGAGCTGTGCCGCACCGAACGAGCGCGACGCCGCCGTGACGCAGACCGTCACCGCGGCGGTGAACGCGAAGGACCCGCTCGAAGGCGAGCGGCTGCTGCTCGCGCTGGAATTTGACCGGCTGGATGAGCTGGTGGGACTGCACAGCTTCGACGACTGCGCGCTCTACGGCTACGCGCTGAAGCTGCAGCTGCTCGAACGGCAGCGCGTCTTCCGCCATGACGAGGGCAAGGCCGCCTTCGACACCCTGCTCGGACAGGTCCGTCAGCAGATATTCAGCCTATAAGAAAACGGGAGAAACGAAATGGAGAAAGTGACAGGCTATGTGACCGGAGTCAACGGCAACCTTGTCTCGGCAAGATTCTCGGGCTCCGTTCGGAAAAACGAAGTCGGCTTCGTCAAAATCGGCAATGACCGCCTCAAGGGCGAGGTCATCCGCATCAGCGGCGACGCCTTGAGTATGCAGATCTATGAAATGACCAACGGCATTCAGGTCGGCGACGAGGTCGAGCTGACCGGCGAGCTGCTGAGCGTCGAGCTCGGCCCCGGCCTTCTGACGCAGGTGTACGACGGCTTGCAGAATCCTCTGCCGAAGCTTGCCGAGCAATGCGGCTTCTTCCTCGAGCGCGGCGTATACCTTGACCCCATCCCCGATAAGGAATGGGAGTTCACCCCCTGCGTCAAGCCCGGCGACGCCGTGCTCGCGGGCGACGCGGTCGGCAGCGTGCCGGAGGGGCAGTTCACGCACCTCATCATGGCGCCCTTCGACCTCAAGGACGAGGGCTGGCGCGTAAAGAGCGTGAAGGAAAAGGGCGTCTATCACGTCCGCTCCACCGTTGCGGTGCTGGAAAACGGCGCGGGCGAGGAGAAGGCTCTGAGCATGGTCTTTTCCTGGCCGGTCAAGCAGCCCATCCGCTGCTATGAGGAGCGTCTGCGTCCCGACGAGACGCTGGTGACCAAGATCCGCTGCATCGACACCTTCCTGCCGGTCGCCAAGGGCGGCACCTTCTGCGTGCCCGGCCCCTTCGGCGCGGGCAAGACCGTGCTGCAGCACATGGAGGCGAAGAACGCTGACGTCGACATCGTCATCGTCGCCGCCTGCGGCGAGCGCGCCGGCGAGGTCGTGGAGGTGCTCAAGGAGTTCCCCGAGCTGACCGACCCGCGCACGGGCCGCTCGCTGATGGAGCGTACCATCATCATCTGCAACACCTCGTCCATGCCGGTCGCGGCGCGTGAAGCGTCCGTGTACACGGCAGTGACGATGGCCGAATATTACCGCCAGATGGGACTCAACGTCCTGCTGCTGGCGGACTCTACGAGCCGCTGGGCACAGGCCATGCGCGAGATGAGCGGCCGACTGGAGGAGATCCCCGGCGAGGAAGCCTTCCCTGCCTACCTCGAATCCGTCATCGCCGCGTTCTATGAGCGCGCGGGCAAGGTCCGGCTGAGAAACGGCAAAATCGCCTCCGTCACCATCGGCGGCACGGTCTCCCCTGCGGGCGGCAACTTTGAAGAGCCGGTCACGCAGGCGACGCTCAAGGTCGTCGGCGCGTTCCACGGTCTCTCCCGCGAGCGCTCCGACGCGCGCAAGTATCCCTCCATCCACCCCATCGACTCGTGGTCAAAGTATCAGGGCGTGGTGGACATGGCGCGTGTGGAGGAGGCCCGCGGCATCCTCCGCCGCAGCAGCGAGATCAATCAGATGATGAAGGTCATCGGCGAAGAGGGCACCTCGGCCGAGGATTACATCCTCTACCAGAAGGGCGAGCTGCTCGACGCCGTGTACCTGCAGCAGAACTCCTTCGATCCCATCGACGCGGCCTGCGAGCCGGAGCGTCAGGCGCATGAGTTCAACGTGCTCTACGATGTGCTCACGCGCGATTACGCGCTCAGCGACAAAAAGGAGATCCGCGCCTTCTTCAATCAGGTGCGTCAGGAATTCCTCGACTGGCACGGCACGGTCTACGGTACGCCGGAATTTGCGGCGCAGGAAACGAAGCTCACGGACCTCTACCGGAGCAAGGTAACGGGTTAAGGAGGGTTTCAGAATGCAGAAGGTTTATACCAAGATCGAATCCATCGTCGGCAACGTCGTGACCGTGCGCGCCTCGGGCGTGCGCAGCGGCGACCTTGCCCTCGTCGGCGAGAGCTACGCGAGCGTCATCAAGCTCAGCGGCGACCTCGTCTCCCTGCAGGTCTTTGCCGGCACGCAGGGCGTCAGCACGACCGACACCGTGCGCTTCCTCGGGCGGCCCATGATGGTCTCGTTTTCCGACGACCTGCTCGGGCGCGTGTTCGACGGCGCGGGCGTGCCGCGTGACAACGGCCCCGCGCTGACCGAAAATATGATCCCCATCGGCGGGCCCTCCGTCAACCCCGCCAAGCGCATCGTGCCCAAGCGCATGATCCGCACCGGCATCCCGATGATCGACGTGTTCAACACCCTCGTCGAGAGCCAGAAGCTGCCCATCTTCTCCGTCTCCGGCGAGCCCTACAACCAGCTGCTCGCCCGCATCGCCATGCAGGCGGAGGTCGACGTCATCGTCCTCGGCGGCATGGGTCTGAAATACGACGACTACCTCTTCTTCCGCGACACGCTCGAAAAGAGCGGTGCGATGGGCCGCACGGTCATGTTCGTCCACACGGCGTCCGACCCGACGGTGGAATGTACGCTCGTGCCCGACCTGTCGCTCGCCGTGGCGGAGCAGTTCGCCCTTGCCGGCAAGCGCGTGCTCGTGCTGCTGACCGACATGACCAACTTCGCCGACGCGCAGAAGGAAATGGCCATCACGATGGAGCAGGTGCCGTCCAACCGTGGCTACCCCGGCGACCTCTACAGCTGCCTTGCCTCGCGCTATGAGAAGGCGGTCGACTTTGAGGGCGCGGGCTCCATCACCATCCTCGGCGTCACCACGATGCCCGGCGACGACGTCACCCACCCCGTGCCGGACAACACGGGCTATATCACCGAGGGCCAGTATTACCTCAAAAACGGCCACATTGAGCCGTTCGGCTCGCTCTCGCGTCTTAAGCAGAACGTCAACGGCACGACGCGCAGCGACCACCGCGCCCTGATGGACGGCATGATCCGTCTCTACAGCGCCTACAAGGAAAGCCTTGAGAAGAAGTCCATGGGCTTCATGATGTCCGAATGGGACGAGAAGCTGCTCAAGTACGGCCACCTCTTTGAAACGAAGCTGATGGACCTGAGCGTGAACATCCCTCTGGAGGAGGCGCTGGACCTTGGCTGGGGGATCCTCGCCGAGTGCTTCGAGCCGAACGAAACGGGTCTGAAGACCAGTCTCCTGCAGGAAAGATGGCCGAAAAAGGACGCCTTGAACTGAGGGAGCGCGTATGGCTGTCAAACTAACAAAAAATGAACTGAAGGTCCAGAAGGACCGGCTCAAGCAGTTTCAACGCTATCTGCCGACGCTGCAGCTGAAAAAGCAGCAGCTCCAATCGGTCGTGATGCAGGTGACGGCGCAGCTTGAGAGGGTCGAGGCCGAACGGCTGAAGATCGTCGACGGTCTGGACGGCTGGATCGCGGTGTTCGCCGAAAACGGCAGCTTCCCCGAGGGGATGCGGCTCAATTCGCTCATCCGTCCGAAGGACGTCGTCTGCCGCGACCACAACATCGCCGGCGTGATCGTGCCGGTCTTTGAGGAGCTGACCTTCGAGGAGATCTCCTACGACGTCGCGGACTATCCGCTCTGGGTGGACACCGCCGTGGTCACGCTGCGCGAGATCGCGCGGCTGGACGCGCTGGTCAAGACGCTGCGCACGCAGGTCGAGCTGCTCGAGCGGGAGCTGCGCTCCACCGCGCAGCGCGTGAACCTGTTTGAAAAGGTCAAGATCCCCGAGGCGAGGGAAAACATCCGCGTCATCGGCATTTACCTCGGCGACCAGCAGACCTCCGCGGTCGTGCGCGGCAAGATCGCCAAGAAAAAGCTACAGGAGGCGGCGCGATGATCGAGAAAATGAAGGTCGTTCACATCGTCGCCGCGCAGACGCAGAAAACGGAGCTGCTCGACGCGCTGCGCGCGCTCGGCATCGTCCATTTCGCGGAAAAGGCGGATGCCGACCAGACCTATCTGGAGCGCTTCGCCGCGCTCTCGCGGCTCATCACCGTGCTCGAGGAGCAGGGGGTGAGCGAGGTCGAAGCGGAAGCGCTCGACGACGTGAAATTCAAGCAGCTCTATGACGGGCTCAACGCCTGTCTGGATCGCAAAAAGGCATTGGAAGCCGAGCGCGCCGCCGCGGTCAGCGCGTGCGACACGCTCGCCGGCTGGGGCAGCTTCTCCCCCGCCGAGATCAAGGAATTGAAGGCGCAGGGCTTCGAGCTGCACTTCTGCCGCGTGGACAAAAAGCTCCTCGCCTCGCTCGAGGCGGACAAGGAAGTGCGCTTCCTGCGGCTCGCGCCGGTCGGGAAGCAGCAGACCGTCGCCATCCTCGGTGCGCTGCCCGCCTCCTGCGCCGCCGGCGAGTTCATCCCGCCGGAAAAGAGCCTTGACGAATACCGGCAGGAGATCGCCGACTGTGAGCGCGGTCTTTCTGAGTGCGGCGCGCAGCTCAAGGCCGCCGCGAAGCACCTGCCCAGCTTCCGCGAGCAGCTGCTCAAAACGCAGAACGATGCGGACTACTCCTCCGTGCGCAATACCTCGGAGAGCGGGGACGGACTCGTGTGGCTGACCGGCTACCTCCCCGTCGACGAGGCGGAGCGCTTCAAGGCCGCCGCCGCGAAGGAGCATTGGGCGTGGGCGATGGACGATCCGGCGGCGGACGACGACAAGGTGCCGACCAAGATCAAGTACACCAAGGTCACGCGGCTCATCGCGCCGGTGTTCGACATTCTCGGCACCGTGCCGGGCTACCGCGAGTACGATATTTCGTTCTGGTTCCTCGGCTTCTTCACGCTCTTTTTCGCCATGATCATCGGCGACGCGGGCTACGGCTGCCTGTTCCTGCTGACCGCCGCGGCCCTGACGGTGAAGAGCAAGAAGCCCTCCGATGCCGTGCAGCTTTTGTGGGTGCTCTCCATCGCCACCATCGTCTGGGGCGCGATGACCGGCACCTGGTTCGGGCTTGAGGGCGCGATGGACGTGCCGCTGCTCCGCTCGCTGGTCGTTCCGACCTTTGCGAACTACCCCGAGTATTTCAACGTCACCACCACCCAGCAGCAGAACAGCGTCATGAAATTCTGCTTCATCCTCGGCACCGTCCAGCTCTCGCTGGCGTGCGTGATGAACATCCGCCGCAAGACGCGGGAGAAGGACCTCAGCTGGGTCGCCGACCTCGGCTGGCTGTGCGCGATCTGCGCGCTGTACTTCGTGGTGCTCTACCTCGTCATCGGCGAGCAGGTGAACCTCACGCCCATTGCCGCGGTGGTCCTTCTCGGCTTCGTGCTGGTCGTGTGCTTCGGCGGTATGTCGCCGGACAAGACCTTCGCGCAGGGTCTCAAGGCGGGCCTTGGCAACGCCTTCACAGTGTTCCTCAACACCATCAGCGCCTTCGGCAACATCATGAGCTACATCCGACTGTTTGCCGTCGGCATGGCGTCGCTCGCTATCGCGCAGAGCTTTAACAACATGGCGCTCGGCTTCAAGGGGCCGCTGGTCGTCGTCGGCATCCTCATCATGCTCGTCGGTCACGGGCTGAACATCGTGATGGGCCTGCTGTCCGTGGTGGTCCACGGCGTGCGATTGAATCTGCTGGAATTCTCCGGTCAGCTTGGCATGGAGTGGACCGGCACCGCCTACGCACCGTTCAAAAAACTGGATAAGATCAGAAAATAATCAAAAAGAGGAGAAACGTATTATGAGCATTGAATTTATTGGTATGGCGTGTGCGCTGGGCCTGTCCGCCATGGGCAGCGCGTTCGGCGCGGGCTTCGCGGCGCAGGCGAGCGTCGGCGCGTGGAAGAAGTGCTACGCGAACGGCAAGCCCGCTCCCTTCATCATGGTCGCCTTCTCCGGCGCGCCCCTGACGCAGACCATCTACGGCTTCCTGCTGATGAACTTCATCCGCAGCGCCGTGGCCTCCGGCGCCGATCCCGCGCTCGCCATGTTTACGGGCATCTTCGCGGGTCTCGCCATCGGCCTGTCCGCGTTCTTCCAGGGCAAGGTCGCCGCGGCGAGCGCCGACGCGCTCGGCGAGACCGGCAAGGGCACGGCGAACTTCTTCATCGTCATCGGCATCATCGAAACGGTCGCGCTCTTCACGCTCGTCTTCAGCCTCCTGCTGTTACAGTAAGCGCAAGGAGAAATTTCATAGCGACACAGCAAGGGAGCCGGAGGATGTCCGGCTCCCTTCTTGCAGCATTTTCTTCACGATACCCCCATTTTCCGCCAAAGGCGCAGGCTTTTTTTGTCGAGATCTGCAATGTCCTCCTCCCTTCATTTCATCATTAGCTGTGCAAATGATAAGTATATTAAATTGATTCTTTTCTTATGCCTTTGTATCCCGTATAATACTAAGGCTGGCGTTTTGACGCAAACCGTATCTCTCATAGTACGGAGGAAATATTCAGGAGGCTATTATCATGGCGAATTGTGCGATCGTAGGCATCAACTGGGGCGACGAGGGCAAGGGCCGCATGGTCGACTACCTCACCGACCATTTCGACGTGGTCGTGCGCTATCAGGGCGGCGGCAACGCGGGCCACACCGTCGTGAACGATAAGGGCAAGTTCGCCCTGCACCTGCTGCCCAGCGGCATCTTCCGCGAGGGCGTGGTGAACATTCTCGGCAACGGCGTGGCACTCGACTGCGAGAACCTGTATAACGAGATCGAGACCCTGCGCGCCGCAGGCGTGGCGATCACGCCGGAGAACCTGAAGGTCAGCGAGCGCGCCTCGCTGCTGCTGCCATGGCACCGCGAGCTGGACGCGCTGGAGGAAGCGCGGCTCAAGGACAAGAAGTACGGCTCCACCAAGCAGGGCATCGCGCCGTTCTATTCCGACAAGTATCAAAAAAAGACCGTGCTCGCCGGCGAGCTGCTCCACCCCGAGCACCTCAAGGCGCATCTGGCCGACCTGCTCGAGTGGAAGAACCTCACGCTCACCCGCGTCTACGGTGCAAAGGGCTATACCATGGACGAGCTGACGGCGTGGATCGACGACTTCGGCGCGAAGATCAAGCCCTTTGTCGCCAACACCACGGCGTTCCTGCGCGAGGCGCAGGCAAACGGCAAGCGCATCCTCTTCGAGGCCCAGCTCGGCGCGCTGCGCGATCTGGACTACGGCATCTATCCCTACACCACCTCCTCCAACGCCATCGCCGCCTATGCGCCGGTCGGCTCGGGTCTGCCCACCGCAAAGCTCGACGAGGTCGTGGGCGTGGTCAAGGCTTACTCCTCCTGCGTGGGCGAGGGGCCCTTCACCTGCGAGTGGTTCGGCGATGAAGCGGCAAAGCTGCGCGAGGCCGGTGCGGAGTTCGGCGCAAAGACCGGCCGTCCCCGCCGCGTCGGCCCCATCGACCTCGTGGCGACGCGCTACGGCGTGGAGATGCAGGGTGCGACGAGCATCGCCCTCACGAAGCTCGACGTGCTCAGCTACATGGACAAGATCCCTCTGTGCGCCCACTATGAGATCGACGGCGTGCAGACCGACGATTTCCCCTTCCCCGTCCTCCTCGACCGCGCCAAGCCCGTCATGGAGTATATGCCCGGCTGGCAGTGTGACATCTCCGGCGCCCGCCGCTGGGAGGATCTGCCCGAGGCCGCGCGGCGCTATGTCGAATACGTGGAGCGCGCCATCGGCTGCCCCATCGGCTATGTGTCCGTAGGTCCCGAGAGAGAGAGCCTCATTCTCCGATAAGACAAAATGGAACGGCAGCGCCGTTCCATTTTCTTTCGGGTGGACAAGCCGCGGATTTTTCGGTACAATAAAGTAAATCAGAAAAGAGGAACGAGCCATGAGCAAAGACGTTTACGAATCTCCCCTGTCGTCGCGCTACGCGTCGCCGTATATGCTGCACCTGTTCTCCGCCGATATGCGCTTTCAGACATGGCGGCGGCTGTGGACCGCGCTCGCCCGCGCGGAGCACGAGCTGGGGCTGCCCATCACCGCCGAGCAGGTCGCGGAGCTGGAAGCGCACATCACCGACATTGACTACGCCGTGGCCGAGCAGCGCGAGCGCGAGGTGCGCCACGATGTGATGGCGCACGTCTACGCCTACGGCAAGGCCGCGCCGTCCGCCGCCGGCATCATCCACCTCGGTGCGACGAGCTGCTACGTCACCGACAATGCCGACCTCATTCTCTACCGCGACGGCCTGCGCTATCTGCGCGGCGAGCTGCTCGGCGTGCTGGCAAATCTCGCCGCGTTTGCTCGCGAATACGCCGCGACGCCCACCCTCGGCTACACGCACTATCAGCCCGCACAGCCTGTGACCGTCGGCAAGCGCGCAGCGCTCTGGATGCAGGATTTTCTCAGCGATCTTGAGGAACTCGACCACATTCTCGCCACGCTGAAATTCCTCGGCTGCCGCGGCACGACCGGCACTGAGGCCAGCTTCATGGACCTCTTTGACGGCGACGGCGCAAAGATCGACGAGATGAACCGCCGCATCGCCGCAGAGTTCGGCTTCGACCGCTGCTTCTCCGTCTGCGGTCAGACCTACCCGCGCAAGACCGACAGCCGCATCCTGAACGTCCTCTCCTCCCTCGCGCAGAGCGCCTACCGCATGGCGAACGACATCCGTCTGCTTCAGCACGACCGGCAGGTCGAGGAGCCGTTCGAGAAAAACCAGATCGGCTCGTCCGCCATGGCCTACAAGCGCAACCCCATGCGCTGTGAGCGCATCTGCTCGCTCAGCCGCTATCTGATGGCCGACGCCGCCAACGCCCCCATGACCGCGAGCGTCCAGTGGCTCGAGCGCACGCTCGACGACTCCGCCAACCGCCGCATCGCCCTGCCCGAGGGCTTCCTCTGCGCGGACGCCGTGCTGCGCCTGTGCCAGAATGTCACCAACGGTCTGCACGTCAACAAGAAGATCGTTGACCGCACCATCCGCGAATACCTGCCCTTCCTCGCCACCGAGAACATCATGATGGAGGCCGTCAAGCGCGGCGGCGACCGGCAGGAGCTGCACGAGCGCATCCGGCAGCATTCCATGGCCGCGACCGCACGCATGAAGGAGGGCGAACGCTGCGACCTGCTCGACCGTCTCGCCGCCGATCCCGCCTTCGGCATGACCCGCGCGGAGCTCGACGCCGTCATGGCCCCCGCGCTCTACACCGGCCGCTGCGCGCAGCAGGTCGAGCGCTTTCTATCCGAGTGCGCGCCCCTGCTCGCGGATGCGCAAAGCGCCGACGGCGCGATCAGCCTGTAAACGCAGCAAGCCCTCCCGGTCGGGAGGGCTTGACTTTTTTGTGCGGTATGGTACAATTGTCTCAAGGACGCTGTTGTATTGCGGCGGTTAGCCACTCCCTTGCGAAAGGGGGTGATGCAGATGGGAAACGGACGCCGGGCGCGAGCCCTGCGTTTCGCGATATGCTTCATCGTGATCCTTGCGGTCATGATCTACATAGCCCCAAAAGCGTGTTGACCGCCCGGCTAGCACCCGAGCGGTCAACATAGATAAACCTGTGTTGATTTTTGAGGGCTAACTGCCAATACAGCAGCGTCCCTTGCTATCTTCATTATAATCCGGCGGGCGAAAATGTCAAGCCGGAAAATTTTTTTGCCCTCGTTGCACGCGGACGGACACCAAACCGGCGAATCACTCCTACAGGTGATTCGAGATATCTTCGCCGTAAGAAAAGATCATAAAACCGGCGGAAACCTCGGAATTTTACACGAAAAACTGAATCATACACCATCGGCCGCCCCGGCAGGGCGGCTTGAAAACAAACCTCGCCCTGATCGCAGGGCTTGAAACACAGGAGGAAGCATGACAAAAACCACCAACTACCAGCTCAACCAATGGGCAAAGTCCGACCGCATCAGGATGGACGACTTCAACGCCGACAACGCCAAGATCGACGCGGCGCTCAAGGCCAACGCCGACGCCATCGCGGAAACGGCGGCGGCCTTTCCGCTCGTCAAGATCAAGGAGGTGACGCTCGGCAGCAGTACCGCGGCTTACACCCTGGATGTCAGCGATGTGGACTTCACGCAGTATCACCGCATCGAGCTGTATTGCAGCGCGGCATACTCGGATCTGCGCGTGACCGTGCGGGTCAACGGGCAGAGCAGCGGCTACCACTCCGGCGCCATCAGCGGCGGCGGAACCGGCTCAACCGCCACCGCACTCGGCTATCTCGGCGGCGGCACGATGCTCTTTTATGAGCCGAAAGCAGGCGACGACGTCGGCACCATCAGCTTCTACGGCACCAACGCGGGCAGCTTTTCCGGCTACCAGTATTCCGCGCCCTGCAAGTGGGAAAATCTGAACAGCTTCAACCTCTCCCGCTCCTCGCCCATGCCTGTCGGCACAAAGGTCACTCTGTTCGGCCTGAAGAAGTGAAAAGTAAACCATCCCCCACTCCGATCGGAGTGGGGGATGGTTTTTCAGC
>ENA-UEQI01000903-UEQI01000903.1-human-gut-metagenome-genome-assembly--contig:-NODE-903-length-11447-cov-11.529903_pt1 | contig 11447 bp, 7 predicted proteins | sample MGYA00242946_ERZ507945 | MGnify/ENA primary metagenome ERZ507945 (study PRJEB26167, sample SAMN06115467) | human gut metagenome | host: Homo sapiens | place: China:Guangxi | collected 2016-06-08... | reverse complement strand
CACATGAACTGCTTGCCGGCACGGGTAGAGAAATCAAGAAAATCACGGTCACCATAATCGTAACTTGCTCCGCAAATTCTGTACAGGCGGATCAATGGTGAGTTTTTTTGCCGTGGTTGTGGTGGTTGCAGCTGTAGTTGCGGCAGTTGTTTTCTCTGTGGTCGGCATCGCAGTAGCGGTTACTTCCGCAGTGGTGCTTTTCGTTGTTGTACTAAACATAGGTCTAGTAGTTGAATCAGGCATAGTAGTGGATGCAGGCATGGTAGCAGATGTAGTGGTAGTCGTCGTTGTCGTTGTCGTAGTTGTTGTAATCGTGGTTATTGTAGAAAATGCTGCATCTGAAATGATCTGATAGTTCAAGTCATTTTCTTCAGCATACTCCTGTGCCGCCGAACCCTCTGTGCAATAGATCGTGACTGTGTTCATTCGGGAATAAGTCCCGTCTGAGTTCTTCCAGAATCCAAACGCATGACTGCCAATAGAGGTTACGGTAGACGGGATATAAATTTCCTTGAGATTCTTACAGTTCAAAAATGCCTCATCGCCGACTGTCTTTAATTTTGACGGCAGCAGCAAAGAATACAGTTCCTGATAACCGCTGCAAACGCTGTCTGCAATGGCAGTTACTGTGTAGCCCTCCACAGCAGTGGGCAGATTCAGATAGGTGATCGTATCATCATCTCCGCCGAGATAAGTGGCGGTCTGCGTTGCACGGTCATAGCGATACTGCTTGTCTGTGGGCAGCGGCGGATTCACAGTGCCGTCACTGCACTTTACCATAGTATCGCTCAGATATGCCGGACAAAAGGCTTTCCACTCTGCACAAGTGCCGCTATAGGTGATATAATCACAAGAAGAATAGTAAGAACCATTGGTGCAATAGAAACTGCCGTCCGTACAAATCACCGGTGTGTCAGTGTGTACTTCGCACTGAGAGAGAAATTGCTCACAAGTGCCGTCATATTCGATTTTCACCTTCTCATAACTCGTACAGCGAATATCTCCGATATTAGAAAACGCACTTGAAATCAACAAATGAGGCGTTCCCCAACCATATCCACCAAAACCAAACGTCCAAGAGGAATAAGACACCGTTATATTTCCTATTTCCGTAACCGGAATGTCATCGATCGTGTCCGGGATCTCAACTACTACGGAAGAAGCGTCCACATGAGAAGCTCCCACAATAGGAATATCACTGTCCAAAGCATACCTATCAGGACCATCAGACGTATACGTATACACTTCGGAACGTGTCTGAATGGAAACACTGGTAATTCGAATATGGCTGTTTGAAACCACATCTCCGATGGTATCATCCCAATCTGATTCTGTTGCAATCACATATCCAATAGTAGAACTCCAACCAGCACTTCTATCATACCCTGCATCAATACCGCCACTTTCTTCATAATACTTCGTTTCCGAAACGGTTTCCCCGCTTGCCGCAAAAACGTGTTCCTGCGGCATCAAAGCAGATTCCGGCAGCGCCCCTGTACCGACAAAGCACAGCACGCCGGCAACTGCTGCTGCGGCAATTTTTCGTAAAAAGCCCATACACAAATCCCTCTTTCTGTTTTTTTCACTGCCAGATACCGACAGCATCTATTCGTAATTATACCACGAAATATGCAAAATGTCAACCCATACGCAAAAAAGCCGTCACATACAATTTCGGTATGCGACAGCTTTTGTTTTTATTTATGCCTCGGTCGGTGCAGAGGATTCCCCGCTCTCTTCCGGCTTTTCCTCAGCCGGTGCAGCATCTCCGTTCTCCGCCGGTTCTGTTTCGGCAGTCTCTTCTGGTTCTGCCGGAACCTCTTCGAACTGTGCCGGATCCATCTTACCCTGCATCAGTGTCTCGAAGTCGTCCTTTTCGATCTTCTCGTGGATCATCAGATACTTCGCCAGCAGTTCCAGTTGATCCATGTGCATTTGCAGGATCGCCGTTGCCTTGTCGTATGCCTTTTCAATGATCTCACGTACTTCATCGTCGATCTCTCCGGCAACACGGTCAGAATAATCCCGGGACGAACCCAGGTCTCTGCCCAGGAAAACCTCGCTCTGGTCGTTGCCGTAGACCACCGGTCCCAGCTTTTCGCTGAAACCATAACGTGTCACCATGCTCCGTGCCGTAGAAGTAGCACGTTCCAGGTCGTTGGATGCGCCGGTGGAGATATCGTCCAGCACCAGCTGTTCTGCCACACGTCCGCCCAGCAGGGTGATGATGTTCTCTTCCATTTCCTTCTTGGAAACAAAGCTCTTATCCTGCTCCGGCAGGGACATGGTATAGCCGCCTGCCATACCTCTGGGGATAATGGACACCTGGTGTACCTTATCCTGGTGGTCGCAGTAATAGGTGCAGACTGCGTGACCTGCCTCGTGGAAAGCGGTAAGGCGCTTTTCCTTGGGCGTCACCTTATGGGACTTCTTCTCCGGTCCGGCAATGACCTTGATGGTCGCCTCCTGGATCTCCTCCATGGTGATGGCTTTCTTGTCTTTCCGGGCTGCCAGCAGGCACGCCTCATTCACCAGGTTTTCCAGATCAGCACCGGTAAAGCCTACCGTCGATTTCGCAATGGTGGAAAGATCAACGTCCGGACCCATGCTCTTGGTCTTGGTGTGTACTTTCAGAATCTGCTCTCTGCCCTTGACATCCGGATAGCCCACCACGATCTGGCGGTCGAATCTGCCCGGACGCAGCAGCGCCGGGTCGAGGATGTCACGGCGGTTGGTGGCGGCGATAACGATGACGTTATCCTTTCCGGTAAAGCCGTCCATTTCCACCAGCAGCTGGTTCAGCGTCTGCTCCCGTTCGTCGTGTCCGCCGCCGATGCCTGTGCCACGGTGACGGCCTACAGCGTCGATCTCGTCAATGAAGATGATAGACGGTGCATTTTTCTTTGCCTGGTCGAACAGATCACGGACACGGGATGCACCCACGCCCACGAACATCTCTACAAAGTCCGAACCGGAGATAGAGAAGAACGGGCAGCCTGCCTCGCCGGCAACGGCTCTGGCAAGCAGTGTTTTACCAGTACCCGGAGGCCCCATCAGCAGGACACCCTTCGGGATGCGTGCGCCCAGTTCAGCGTACTTCCGGGGATTCTTCAAGAAGTCCACGATCTCTTCCAGCTCGTGCTTTTCCTCATCCGCACCGGCAACATCGGCGAAAGTCGCCTTTCGGGTGTTCGCCTGGTTCTTGATGTTCGCCTTGCCGAAAGAGGTATACTTGCCGCCGCCGTTTGCCTGCCGCATCATGAACACAAACAGGAGGATCATCAGCACCAGCAGTACCAGCGTGGGGATCAGCGTCAGCAGCCAGGAGGTGTCACGGATCTTGTAATAGTCCACCTGCAGCGGCTGATCCGGATGCTTTTCATTGTAGTCCTTGCGATAGGTCTCCGTATCCTGGCGGAACACGGAAACATTGGGGACATCATAGGTGAGCTTGTCGCCGTTTTCCAGGGTCAGTTTCAGTTCGCCGGAACCCAGATCCAGCGTGTATCCGGTGACCTCATAGTTGTCGAAGTACTTCATGATATCGGAATACTTCGTCTCCTTGCCGCCGCCTTTCATGCCGGTCAGCAAAAAGACCAGCGCACCGATCAGCACAACAAAAACGAGCAGATACGCTCCGATCCCACGGCCTTTCTTTGGTGTCAAATCAAATTCACTCCATTCTGTTGAAAAAGAGACGCAGCCCGGCGGTCTCACCGTTCCTGTCTCTATGTTGTTTCAAACCATTCCAGCACCAGCAACCGGCGTGTCTTTTCGTCCGGGCAGACTCTCGCCGCACAGCCCACACCCCGGACGTAGACCACGCCTTCGCCGTCTGCCAGAATATACGCTGTACTGCGGCGCTCCGGCGGCAGATTCGCCTGGATCAGCTTTTTCACCGCAGAGGTAAACCCTCTGCCCGGGAGCTGCATCCGGTCGCCCGGCTGCCGGGGGCGCAGGAACATTTCACCTTTTATTTTATCATAATCCAGCAACTCATTTGCAGATTTTTTATGAACATTTTCGTTTTTTTCCAATTCTTCTGGGGATATCAGTTGTGCCGCAAGCACCCAGCCGGAGTCCAGCCGGTTCTCTCCCAGCTGCACCCGTACCGGTTCCAGGATGCCCCGACGTTTCGGACAGGTCTCTATGGTCAGTCTGCCCGGTTTTCCCACGGCATAAACATCCCCGGACAAATTCCACCTGCCGCCCCGCCGGGTCAGCCGTTCCAGCCGTTCCAGCAAAGGCGCATCGCAGGAAAAACCGCATTCCTCCAGGAGCATGGCAATACAGCGAAACCGCAGCGCCGGATGCAGCTGTTCCAGCCCATCCAGGGTGTTTTCTGCGGTGTGACAACAGCGGTACGCCGCCGATGCCTGCTGTGTCAGAAAATTGTCCTCCCGACGCAGACTCCGCAGGGTATAGGAAACCGTCCGCTCTGCCGCCGGGTTCAGAGCCTGCATTGCCGGAATGATATGGTGGCGTATCCTGTTCCGGGTGTAATCATCAGTCAGATTGGTGCTGTCTGTCACATAAGTCTGTTCCAGCGCCGCCAGGTGTGTCTCCACCTGTTCCCGTGTGATGCGCAGCAGCGGACGGAGAAATCTGCCGTTTCTGGGCGGAATCGCCGTCAGTCCGTGGAGACTCGCCCCACGCACCATCCGATGCACCATGGTTTCCAGATTATCCGACGCAGTATGCGCCGTGGCGATCCAGTCCGCCTGCACCTGTGCAAACGCCTCATAGCGGCACATCCGGGCAGCCAGTTCCTCAGAGCATTGTTCCACCGCTGCCCTCGCCGCCGCATTCACGTCCAGCACTGTCAGACGCACGCCCAGCGCCGCACAGAGCCGCCGGCAAAACTGCGCATCCCGGTCGCTCTCTGCGCCACGGAGGTGGTGGTTCACATGAACCGCCGTGACCGTGATTCCCAGACGCTGCCGCAGTTCCAGCAGACACCGCAGCAGGCAGACACTGTCTGCGCCACCGGAAAGCGCACAGCACACTGTCTGCCCCGGCAGTACACAGTCCAGTTCCCGGAGCTGTTCCAGCACCGCACGGGGCAGTGCATCAGCCCTCATTGCGCATTTCCGCATTGGAGAACCGTGTGAACTGACCATCCCAGACCAGCTGGATGGTGCCGGTCTCGCCGTGACGGTTCTTGGCGACGATACACTCTGAAATGTTCGGTGTTTGGCTTTCCTTATTATAATAAGCGTCCCGGTAGAGGAACATGACAATATCTGCATCCTGCTCGATAGAACCGGATTCACGCAGGTCGGACAGCATGGGGCGCTTATCGGTACGGCTCTCCGGTCCACGGGACAGCTGGGACAGCACGATCACCGGAATATCCAGCTCTTTCGCCATGATTTTCAGCTGACGGGTGATCTCGGAGATGATAAGCACACGATTATCCGTCCGCAGGGTCGAACCCATAAGCTGGAGATAGTCGATGACCACCAGCCCCAAATTCTTCATCCGGCGCAGCTTTGCCTTGATCTGCTGCACGGTCACGCTTGCGGTATCGTCAATGTACATGGGCAGTCCGCTGAGTACACCGGCACTGGTGGCGAGCCGCACCCAGTCCTCGTTGGTGAGAAAGCCGCTGCGCAGCTTGTTGGAATCCACCAGCGCCTCGGTGGAGAGCATACGGGTGGCAAGCTGTTCCTTAGACATTTCCAGGGAGAAAATCGCCACTTCCTTATCCCCACGCCGTGCCACGTTGGTGGCGATGTTCAGTGCAAAAGAGGTCTTTCCCATACCCGGACGGGCTGCGATCAGCAGCAAGTCCGACTTGTTCAGACCGGAGGTAATGGTGTCCAGATAGGTGAATCCAGTCTTTGCGCCCAGATACTTTTCCTTGTCCGGTCCGGCAATTTTACCGATGCGGTCATACGCCTCACAGATGGCGTCCCCGATCTTCGCCAGCCCCTGCACATCTCTGCCCTGCCGGATGTCGAAGATGCGCTGTTCTGCCGCATCCATCAGTGTTTGTGCGCTCTCCTCGCCGGACTGGATGTCCTGGAGAATGCCACGTGCCGCATATGCCAGGCAGCGGATGTAATATTTTTCTGCCACGATCTCGCAGTAGCGCTCGATGTTGGACACCGACGGGACAATGTTCACCAGCGCCGCCAGGTAGTTTCTGCCCTCAGCGGCGGTCTCGAACACCTTTCGCTCTACCGCAGCGTTCAGCACCGTGATAACGTCTGCCTTTTCTCCGGATGTGAACATCTGGAAAATGATCTGGAACAGTTCCTTGTGCTGTTCGTTGAAAAAGCTCTCCGGGCGAATCGTCTCCAGAACCACCGGCAGCACGCTGGAATCCAGCAGGATTGCACCCAGAATGGTCTGTTCTGCCTCCAGACTAAAGGGCAGCTCTGCGCTTTCGTTAGGCGTATAGGATGTATCTGCCATGAAAAAACCTCCTAGGGAAAAACAATGCGGGTACGCTTTCACATAGAAAATCCCTTTTCAAATAAGTCCCCCTTGAAAAGGGGGATGTCAGCGTAAGCTGACAGGGGGATTATTCCCTCAGTCACACCTACGGTTTGCCGGCTCAGCACATCCCATAGATGTCCTGTTTGAAAAGCCTGCTATACCACCTTTTTTCAGAATGACAATTTGAAAACATATTTCCATGCGTCACTTCGTCCCGCATTGCTGAAAATTCAAATGAATATCACGGTTATTCCTCGACAACCTCAACTGTCACCTTTACAGAAATGCCGGTGTACAGGCGGATGTCAGCCTCATAGCTGCCGAAATTCTTGATGTCGGACTTCAGGCTGATCTTCTTCTTGTCGATCTTGCAGCCGAACTGCTTTTCAATGCACTCTGCGATCTGTGCCGCAGTCACTGCGCCGAACAGTCTGCCGCCGTTGCCTGCTTTTGCAGCTGCGTGGACGGTCTGTCCCTTCAACTTGTCCGCAATTGCCTGGGCATTCTGCTTTTCCACGTCGATCTTGTGGGCTGCAGAAGACTGCTTTCCGGAAAGTTCCGACAGATTCTGCGGGGTTGCCTCAACTGCCAACCCCTTTTTCAGCAGCATATTCCGTGCGTATCCGTCAGAGACGTTCTTTACTTCGCCCTTTTTGCCGGAGCCTTTTACGTCCTGCATAAAAATAACTTTCATGGTTCTCTCTCCTTCTATTGTAATTTCGCTGTAATCAGCAGAAATGGATTCCTAAGAAAAACTGTACTGCCCTAATTCTCATTTTCCTGCGCCTCCAGAATCAGCAGCAGCTGTTCCTTTGCCTCCTGAATGGTACAGCCTTTGAGCTGCGTTGCCGCCATGGTCTGGTGACCACCGCCGCCCAACTGTTCCATGATGACCTGTACGTTGACATTGCCCATGGAACGGGCGGAAATGCCCACGCCGTTTTCCTCCAGATACAGCACAAAGGACGCCTCCACGCCCTGGATGCTCAGCAGTTCATCTGCCGCCTGGGATGCCAGCACACGGACGTTTTTGTCCTGGAGCTTGACCGCAGAAATGGCGTTGTTCCGGTACAGTTCGGCGTGCGCCACGATCTGCGCCCGCATGGAGTACATGGAAATGGTATTGGAAAACAGCGTTTTGACCTGGATGGTATCTGCGCCGATCTTCCGCAAATATGCCGCCGCCTCGAATGTCCGCACACCCGTGCGCATGACAAAGTTCTTGGTGTCCAGCATGATCCCGGCAAGAAGTGCGTCGGCATATGCCGCAGAGATCTCCGTATCCAGCCGGAAATACTGTATGATCTCCGTCACCATTTCCGATGCGGAGGACGCATAGGGTTCGTGGTGGAAAATCACCGCATTTTCGATGAAATTCACGTTTTTCCGGTGGTGGTCGATGACGATGACATACCGTGCCGCATGGTACAGATCCACACTTTCCAGGATGTCCTTGTTGTGGGTATCCACGATAATCAGCAGGCTGTTGTCGGTGACCTGCGCCAGGGCATCCACCGGCTCGATAAACTGGGGACCGTCCGGACACTGCTGCATCCGGTCAATCAGCTGGGTGGCAAGACAGCTCTGCCGGTTCACCACCACATACGCCGGTTTCTGCATGAGCCGCACCGCACCGGCGAGACCGCAGGCAGAACCGATGGCGTCCAGGTCTCCGAAACGGTGTCCCATCAGAAATACCTGGTCGGAATTCTCGATGAGTTCCTGCATGGCGAGGGCAATGGAGCGTATCTTGGTCTTGGACTTTTTCTCCACGCCCTTGGATGCGCCGCCAAAGAAACAGAATCCGTTTTCCGTCTTGACTGCCGCCTGGTCGCCGCCTCGTCCCAGTGCCATATCCAGCGACTGACGGGCAAACTTTTCGCTTTCCGCCAGCGTAGAGGCACCGTCGCCGACGCCGATGGAAAAGGTAATGTGCATCCGGTCGTTGACCCGTATCTGGCGAGCCTCGTCCAGCACGTGGAATCGGTTGTTCATGATCTCGTGCAGATGCCGGGACTCCATCACGGCGTAGAACAAATCGTTCTCCACCTTACGGATAACGCCGTCTGTCCCCTGCATAAAGTCCTCCAACACACGCTCCACCTCGGCGGAGACCTGTGCCTTTTCGCTCTCTCTGGCATACTGCAGCAGATCGTCATAGCTGTCGATGACCAGCAGCAGCACACAGGGACGGGAATTGGTCTGTTCATGCTGCAAACGCAGAATGTCGGTGATTTCAAGGAACTGCACCGCAATGATCTCCTGCTGATCCCGGACGCTGGACACGGCGTGTACCCGATAGCTCAGCCCATTATGTTCCATCAGCAAGTCCCGGTTCTGATCCAGTGCAGCCAGATTCAGATGGATCACGTCCTGGACGGAGCGTCCCTGGACAGAGCGGCTCGCCGCAAAACGGGACCGGAATATCTCATTGCACCACAAGATCTCGCCGGTGCGCATCGCCAGAATCACAGGAACGGTCATGCTTTGCAGCGCTGCCATGCCTGCGCCCTCGATCTCGCCACGGATCGCCGTATTTTGCAGCCGTTCTGCCCGGCGCAGCCAGATCCACTGGACACACAACAGGATTCCCAGCAGCAGGATCACCAGAAACTGCACGGTCAGAAACCGCTGCGGCACTCGTTTCAGCACCACACAGAAGAGCGGCACAAGAATGCTGATGAACCACAGAATCCACGTGGCGATCATTACCCCATACTTTCGTTTCATGCTGTATTCTCCTTTGCAGACAGCCGTTTTTTCGGAGGCGGCTGCCCTCAAAAGCCTTTTACACAACAAAAATCAAAATGATTTTCTTGCTTTGACAGGCAATTATACTTCCATGATGATCGGCAGGATCATCGGACTGCGCTTGGTCTTTTCATAGATGAAGTCGGACAGAACATCACGCAGCTTGGTTTTCAGCGTTCCCCATTCTTTCAAATCACGGGCATTGCAGTTGTCCAGCACACGGGTCAGCACACTGCGTGCCTCGTCCATCAGTTCTTCCGATTCCCGGACATAAACAAAGCCACGGGAGATGATATCCGGGCCGGCAACCACAGCATTTGCCGCACGCTCAATGCCGATCACCACAATAATCAAGCCGTCCTGTGCCAGATGCTTACGGTCACGCAGCACGATAGAACCGACATCGCCCACACCCAGACCGTCTACCATAACACGGCCTGCCGGCACCTGGGAAACAATGCGCATGGAATTGCCGTCCGTTTCGATCACATCGCCGATGCTGGCAATGATAATGTGGTCGTCCGCCATGCCCATGGACTTTGCAATCTCGGCGTGCTTGATGAGGTGCTTATATTCTCCGTGAACCGGGATAAAGAACTTCGGTTTCGTCAGCGCCTGGATGAGTTTCAGCTCTTCCTGGCAGGCGTGACCGGAGACGTGTACCTCGTACATGGATTCATAAATGACCTCAGCGCCGGACTTCATCAGCTCATTGACCACACGGGTCACAAATTTTTCGTTGCCCGGAATGGGTTTTGCCGAAATGATGATAAAGTCGTTGGGTGTGATAGTCACCTTTCTGTGGCTGTTCATTGCCATACGGGTTAGCGCCGAAAGCGGTTCACCCTGGCTGCCGGTAGTGACCAGCACGATCTTTTCGTCCGGATAGCGGCTCATTTCGTCGATGTCGATGAGCATTCCCTTCGGTACTTTCAGATAGCCCAGTTCCGTCGCCTTTTCAATGACATGAACCATGCTGCGTCCGAATACGGCAACCTTTCTGCCGTAGTTTTTCGCCTGGTCGATGATCTGCTGCACCCGGTGTACATTGGAAGAAAACGTAGCAATAATGATGCGCCGTCCCTCTGCACGCTTGAACAGCTTTTCAAAGCTGCCGCCTACGGTGCGCTCGGAACAAGTGAAACCGGTGCGCTCTGCGTTGGTGGAGTCTGCCATCAGCGCCAGCACCCCACGGCTGCCCAGCTCGCCGAACCGTGCCAGGTCGATGATCTCGTCGTCAATGGGCGAAAAGTCTACCTTAAAGTCACCGGTATGGACGATGATGCCTGCCGGTGTATGGATTGCCATGCCCACTGCACCGGGGATGGAGTGGTTCACCTTAATGAATTCCACCGCCATGCAGCCCATCTTTACGGTGGTGCGTGGTTCGATCTCGATCAGTTTTGCCTGTTTCAGCAAGCCGTGTTCCTCCAGCTTGCCCTCGATCAGACCCAGGGTCATGCGTGTGCCGTAGATCGGCACGTTGATCTTTTTCAAAAGGTATGCCAGACCGCCGATGTGATCCTCGTGTCCGTGGGTGATAACGATACCACGGATCTTATCCTTGTTGCCCTCCACATAGGTGAAGTCCGGGATGACAATGTCTACACCAGGCATATCCATATCCGGGAATGCCAGACCGCAGTCCAGGATAAACATATCGTTGCAGCACTCGAATACGGTCATATTCTTGCCGATCTCGTTGAGGCCGCCCAGGGGAATGATGCGCACCGGGGTGCGTTTCTGCCGGGACTGGCGGGACTGCTGTGTGCCGTTGTTGTTTCTGGGACGGCTGCTGTAGCGGCGGTTTCCGCCGGACTGACGCTCGCCGCCGTTGTTCTGCGGCCGGGGTCTTGCGCCGTGATTCCGCTTGCGGGGCTGCGGATTATTTCTTACTTCTCTTACCTGTTCTGTTTCGTTAGCCAAATAAATATCCTCACTTTCTCACGTGGGGACAGCACGATCACCAAGACGCATCCGTGCTATGCCGGATGTTCTGTCTGGCATGGATGAAATTGTATTTTGATCCTGTCCTTTTCCAAGCCGTTGTCTCTCGTTCTGCCGGAAAAGGCACGCAGACCGGTTCCCATAAAAATACACAAGCATTTCTCGGAACACGCTCGAAATAACGTCCGGACAGGGTCACACCCTTTCCCGGATTCCTGTCACACCTGCCGGAGCGGCGGCACACGCCTTGTCCCAACATACCATCGGAGGCAGAAGTCTATCCGCATCCTTCACCCAAAGCGGCA
>ENA-UEQI01000902-UEQI01000902.1-human-gut-metagenome-genome-assembly--contig:-NODE-902-length-11452-cov-17.576615_pt1 | contig 11452 bp, 11 predicted proteins | sample MGYA00242946_ERZ507945 | MGnify/ENA primary metagenome ERZ507945 (study PRJEB26167, sample SAMN06115467) | human gut metagenome | host: Homo sapiens | place: China:Guangxi | collected 2016-06-08... | reverse complement strand
CATCATGAACCGTATAAGTCAGTCCGCTATTTCGCAGGCATTTGTTAAGCACTTCAGAAATCAGTTCATTCTTCACATCCAGATTTTCCACTCTGACTTTCTTTGCATCATTTGTGCTGTAGATAAAGGTAAAGTCCGTTTGTTTCTGAATTTCCCAAAGAACTTCATTCAGTGTTACATTTCTGAATTTGGCTGTAACCGTGGTCTGTGCGAATACAGATGCGCGCATCAGCCCTGAAGTCGTAATACAGAGAAAAAGGAACATCATACAAAGACGTTTTCCATATTTCCCAAATCTGGCAACATTACGTAGTTTTTCCATAAAACAGGGATTAATGATAAGTGAATATTTTGATAGTTTTTCCTTCTACTGTGACAGTTACTCTACCCGTTTGCTCAAACAATTTCACCAATGGGGTAATCTCATTATAGCGGTTAACATAGCAACCGAAGCGTAACTCTTTCGTCGCCTCATTCTCATAGACTACATCCATATCATACCATCTGGCAAGAGTTTTCATGATGTCGTCCAATCGCTGGTCCTTGAAATTGATCTTTCCATGTATCCATGAAGTATAAAATGCAGTATCTACATTGCGTACATTGATCTGGTTGCTGCCCGGAGTAATACAAGCCTGTTCCGATGGTTTCAGAATCCGGTTGCTTCCATTTTCAGTCTGTACTTTTACCGAACCGCTGACAAGTGTAGTTTGATATTCTTCGTTTGCGTAAGCTGATATATTAAAAGTAGTTCCTAATACTTCTATTTTCATCCCTTTGGTTTGTACAATAAAAGGCTGTCCGGTTTTGCTTACTTCGAAATAGGCCTCTCCCTCCAATTCTACCAGACGGCAATCCTGTGCAAACTGAACAGGGAAACGGATGGAACTCATAGAATTCAACTGTACTTTACTTCCATCGCTCAACGTCAGCTGATATTCACCACCACGAGGAACGTTTACCTTATTATATGCAAGTTTTTCGGATGTCCGGGCGGGAGCCTGCTGATAATTCAATGCTGTAGAATCCACCTGAATGACTGTACCATCTTTTTCTTTCAATTCCACGCCGGAGGTAGACTTCAAATCAATTGCTTCTCCATTATCCAGAATAAGAACGGCTTTCTTACCACCCGGAACAATTTGTTTCGCTACTTGAGATAACGGCTGGGGTTCATTACCGCTCTTATATATTGCCACAGTAGCAATAACCACCGGAAAAATGAAAATAGCAGCATATTTACATATATTCAGTATCCGATGTCTGAACCGATGGCGTTGGATTTTTCTTTGCACTCCCTCCCATCCGTCCTCTGTATGGAAAGTTTGCCGCTGTCTGCGATCATCTGCTGAAACTGCGGTCGGTTATCTGTTGTCGCTGATCTCGCCTCATCGGTATAGGTGGAAACGACCTGCCAGTGGTTCTGTTTGCAAAATTGATTCATAGCTCGTATCTGTGCATCAATGAACAGGAAGCACAGGCAGTAAAAATCATCTTTCAGATGTTTGCAGACGGCTACGGTTACAGTGAGATCATCGACCGGCTGAATGCCCATGGATACAAGACAAAACGTGGCAAAATGTTCGGGAAAAACAGCCTTTATGAGATTTTATCTAATGAGAAATATACCGGTGTTTTTGTGTTCAATAAGGCGGCGGCAAGAGCAGACGGGAAACGAAATAACCACGCTCAAAAGGACAGCTACATCCGCATTGAAGGCGGTTGTCCTGCGATCATCGGGAAAAAGCTGTTTGCACAGGTGCAGCGGATCAAGGCAAAGAATAAACGGAATGCCGGACGCTATCACAGCAAGGAGTTTTACCTGCTGACTGGAAAACTGGTCTGTGATGTCTGTGGCAAGCGGATGATCGGGAATCTGCGATTTTCGGGAAGAAGTAAGACACGGCTTGCTACCTACAGATGCAATACGCATCGTGCAATGTGCAACAACAAGGAGCTGAATAAGGACTATCTGGATGCCTACATTGCTGTGCTGATTGGAGAGAGATTGAAGCCGAAAAATCTGAGAAAAGCGGTTGCTAAGGTAAATCAACAGGTGCAGAAGTTCAACAGCAGCTATGACAAATATCATACAGATGTTTTGCAGCAGTACAATGAAGTGCAGGACAGCCTCGCCAACATCACAAGAGCAATCGAAAAGGGCATCTTTACAGATGACTTGCTCCAGCGAGCAGAGCAGCTGGAGAACGAGAAAGCGAAACTGGAAACCAGACTGCATGATCTAAAGCTGCTGGAGTCACTTCAATATGAAGATGTGGCATACCTGTATACGCAATGGCGGGAATTGAAACGAAATACCGAAGAGTTCCGCACGTTCATTCAGCAGTTTGTAAAGATGATTCACGTGAGACCCTATGATTTTGACATTGTTTTGGATATGGGATTTGGTGTGGTGGAGTTGACAGAGACCATTCCCATGCGGCGTGGTGAACTGTACAAGATGTTTGATTCCAAAGTAAAGGAGCAGAAAAGATGTTTGAAAAATCAAAAGACAGATATCAGCAGGGTTGTGTTTGAAGGGTATGTAGATGATGATGAGATAATGATGTGTGATAACATCTTTAATGCCATGGAGAAAACAGAAATAGAGCGCGCAGATGTAAGAAAACTCAAAAGAAGCATGGTGAACTGATATGGCAAAAAAGAATGACAGAAAAGAATACAATAAACTGAAGAAAAAGAAAGCTGACAATAAAAAACAGCAGGAACAGTGCCAGTCAGAGATAGATGTGCTTGATGAGAAAATAGAGAGGCTGAAAGCGGCATACAGGAAGCTGGATGATGCCAAGGAGGCTATTGATGATATCAAGCATAACCAGAGGAATATGATAAATTCAGACCTTTATCAGTGCATGTGGACAGGCAGCAATGCACAGGAATGTTATGATTCATGTGAGAGCGGAAATTTATATACAGCTTATGACGGATATGTGTCAAATATAGATGCAGCGGAGGATGCCATCAACTGGGAAATAAATACACTAAAAGAAAAAGTGAATGAAAAATATGGTGTGCTTTCAGGACTTGTTAACGCATGGGATGATCTGTGCACGAAAATACAGAATTTTTTCAATTAATAAAAGGGAGAGGAGAAATACAAAGATGGAAATCAGCCTTGATAATATGCAGGTATCTTTTATGACTGCCGGTATAAAAACAGCTTCTGATTCCGTAAGTCTCACAGCGGCAGAGACAGAAATCAAAAGCAGATCTGAAGCAATGGACAAATTTCAGAAAGAATACAGGCAGCTGAAAGCCTTTGTGAAAGATTACAGAGATACGTTAAATAATGATCTGGCAAAAATAGACCTGATAATAAATGCAATAAATGAAAATGACAGAAAACAGGGAGATTATATTAAAAATGGTATTGGACTATCAGATACAGCTGTGATACCATAAAACTAGGAGATGAAAATGGAAGGGTTTCAGATAAATTATACGGATCTCAGTGATCTGTTCTGGGAATATAAGCGAAAAATCGACAATCTAATTGAAAATATTGATAACTGCATAGAAAAAATCAATATGTTTACGGAAAATGCAGTATTTACAGGAAAAACCGGAGACGCAGTAAAGAGTTATTTTGGTGAAGCACATATAACAATCCTGTCAGGCATTAAAGTAACTGCACAGACACTGCTTGACAATATGGCAGCATACAAGGATGGATACCGTGCCATTGATAGCTCGACGAACTTCAAACTGGATGAAGAAGCAATACAGGAATTCAGGAAAAAACTGGCATCAAACTATGAGGATACTGATGAGTATACGGGCAAAATAAGAAGTGCACTTTCAGAAGTATCGGACATATCTGATGTGGGCATGCCGGACAGTAACGGAGTATTTGATATCCATGAGCAGATGGACAGCGACCTTATAAAGCTTGTCTCAAATGTAAACAGCTACGAGAGGGAAAATGTGGTACGGCTTGAAAATTCAGTAGAGCTGCTTCTGGAAAATCTGCAGTCATGTCTTTCAAAAATAGGCCTTAGCCAGTGTGCGATTGAGAGCTATGAAACAGGCAGTTTTATCACAGGTAAAGATGCAGGTGCCCTGAACACGGGCATTAAAATATTTGGAGACCTGCATGAGAAGAATAAAGAAGCATACGATGAAATCTATGAGACAGAACAGAAGATAAAGGATGAAGCCGAAAAGAGAAAGACGCAGGGAATCTGGAGGATGGTTGGAGGAGCAGTACTAATTGCGACGGGGGCAGCATGCATAGTGCTGACAGGAGGTGCCGCAACACCAATAGTAGCTGACGTTGCAGTAGCAGTAGGAAGCGGAACAGCAGTATTCGGAGCTGCAGATGCCATAGAGGGCACTCAGGATATTTATTATGGAAGCACAGGTGACATTGACAGCACGGCAGTAAACGGCATAAAGGATGACCTGTTTCAGGGAAACGAGGACGCATATTATCTGACAGAAAATGCCTTTGCATTTGCGGCATCCGCAATGATTCCAATCGGGCAGGCATCCACAGCGGGAAATCTGACATTCAAAAGCACAGCAACAATAGTCGCCAAAGAAGGCATCTCAATGGGAGCCGGAGCCGGTGCGCAGAAGATAACCACAGATGTGACAGGAAATGATACAGCAGGAATGGTTGCCGGTATGGTTGCAAGTGGAGTAACTGCAAAGGGGCTGAATGGAATTGAAGCAGGGGCGAACAAGCTGGCGAAAGCCCCAAAAGGGATTGATGGAGTAACCGAGGGCGCTGGAAATGTAGCGGAAGATGTGGGGAAAGCCGGAAAAGGGCTAGAGGGAGCAGCCAAGGGAGCCGAGAGTGCAGCGGAAGATGCTGGGAAGGTTGTTGAGAGTGGTAGAATATCTAATTTAGATGATGGTTTAAACTTTTCTAACAGAGCATTAGAGCATATGGGAGAAAGCGGAAGACAAGTTCCGATACAAACATTGCAAGATGCAATTAGATATGGAGAGGCTATGCCAGACCCTAGAGGTTCAAATACAACGATGTATTATACAACTATGTATAAAAATGGAAAAATGTATAATTTGGAAGTGTTGTATGATGAAATTTCTAATACAGTGTATCACTTTGAGTATGCAAGAAAAGCAATGGGAAACTTGCCAGCAATACCTAAGTAAGGAAGAAGGAGTGATGAAGAAGCATGACAGAAAAAGAGCAGTTATACTATCTGATTAATGGAGTTTTAGATGGCACATATCAGGTTAAGACATTTTGTTCAGAATTTACAAGAGTATATGATTTAGAGGTTGACTATGAGCAGTTGTCTGAACTGGAAAATAAAGAATTTGGAGATTTGTGTGAAATGGCAGGTAGATTTTCTGATGACGAAAAAGAGTTAAAAATTCCAAATATGTTTTTCTCTGAGGAAAGTATTTTGAATAAAGCACAATATGTAAAACAACTATTAGAGTAAGAGTTTGGTAAAAGCCAGTAAGACCAGCTATGGGAAGTCAAGCGAAAAATTAAACTGGGACGCAATTGTTAGTAAGAAAGGTGAAACCAGGGTTGAGCATATTAAGCGACATACGGTTCAAAATAATAGTCGAGAAACACATAGTGTATTTAACGGGAATCCGATAGATATGGTAAATGATGCATGGGAACAACGTCATTTGGTTGAACCGATATCGGATGGAATGGGAGGAACAAATCAGTGGCGATTACGGAGGCCAATGTATGAAAGACTACCTGTCGGCCATCGATGATATCTCGAAAGAACCTTATGTGGACACAGACCGTCTGGGATGTGTGGGCGCCAGCTTCGGAGGATACTCAGTCTATTGGCTGGCAGGTCACCATGACAAGCGCTTTAAAGCGTTCATCGCACACGATGGCATCTTTAATATAGAACAGCAATATCTGGAAACAGAAGAAATGTGGTTCGCCAACTGGGATATGGGTGGCGCATACTGGGACAAGGATAATGCAACGGCACAACGCACGTTCGCCAACTCACCCCACCGTTTTGTTGATAAATGGGATACTCCCATCCTGTGTATCCACGGTGAAAAGGACTACCGCATCTTAGCCTCACAAGGTATGTCTGCCTTTAATGCGGCAGTACTTCGCGGAGTTCCTGCCGAGCTATTGCTCTACCCGGACGAAAACCACTGGGTATTGAAACCCCAGAACGGAGTGTTGTGGCAACGTACATTCTTTAGCTGGCTGGATAAGTGGTTGAAGAAATAGTTTGCTCCCGGTGTATCCGGGGACATGTTCAAACGGTTGCTAATGCTATCATTTAGCTCTGCCACCCTGAATGAAATGAAGAATCTGATAACATTTACTTTGTGTTATCAGATTCTTCACTGCGTTCAGGATGATAAAATAATAGGCATGAAACACTTTCTGCCTTTCGCCTGTATTATATCATATATTATATTTCCAAGTTATGACCGGTCTTATCGGGCTGCCTCCGGTGCTTTATTCTCCGGCTTTTCGATACCTTCTCCGGTCGCTCTTTCCTCCATACGCTTGATGCGGGCATCAAGATCAGGATGAGTAGAGAATAACTGATTCAGCTTGCTGCTTTTCTGTGCACCGGCTTCTTCCTGCAACTGTTTCAACTTTTGGAAAGACAAAGCCATCGCCCACGGATTTTTCCCTGCTTTCTTCAGGAACTCATAACCATAATCATCAGCCTCACGCTCCTGTTTTTGTGAATAAGTGGCATTAACCAATGCTTCGCCCAAATCACCCAACTGAGATTCTGTAAGTGCAGCAGCCTTACCACCTTGCGAAGAAATGCCGTCTTTCAGAGCTGAAGTCAGCAACGCAGTACGGAAACCGTTCTTGGAATCTTTGTGAGCCACGTGCCCTACTTCGTGACCGATTACACCCAACAACTCTTCATCACTCATGATGTCCATCAGAGAAGAAAAAATACGGACACTGCCATCAGCACATGCAAACGCATTCACATCAATCACATAGTATACCTTGAAATTCAAAGGAATGCCTTCCACTTCATTCAAGCCTTCGGTCAGCTTTTTCAAACGGACTGTGTATGGATCATCATCGGCACATACCTGATTGTGCTTGTCCATCCAGTCAATATATTCTTTTACATATTCTCTCATCTGCTCATCGGTCAGCGTAACTGCCTTTGCAGCTTTCACAGCGCCACCTACGGCTTTTTTCAAATTGAACTGTGCCATTGCAGGTACAGAGCAGGTCATACACAACAGTACAACTGCCAGTTTCATCAAAGTCTTTTTCATTTTCATGTGAGTTGTTAATGGTTCTTAATTCTATTTCTAAATATTAGGCAAAAGAACGAAATTATCGTTTATCCGCCAATCTTTTCATTGATATTTTAAACGAAAAGCCACCGCAAACTCAGTCTGCGATGGCTTTTACCCCTTTTTTATACACACCTTTAAACAAAATGACAGGCCAACTTACTTTTGACGCACCTGTTATTTATTAGTACGAGCTTCGGCGATGTATCCCAAAGCTTCTTTACATTTTGCAGTCACATAAGCCCAATCTTCCGCTTCCACTTTGTCTTTCGGGAAAAGCTTAGAGCCCATACCTACGCAGAAAACACCTGCCTTAATCCATGAAGTAAGATTTTCCTGAGTAGGTTCTACCCCACCGGTCACCATCAGTTTAGACCAAGGCATCGGTGCCAGCAGACCTTTTACCAACTTCGGACCAAGTACATCACCGGGGAACAGTTTGCAAAGGTCGCAGCCTGCTTCTTGTGCAAACCCCACCTCAGACACGCTTCCACATCCCGGAGTATAAGCCACCAGACGGCGGTTGCAAATCTTGGCTATCTCAGGATTGAACAACGGACCGACAACGAAATTTGCCCCTAACTGAAGATACAGTGCTGCCGTAGCAGAATCGACTACCGAGCCGATCCCCATTGCCATTTCGGGACACTCCTTAGCTGCATATTTCACTACCTCGGCAAATACTTCGTGAGCAAAATCACCGCGATTAGTGAATTCAAACGCACGAACACCGCCTTCATAACAGGCTTTTACCACTTTCTTTGCCACTTCTGCATCTTTATGGTAGAACACAGGAACCATGCCGGTAGAACCAATCTTGTTCAATACGGCTATCTTATCAAATCTTGCCATCTCTTACTATCTTACAAATTAAATTATAACTTCTTATCGCTGAACACGTCCGCTGGCATCACCGCCTGCCAATGCTTCTACTTCTTCGGCAGAAACCAGATTGAAGTCCCCATTGATGGTGTGCTTCAAAGCAGAAGCTGCAACAGCAAATTCCAAAGCCGCACCTTGGTTGGGTTTTGTCAGCAATCCATGAATGATGCCTCCCGAGAATGAATCGCCACCACCCACACGGTCAATAATGGGATTGATGTCATAACGTTTTGATTCATAAAATTCCTCACCATTATAAATCATTGCTTTCCAACCGTTGTGAGAAGCAGAAAACGACTCACGCAAGGTTGAAATAACATATTTGAATCCAAACTCCTGCGCCATTGCTTTGAAGATACCTTTATACCCTTCGGCATTCGTTTCGCCGGCTTCTACATTTGCTTCCGGTTTGAAACCCAGGCAAAGTTCCGCATCTTCTTCATTGCCGATACATACATCTACATACTTCATCAACGGTTTCATGACAGACTGTGCCTTTTCTTTTGTCCACAGTTTTTTGCGGAAGTTAAGGTCTACGGAAACCGTCACACCATGACGTTTGGCGGCTTCGCAAGCCAATCGGGTCAACTCGGCAGCCTTGTCGGAAATGGCGGGAGTAATACCTGACCAATGAAACCAGTCGGCACCTTCCATAATAGCATCGAAATCAAAATCAGTGGGGTCGGCCTCTGAGATAGCCGAATGTGCACGGTCATAAATAACCTTGCTGGGACGCATTGACGCTCCCGTTTCCAAATAATAGATACCCACGCGGTCGCCACCACGAGTAATGAAATCAGTCTTCACACCGTATTTACGCAAAGCATTGACAGCAGACTGACCAATTTCATGCTTCGGCAATTTTGTCACAAAATAAGCTTCATGACCATAGTTGGCGCAGCTCACTGCCACGTTTGCTTCACCACCGCCATAAACTACATCAAATGAATCAGACTGTACAAAGCGTGTGTTTCCCGGAGTTGAGAGCCTCAACATGATTTCACCTAAGGTTACTATTTTTCCCATAATTACATGATTTTAAATTGTTATTTATCTATTCGTTTCATTTTACAAATTACCAAAACACTGTTCTCCTGTCCGATAATTGCCAAGACTTTAATATCTTCGCTCTATCTTCTACCCGGATATTTTATTCGTGTGCGCGCACAAAGGTACTATTTATTTTTTTAAAACCAAAAATTGTTATATATTTGTAGATGAAAAAAGTAATTTATTAGTGTATCCGAATACACTATATATAATAAGGTATATGAATAAACTGCCCGAAAGAATCAGAATTAAAGATATTGCCCGCTTAGCGGACGTATCGGTTGGCACAGTAGACCGTGTGTTGCATGGCCGCACCGGAGTTTCGGAAACCAGCCGGAAGAGAGTGGAAGAAATTTTGAAACAACTGGACTATCAACCCAATATGTATGCCAGTGCATTAGCTTCAAACAAGAAATATCAGTTTGTCTGTCTGTTTCCCCAGCATAAGGAGGGAGAGTATTGGACTGACGTGGAAGCCGGCATAAAACGTGCAGTGGAAACCTTTTCCGATTTCCATATCACGCTCTCTATCTCCTATTATGATCAATACGAGTATGCCTCTTTCACAAATTCCGAGTGCACGAATGATTTTTTTTGAAAGATAATAACAAATATACCCCAAAATAACACCAAACGTATTTAGACACAAATCATCGACATCAAAACATCCCACTTTTGTCACGAGCTGGATGGTTTCCACGACAAGACTGAAGGCAAATCCAAGGAACGTCACAAACAGCCCGCTTCTAAAATAATGCCCCTTAAAATGAACACCTTTTCGCTGTTCTCTGTATAGTACCGGGACCAGAAAACCAAATGGCATAAATACCACAACATTTCCTAATAGATTAATGGCAAAATATACCATGCCAATCTGCTCCCTGTACATCAGATACCGTTTAATTTCCCGAAACAACTCCAGATTGTACTGATAGGTCGTATACGGCTCATTGCGTCCATATTCCTCACTAAAAAAGAGAAAATAGACCAATAAAATCATGTAACAGATAAAGCATACCGTTAATAAATTGCTTATGAACCGTTTCATCTTTTCCTCCTAAAAACACAACCAAAATCTATCTTACTGTCTTAAAGCTACTCCTAAGTTTTCCAGTTTCTTTAAGATTTTATCCATGACAGCCGATACATCTTTATCCTCTAGCGTACGGTCTTTGGCACGGAAACGAATGGAATATGCCAGTGATTTTTCATCTTTTCCAACATTTTCCCCTTCGTAAATATCAAACAAATGATAATCTTCAAGCAGCTTTCCACCGCTCTTTCGGATTACTTCCTCGATTTGTCCGGCTAATACTGTCTTTTTCATAACCAGAGAAATATCACGTGTTACTGCCGGGAATTTAGCAACGCCCTGATATTTGATATCAAAGTTTGCTTTTTCAGCTAATTTTGCAACATCCAGTACAGCAACATATGTCTTTGTTCCCAGATTATAATTATCTGCCACTTCCGGATGTACTTCCCCCAGATAGCCAAGGACTTCTCTATCCATCATTATATCCGCTTTTCTTCCAGGATGCAAATAGGAATGTTCTCCTTTTGGCTCATAAGTAACACCTGTTGTAATACCAAGTCTGTCAAGAATTGCTTCCACACAGCCTTTCATATCAAAGAAATCGCCCTGTCCGTACATACCAAGTGCTAACATCATTTTTTCTTCCGGCAGTTTTGTAAGCGGAAGGGATTCCGGCAGATATACATTTGCCATTTCATACAAACGCACATCTTTGTTGCGGTGATTATAGTTTGTCGAAAGCGAGGTAAGCATACCGTTTAACGGTGTTGTACGCATGATACTGTAATCCACTCCAAGCGGATTGGAAATTTCAATTGCCTTGCGAAGCTCATCCCCTTCCGGAATCAGCAGTTTATCAAATGCTTTCGGGCTTTCAAAAGAATAAGTCATTCCTTCCGAAAAACCATACGACTCAATCACATTACGAATCATATTGCAAATGCTTGTCTGGTAGGAAACACCGCCCTGTGTTGCCTCACCGCTTGGAAGCGTTGTAGGAATCTTATCATAACCATAAAATCTTGCTACTTCCTCTGCCAAATCGGCAAGGCGCAGAATATCCTGACGCCAAGTTGGAACATGAACACATTTCTTTGCCTTATCCGGTACAAGATCAACCATTTCCCAATATTTACACATCTCATCCCCATGAACATCAAGACCAGCACCATTGCCTGCTCGGCCTTTACCGCAGACACCCAGAGCGGCGACCGGGTC
>ENA-UEQI01000893-UEQI01000893.1-human-gut-metagenome-genome-assembly--contig:-NODE-893-length-11514-cov-8.724054_pt1 | contig 11514 bp, 10 predicted proteins | sample MGYA00242946_ERZ507945 | MGnify/ENA primary metagenome ERZ507945 (study PRJEB26167, sample SAMN06115467) | human gut metagenome | host: Homo sapiens | place: China:Guangxi | collected 2016-06-08... | reverse complement strand
GATATTACTTTATCCGGTGGTTACGATGATGCAAGTCACCCGTGGAAATACAAGAACTGCATTGCTCGGCAAAAATCCAACAATGGAACAAATACAGAAGTTTTCCGCCGAATTGCAAGTAACGCCCGATACTCCACAAGCATTTATCGCTCTTACCTCCGACGACCCTTCCGTAGCACCTTATCACGGAGTGAATTATTACCTTGCTTTACAGAAAAACAAGGTTCCGGCAACTCTCCATGTTTATCCTACCGGAGGACATGGCTGGGGATTTAAGGATCATTTTAAATATAAGCAACAATGGACACAGGAATTGGAGAAATGGTTGCGCGACGGCGTTGTATTCCCGGAAAACCCCGAACCCATGTTACGAATCGGGAAATCTTATCTGGGAACTAAATACGTGGCTAACACATTAGATCAAGACGGAGAAGAATCATTAGTGATCCGGACAGATGCCGTAGATTGCCTCACTTTCGTAGAATACACGTTGGCACAGGCACTCGGTTCTTCCTTTGCCGACAATCTACAAAAAATACGTTATCGGGACGGCATCATCAACGGTTATCCTTCCCGGTTGCATTATACTTCCGAATGGATAGAGAACGGAATCCGCCACGGATTCCTCACCGATATTACTGCCAAAAACAGTGCGCATACCCAGAAAATCTCTCTTTCGTATATGTCTACCCATCCCAAGCAATATAAAAAATTGGCTGATTCGCCGGAAAATGTACGACAAATGGCCGAATATGAAAAAGCAATCTCCGGAAAAGTCGTACATTGGTTGCCGAAAAGCGAACTGCCGGAAGCCGGATTGCCCTGGATCATGAATGGAGACATTATTGCTATTACAACGAAGATGCCCGGACTGGACATTGCTCATGTGGGAATAGCAGAATATAAAGAGGGAAAACTGCACCTGCTGCACGCTTCTTCTACATTGGGAAAAGTAGTTGTCAGCGACGAACCTCTCAATCACATGCTAAACAACAATAAATCGTGGACAGGCATACGTGTTGTCCGGATGTCTCACTCTAAAAATAACTGATTATGAAACGAGTAAAACATTTCCTTCTCGCCTCGTGCTTATTCCCCACTTTGCTGGGAGCACAAGAAATGGCAAATGCCAACTTTCTGGAACTTACTCCGGATGCCCAATCGGCAGGTATGGCAGGTACAGGATTAGCTATCACCGATAACGGTAGCACAGCTATCTTTCATAACGCCTCTACAATCGCTTTCTCACAGGAAGCAATGGGCGCTAGTTATTCATACGCTGATATCAACAAGGACTGTGCGCTGCACAGCGCATCTCTTTTCTATCGGATCGGAAGAGAAGGTATTCATGGATTTGCTTTGGGATTCCGCCACTTCAAGGATCCTAAAATAATGGATTACCGTCCCCGTATATGGGATTTGGAAGCTGCCTACTTCAGGAATGTAGCCAAGAACTTATCACTGTCATTGACATTCAGATATCTGCAAGAAAAAGTAGCAAAGGAAGCAGATAGCAAGAGCAGTGTTGCTCTTGACTTTGGTGCCACCTATTATCGGAATACGGATCTTCTGGATGGAATGGCTTCTTGGTCTATCGGTTTCCAAGCCGCCAACTTGGGCAAAAAGCTGGATGGTCAGAAATTGCCTGCACGATTTTTATGTAAATCAAAAGCAAGCACTCTGCCCTTGTTGTTCATACGCTCGGCAATTGTAAAGGTCTTTCCACCAGGTGCGGCACAAAGGTCAAGCACTGTATCGTTCTCCTTAGGATCAAGAGCCGCACAGCAAAGCTGGCTCGAAAGATCCTGAACGTGTATCCTGCCCTCTTTGTAAGCCTTAGTATGCTCCACCGCTCCTGCACCGCATATCCTTATGCAATCAGGCAGGACGGACAGCCTTTCAAAGGTAATGCCCTCCTCAGCGAGCATATCCAGTGTGCTTTCAAGAGAATGAAAGACCGTGTTCACTCTTGCGGTGACAGGTGCCTGTCCCACAGAGGTTTTCAGCATTTCAAGGCAGATGTCCTTGCCGTATTCCCTTGTCCACTTCTCCGTCAGCCATACAGGTGCGGAGTATTCTATAGAAAGCTCCTCGGTAGCATTTCTGCCCTTTGGAAGCTTTTTGTCGTTTCTTATAAACTCCCTTAGCATTGCGTTCACAAAGCCGCTTGCCGCAGGATTTCTGTTTTTCTTTGCAAGCTTCACAGACTCGTCCACCGCCGCATTGTCAGGAACGGAGTCCATATATAAAAGCTGATAAAGACCCATTCTCAGTATAACTCTGACCTCAGTACCAAGCTTATTCTTAGGGTTGCGTGAATATTCCCGAATAATGTTATCAAGAGTTATCTGTCTTTCCAAAACGCCGTAGAAAAGTGCTGCGGCGAATTTCTTGTCCTGAGGTGAAAGGTCTGACCTTTCAAGACCCTCGTCAAGAAGTATATTTGAATATGAGCCGCTGTTTTCAAGCCTTGTAAGCATCCTTAAAACCGTTTTTCTGGCGTTTCCCATAGTTCCTCCGAATTATCCCAGCACAGTGCCGTTCTCGATATGTCTGCCTCTGAGAAAATCAGAGGTATCCATTCTCTTTGAGCCTTCAGCCTGCACCTGAGTAAATCTTATGACTCCGTCTGAGCAGGCAACAGAAAAGTCGCTGTTATCCACCACAGTGCCCGCAGGCTTTCCGCAAGGCTTTGTGTAAGCTATCTCAGACTTATATACTTTCAGCCTTTTGCCCTCAAGCACTGTAGTAGCGCATGGCCAATCAGACAGACCACATATCTGCTTGTGTATCTTTCTCACAGGCTTTGTGAAATCTATAGGGCAAAGCTCCTTTGATAGCATTGGCGCATAAGTCGCAAGGCTCTCGTCCTGTTTAACAGGGGCTATCTCGCCCTTGTCGAGTTTTTCAAGGGTATCAACAAGCACCTCTGCACCCATTTCGGCAAGTCTGTCAAAAAGCTCAGCAGCTGTTTCGTTCTCGCCAATAGGTGTAGCCTTTTCCACAAGGATATCTCCTGTATCCATGCCCTCGCCCATAAGCATCGTTGTAATTCCAGTTTCAGCTTCGTCATTAAGCACAGCCCACTGTATCGGACCTGCTCCACGATATTTAGGAAGCAGCGAGCCATGGACGTTCACACAGCCAAGTCTTGGTATATCAAGCACCGACTTAGGGAGCATTTTGCCATAAGCCGCCACCACGATACAATCAGGGGCAAGGTCATTGATAATTTTAACATACTCCTCGCCGTCTTTTTTAAGGCTTTGCGGCTGATAAACAGGAGTGTCATGCTCCTGCGCAAGCACCTTTACAGGGGGCGGAGTAAGCTTATAGCCTCTGCCCTTTGGCTTATCAGGCTGAGTGAAAACAGCCTGCACCTCATATCCGCTATCATAAAGCTTTTTCAGCGTTGGTACGGCAAAATCAGGCGTACCCATGAAGATTATTTTCATTAGTCCTCGACCTCTACAAATTCTTCAACTATCTCAGTAAACAGATGACCCTCAAGGTGTGCAAGCTCATGGCAAACGCACTGTGCAAACAGCTCTGATACTTCCATTTCGTACCACTTGCCGTGTCTGTCCTGCGCCTTGAACTTAACTCTCATAGGTCTTGTAACATAGCCCCACTCGTTCGGGCATGAAAGACAGCCCTCCAGAACTCTCTGCTTTTCCTCGCTCTGCCATGTTATCTCAGGGTTGATAAGCTCGTAAACCTTATCATCGATTATTATAACGACCACTCTTCTCAGCTTTGCCACCTGTGGACCTGCAAGACCAACTCCGTTGGCTTTTTTCAGGGTTTCTGTCATATCGTCAAGAAGCTGACCAAGCTTGTCGTCAAATTCTGTAACAGGCTTGCAGACCTTGTGAAGAATCTCGTCGCTCTTATTAAGTATTTTTCTGAGTGCCATTTATTTAACTATCCTTTCTTAAAGCCCAATATCGCCGTTTATGTCGGCATAGATACGAACTGTCTGATAATCTTTATTTTTATAGAACTCGCCCAGAACGTGCTTTATCATCTCACGAAAATCCGCAGTATTGCGTGTTTTCAGGATAAGTCTGTATCTGTAGCGATTATTTATCATTTCAAATGTGCATGGTGCAGGACCTAACGCTCTGAGGGGAAAATTCACCTTGTGCTGTGAGATATACTCTTTTATAAGCTGAGTCACCCAGCGTGAAGCGCCTATTACCTTGCTTTCAAGGGGTGCTGAAAAGCCTATGACGCATATATCGCAAAAAGGCGGATATGTCAGCGACTTTCTCAGTGCTATCTCCTCTTTATAAAACTCATCATAATTTTGCTCTGCCGCAAGGTTCAGCACATAATGGTCAGGCACAAAGGTCTGAATGTATGCGACCCCTGGTTTATCTCCTCTGCCGCTTCTTCCTGCCACCTGAGTTAGCAGTGAAAATGTTCTCTCATAGCTGCGAAAATCCCCTGTGAACAGTGCCTTGTCAAGGGATATGACACCCACCATTGTGACATTCGGGAAATTAAGTCCCTTTGCTATCATTTGAGTGCCGAGCATTATATCATATTCGCCTTTCTCAAACGCCTTGAAATTCTCTTCATAAGAATATCTCGAAGAAGTGGTGTCAGCGTCCATTCGCAGCAGTCTTGCCTGCGGAAAAAGCCTTTCAAGCTCGTCCTCCACACGCTGAGTTCCCACGCCGCTTGATTTGAGCCGCTGTGAGCCGCACTGTGGACAGCGTTCTATATTATCCATGGTATATCCGCAGTAGTGGCACATATACCGATCGTTTTTCTTGTGATAGGTCAGGGGTATATTGCAGTTTGGGCAAGCCACAGGCTGACGGCAGTCCATGCAAGTGATATACGTTGTATAGCCACGCCTGTTCAGAAGCAGGATAGCCTGCTCTTTTTTCGCAAGCACTTCTGTGAGCTTATCACACATAACACGGCTAAGCAAGCTGTCATTACCCTCTGCCGCTTCCTCCTGCATATCGACTATCTCAACTGCAGGCAGGGGCGACTTTGAATATCTGTTTTTAAGCTCAAACAAATGATATCTGCCTTTTTGAGCGTAATAAAAACTCTCCAAAGACGGAGTTGCAGAGGCCATCAACAGCACACAGTTATTATATCCGCACCGCTGTATGGCAACATCTCGTGCATGGTATCTAGGCGTTGAGTCCGACTTATATGACGGCTCTCCCTCCTCGTCCATGATGATTATTCCCACGTTGGTGACAGGAGCAAATATTGCACTTCTTGTGCCGATAACTATTCTTGCTTCCCCACGCATTACACGTTTGAACTCGTCAGTACGCTGTCCCAACGACAATGACGAGTGCATAACGGCTATCTTATCCCCGAAAAGTGACTTGAATTTGCCGAGCATTTGTGGTGTAAGGGATATTTCAGGCACGAGCATGACCGCTGTTTTACCCATATCCATAACGCTTTTTATAAGCTTTATGAACACAGACGTTTTGCCGCTTCCCGTAACACCGTAAAGCAACGCACCTGCAGGCTTTTCGGCTTTTATAAGCCCCATTATGCCCTCATATGCCGCTGATTGTTCATCATTTAACATGATATCGTCAGGGTCCTGCCTTTCGCCAAGCTCGCCTATGGCGTCACGCATGACCTCGTATTTATACTGCACGATAACTTTCTTGTCAGCAAGCCTTTTTAATATGCTTGAAGTGCAGTTGGTCATATAGCAGACCTCTTTCACAGAGGCACAGCCGCCCTCCTCAAGAAGCTTCACCACAAGGGTCTGCTTCGGGGTAAGAGTGGTCTGTATCTCCCCTGACACATACTCGTCAGAAAGCCTTACCATGCTGACGTTCTCGTCGCCGACTTTTCTTTTCAAAGCGTCGCTGATCTCAACATAGCCCTTATCCACAAGAGAATCCACAGTTTTCTTCTTTCGTGGGTCATTATGCACGTCAAGAAAGCTGTCTATCTCCCTCTGACTTTTTGCACATCGGAGAAAGTCCACCACATTTTTTTCATCTTCATTTAAAGTATCCTCGTCAATGTAGGTATTGACAAGGCTGTAATGCTGTGAAAAAGTGTAGGAAAAGCCTGTAGGCACAACGGATTTGTAAGCGTCATAATAGGTGCAGAAAGTGTTTTCTTTCAGCCACATTATTATCCTCATCATTTCCTCGGTGACAAGGCTTTCCCCGTCCACCACTGAAATAACAGGCTTCAGCTTATCGTTATACTCGGCTTCCGTATACGTTCTCGCAACAAATCCTACGGCTTTGCGGTTTCCTCTGCCAAAAGGCACAAGCACACGCACTCCGCTTTTCACTTTCTGAGCCAGCTCCTCCGGCACACTATAGCTATACAGTGCGTCAAAGCTGTATGATGCACGGCTTATTGCAACCTTTGCCACGATAAAAACTCCACGCACAGCCGTACACCTCCCCATAAAAAGCCTCGATTATTTTCTGAGGCTTGGATCCTCGATTATCTTGTATTCGCCATTATAAAGCTCGTCAACTGCTGTCTTTACTGGCTTTTCATCAAGCACCAGCTTGTTGTCAAAAGCGTCGCTCGTGATCTCTCTTGCTCTCTTTGCAACTGCAATAACTAGAGAATAATAGCTTTCATTGTTCTTCAAAATCTGGCTTACGGCCGGTCTAAGCATCATAATTAAGCACCTCGTCAATTAATTTCTTTGTATCATCATTTTCTGATCTGAATTTATCCGCCTTGCCGTCCTCGGCTTTCACGGAGTTCATAACTGCAACAAAATCTTCCACAGCGTCCTCTAGTCCGTCGTTCATTATCACATAATCATAACCGCCGGCTTTGCCGATCTCACCGGCAGCCTGACTTACACGGTCAGCAATAACATCGTCAGACTCAGTTCCACGCTTTCTAAGCCGTCTGTCTATCTCCTTAACAGACGGTGGAAGTATAAACATCAGCACAGCTTCAGGAAAGGCTTTCTTCACCTGAAAAGCACCGTTAGTTTCAATTTCAAGTATAACATCTCTGCCCTGCTCAAGATTAGCAAGAACAGGCTTCTTTGGCGTTCCGTAATAATGACCAACATAGCCTGCGTGTTCAAGAAATTCACCGCTGTCTATCATTTTCTTAAAGCTGTCATCGCTTATAAAATGATAATGAACACCGTCCTTTTCGCCCTCTCTGGGCTTTCTTGTAGTGCAGGATATAGAATAGAACACATCTCTGTTTTTAAAGACCTCTGCGAGTATAGTTCCCTTGCCACAGCCTGAAGGAGCTGATATAACAAACAGCTTTGCATTGTTCTTATACATTGTCATCGTCCTCCTCGTCAACAGCGGCACGTCCGCCTACAGTTTCAGGTGCAACTGCCGACAGCACCACATGGTCGCTGTCCATAATAAGCACCGCTCTTGTTCTTCTGCCGTAGGTGGCGTCTATAAGAGTACCCTTATCCTTAGCTTCCTGAATGATACGCTTTATAGGCGCAGACTCAGGGGAAACTATGGCAATGACCCTTGCGGAGGACACCATATTTCCAAAACCGATATTAATAAGCTGCATATCTCACACCGCCGTTATTCGATATTCTGTATCTGCTCTCTGATCTTTTCGATCTCAGCCTTAAGATCCACCACCATTTTTGTGATAGTGAGATCGTTAGCCTTTGAGCCGATAGTATTTACCTCACGGTTAAGCTCCTGCACAAGGAAGTCAAGCTTTCTTCCAACAGGCTCGTCCGACTTGATAAGCCCTCTGAACTGTGAGATATGGCTTCTGAGCCTTACTGTTTCCTCGTCTATTGCCACCTTGTCGGCGAAAATAGCCACTTCTGTAAGTATCCTCTGCTCGTCTATGTCCTTATCGCCGAGAGTTTCCTTTATCTTTGCATAAAGTCTTTCTCTGTAGCTTTCAGTAACGCTAGGTGACTGATCTTCTATCTTGCCCACAGTTTCCTCGATATAATCAAGTCTGCCGCTGATATCGTCATACATCTTGACGCCCTCAGTTTCACGCATCTGAACAAATCTGTCCAACGCCACCTGAGCCACGTCCTTGACCTCGTTCCAGATAACTTCCTCATCATCTGTTTTCTTCACAACTGTGAACACATCAGGAAGCTTCATGATATGTGACAGTGTGATATCGTCATCAAGGTCAAGCTCGTCAGCTGCACCTCTCAGTGCGTCAAGATAGCCCTTTGCAACAGCCTTGTTAAGCTCTATCTCAGCGTCAGTACCTTCCTGATTATAGATAGAAACAGACGCCTCTACCTTACCACGGGAAATACCGCTTTTAAGAAAGCCTTTCAGCTTTTCATCAAGATAGCCGTAGGCTCTCGGAGTTCTCGAAGTAAATTCATAATATCTGTGGTTTACAGAGCGTATCTCAACGATTATCTCTCTGCCGTTTGCCACGATATGCTCTCTGCCGAAACCGGTCATGCTTTTTATCATAGCATACCCGTCCTTTCATATAATAATATTTATGTTATCCGCTTGGTACTTAACATAGTACATCAAATTATATTATAACATCAAGCTCCGTAAATAGCAATAGTTTTTCACATTTATTTAAAATTATATTTACTTAAAATTTATATATTCTGAAATATATCCAACAGTGACGAGCCGATATAGATATGAGGATATTTTTCAAAATCTTCCTTAGTGGTAGAGCCAGTTGTTACTCCTGCAAAATCCACCCCTGAATTGAGTGCAGTTTCAGCGTCGATGTAGCTGTCGCCTATATAAAGCACGTCCGATTTATCCGCACCGAAACGCTCTATTATCAGGTCAAGTCCCTGCGGGTCAGGCTTTGCCCTTGTAACGTCCTCACCGCCAACTATGATATCCACAGGAAAAGAGCCTGCCTGCTCATTGAAAGTATTGACTATCCTATAGCGATATTTCGTGGAAACTATGCCGACTTTTACCCCTGCGTTCTGCAAGGTCTGCAAGATTGCGATAGTATCGTCATAAAAATATGTTTTCTTTACCATTACCTCGTCTGCCTTTTTTACATATGCCTTGCGCATATCCTCACGCTGAGGATTGTCAGGCATATCTGTCAGCAGGTCGAAAGCGTCAACAAGCGTCATGCCTATGGTGTTGTAGATAGTCCTGTCGTCCTTTGGCGGATAACCAAACTCTTTCAAAACATGCTTAAAGCACTCCAGAATACCCTCGGAAGAGTCTGCAAGAGTAAGGTCAAAATCGAAAACAAAATAACTGTATTTGCTCATAATAAACTCCTTTTCAAACAGCAAGGGCAACCCTTTGCGGATTGCCCTGTATTTTATTCAACTGTAACTGATTTTGCAAGATTTCTCGGCTTATCAACGTCATTGCCTCTGAGAACTGAGGTATAGTAAGCGATAAGCTGCAAAGGAACCACTGTCAGCATAGGCATGAGCAGATCGTCTATTGTCGGCAGACCGATCTTATAATCTGCCACCTCATCGTCAACGTTGATATATCCGTGAGTAACAAGGACAACGTATGCTCCTCTTGCCTTGACCTCCTTGACGTTGCTTATGGTCTTGTCAAGAAGCTCTCTTTGTGTTGCAACTGCGATAACAGGCATATTGTTTGTTACCAGTGAGATAGTGCCATGCTTAAGCTCGCCTGCGGCATACGACTCAGAGTGGATATATGATATCTCCTTAAGCTTCAGTGAGCCTTCCATAGAAAGCGCATAGTCAAGGCCTCTGCCGATATAAAGAAGATTTTCCTTGTTTACAAGCTGTGAAGCAACATACTGACAATTATCAGGTGTTTTAAGAACAACTTCAAGCATATTAGGAACGTTCTGAAGCTCTGCTGTAAGTCTCATGCACTCCTCTTTTGAGATAGCTCCGTGAGCGTATGCTATAGCAAAGCTCAGCAGATAGAACACAGAAAGCTGAACTATATAAGCCTTTGTGGAAGCTACAGATATCTCAGGGCCTGCATGAGTGTAAAGCACCATATCAGACTCTCTTGCGATAGACGAGCCTTTTACGTTTACGATAGAAAGTGTTTCAGCACCCCTCTCCTTAGCCATTCTAAGGGCTGCGAGAGTGTCGGCTGTTTCTCCTGACTGTGAAACAAGAATAACAAGATCTCCCTTTGCAATGATAGGATCTCTGTATCTGAACTCAGAAGCCATATCCACTGTAACAGGTATTCTTCCAATCTTTTCAAGCACATACTTGCCCACAAGACCTGCGTGCATAGCAGTACCGCAGGCAACAACGAAGATGTTGTTATAGCCCTTGAGTCTGTCATATGTAAGACCACACTCTTCAAGGTTTGGCATACCGTCAACTATTCTTGGTGTGATAGTTGTTTTTATAGCTGTTGGCTGTTCGTGAATCTCTTTGAGCATAAAGTGAGCATATCCGCCCTTCTCAGCGGCTTCCATATCAAAGTCAGCAACGAGCATCTCTTTCTCAACCGGCATTGAGTGAACGTCAAAGAACTCCACCTTGCCGTCGTCAAGGACAGCTATCTCGTTCTCGTCAAGAAGATAGTAATTCTTCGTATATTTCAGTATTGCAGGCACATCAGAAGCTATAAAAGCTTCGTCCTCGCCAACTGCAACGATAAGAGGAGAATCCTTTCTTACTGCATATATTCTTCTTGGAAAATCCTTGAATATGATACCGAGAGCATATGAACCCTCTATCTCAGCAAGAACCTTCTGTATTGTCGCCATAGGGTCGCCATCATAATAATAATCAAGAAGCTTTGCAACTGTTTCTGTATCTGTCTGAGATTCAAAGATATATCCCTTTTTCAGCAGAAAATCCTTGATAGTTCTGTAGTTTTCAATGATACCATTATGAACGATAGAAATATTCGCATTTCCGTGAGGGTGTGAATTTATATCAGACGGCTCGCCATGTGTAGCCCAGCGTGTGTGACCTATACCGCAAGTACCGTTGAGCCAGCCCTCTCTTTTAAGCTTTTCTTCAAGGTCAGCAAGTCTGCCCTTTGTCTTTTTTGTCTTGATAGCATCGTTCTCAAAAACAGCTATTCCTGCTGAGTCATAACCTCTGTATTCAAGCTTTGACAGTGAGTCAAGCAGCACCTTTGTACAATCCTTTTTTCCCACATAGCCTACTATTCCGCACATGTATAGGCAACTCCTTTCATTCTCATTTGTTAAAAATCATTAAATTTCTTATATTTTTCCAAACCATATCCACATAAATATAATATATCATAGCATATTTTGCATGAAAAAGCAATAGCAAATGCAAAAATTAGCGAAAAGTACTGTTAATCTTACAAAAAATATGTTATAATTAGTTTGGTAAAACTAAAACGCTAAAGCTTATCATAATATAATATTTTTACAGGAGGTCAACTATGTCAAAGGTAACAGAACTTAAAGACAAATTTGTTGAGATCTACACGGAAAACATAAAGCGCCCGGGTTCGGAAAAGCTGCTCAATTATCTGCTTTCAGAAAGCAGTGACTTCTTTGTTGCACCTGCTTCTACAAGATACCACGGAGCATACGAGGGCGGCTTGTGCGAACACAGCATACACGTTTATAGAGCGTAAG
>ENA-UEQI01000870-UEQI01000870.1-human-gut-metagenome-genome-assembly--contig:-NODE-870-length-11658-cov-44.727830_pt1 | contig 11658 bp, 8 predicted proteins | sample MGYA00242946_ERZ507945 | MGnify/ENA primary metagenome ERZ507945 (study PRJEB26167, sample SAMN06115467) | human gut metagenome | host: Homo sapiens | place: China:Guangxi | collected 2016-06-08... | reverse complement strand
ATGCATGGCTTTTTGCAGGGTTCCGTAGGTGTGGTCAGGATATTGGCTGCTGTATGTGCCGCTGTTGATAGGCAGCATACCGGCGCAAAGCAACAGCTGTGCATCAATGGAACGTCCTCCTTTCACTTGCGTCAGTACGTGGGGAGCGTATAAGGAGGTGGAGTCTTGCAGCAGTTTGTTGAGATATGGAGTAATCTCTTGCCCTTCCACTTCCCTTTCGAGTACCCAGCTTTCCAAAGATTCTGCCAGGATGACGATGCAGTTGTTGCGGATTCCGATACGTCCGGTCAAAGGGTGATGTCCGGGTTTCTGGCTCAGCCACTCCTTTATCTCTTGCTGTATCTGTGGGGTGGCCTCCTGCTTCTGGTTGATGAGGTCATAGTATAGGCTTCCGAAGACAGTATACATGGAAGTGGTGCTTGCACACAGATAGGCTTTCTGGCGGACGGTGTTGTATGCTTCCTTGAATCCTCCTTTGGCCAGGGTGGTGATGGCAAACAGCAGGATACCGATTCCCAAAGCTCCTCCGTAATACTTGTATGATGTTCTTCCGGCGGTATTTCTTTTGTAATGCCAATAAAGGGGGATACTGGCAATGGTAGATAGAGGGAAGAAGATGTCGTACCAGCGGAAAGAGTCGTAAACGCTTCCGGTGAAATCGGCGAGGTTTCCAGAAAGTCCATAGCTGTTAAGTGGGATGGCAGTATAGTAGGTGCGGAAATACATCAGGTTGACAATCAGTAGTATATCCAGCAAAAGCATGATGACTATCTCTGTTTTCCAGAGCCGGAAGAACTTATAGGGGACGAGAAGTACGAGGGTGGCTATTATTTTGGTTGCATAAAATTCGATGGTAGAGAATGAAGCGAATGTGGTGGTTATGCTCCAGATGAAATCGAATAGCAGGAATTTGAAAAAAATGGTGATTCCGAACAAAAGAGTCACTTTATCTGTTGCCCCTTGTTGACTGTCGGAGCAATGAAAAAGGTTTCTTCTCATAAAATAGTATTTTTAAAATATTGGGGTGCAAAGATAGATATTTTAGAGAAGAAAAAGCTTCATAAACAGCAACTTTTGGAGGAAAATTGATAAAAGTCATTTTTTTTTCTGGATTGATGCAGTATATGCAGAATTCTTGTATTTACTTTGCAGACGTTTAAAGCAAAGAAAGCAAAACTGTTACAAACTAAGGGCTGGATTTTATTGTTCTATTGGTAATTTGAGGTGACGATTGTGTCGTTGCCGTGATATTTTGAGTGTATGAAGAAGCATTATTTATTTTTCGTTTCGGTAGCCTATTCCTATCCTATACTTCGCCCGCTTCAGGACGAAATCAGGCGTAGAGGAGACGATGTTGCATGGTTTATCGAGCCAGACTGTCCGGTTCTGTTGAATCAAGATGAAAGGTGGCTTCAATCTGTTCAGGAAGTGATGGATTATCAGCCTATTGCTGTTTTTGCACCGGGTAATTATATTTATGATTTCTTCCCGGGAGTGAAAGTTTCCCTTTTCCATGGCTACCCCATCAATAAGCGTGGCGATGAAAAGGATGACCATTTTTCTGTTCGTGGATGGTTCGATGTCTATTGCACACAAGGAGAAACGAGCACTCTTCCTTTTAAGGAGCTTGAGAGGAAATACGGTTTCTTTAAGGTATACGAAACTGGCTGGTGCAAGGCGGATACTTTCGTGAAGGAACGTGTACATACTCCTCATAATGCACGTCCGGTAGTTTTGTACTCTTCTACGTTTACAAAAAATATAACTTCTGCTCCTCATCTGTTTGATACCATCAAGAGACTGGTGCGCGAGAAGAACTGGGATTGGATTATTTCGTTCCATCCGAAATTCTCGGATATGGAAGTCCTCAAGAAATACAAGGAACTGGCTGCTTCCTGCCCCAATATTACTTTCCACGAGAGTGGACTTGTTGATGCCAAGCTGCTAAACAGTGCAGATGTACTGTTGTCCGATGCTTCGTCTGTGATTGTTGAGGCGATGATGTTGGACAAACCGGTGGTGACTTATTGCAACACCATGCCAGGAGCTCATTTGCTGAATGTCACTGAGACGGATGCTGTAGAAGGAGCTATTGAAAAGGCCATTTCCCGTCCGGCAGAACTGATGGAGCGGATGCGTGCTTATGTGCACAAGCATGAAGCCCATCTGGACGGTGAGTCCTCTTCACGGGTACTGGATGCCGTAAACAACTACATCTGGTATTTTCAAGGTAAGACCAGAACCAAGCCCTGGAATCTGGTGCGTAAGTTTAAATTGCGATGGCGGGTGGGCTATCCGTTGATGGCCACTTTGCGGTTATGGTAGGCGATAGATAATCTGTCGGCCTATTTTTTTGTTTTATAAAGTATGAAATCTGCATAAATTTTATGGATAATTCTCCTATGGTGAGTGTAATACTTCCCAATTATAATCATGTTGTTTATTTGAAAGAGAGGATTGAAAGCATCCTCAATCAAACCTATCAGAACTTTGAATTGATTCTGCTGGATGATTGTTCTGCGGACAATAGTTGTGATATTTTGAATGCCTATAAAGAACATCCAAAAGTTTCGGCATTAGTGTTGAATGAAAAGAATACAGGCAATACTTTTCTTCAATGGGATAGGGGCATTCGCCTTGCTAAAGGAAAGTATGTTTGGATTGCAGAAAGTGATGACACTGCCGATATTCATTTTTTGGAGGCAACAGTTGCCGCATTGGAGTTGAATCCAAGTGCAATAATGTGCCTTACTGGTTCCATTCTGATAGATGGACAGGGACAAAGGATGAAACGTAAGAGCCGTGACCGTTGGAAAGAAACCGGAGAAGTGAAAACATTCGATGGCAAAGAATATGTAAAACATAATCTGTTATATAGGAATTATGTGTATAATGCCAGTATGGTGCTTTTCAAGAGGGAGGTTTACGATAAACTAGATAAGTCCTTTCAGCAACTTCGCTGTGCGGGTGATTGGCAGTTCTGGGTAGAAGTGGCACAGGAGGGGAAAGTTGTAGAGGTACGCCGGAAATTGAATTACTTCCGGCAACATACCAATAAAGTAACCAGCAGGTCTAAATATACAGGGGAAGGAATGTTCAATACGATAGATGTGATGTCGTATATGTTTTCTTGTACAGACGTTGGCTGGTATAGAAAATGCTTGGTGAGGGGAGAGTGTTATAGACTTATAGCGAAACTACCGGTTTCACCGGACATCCGTGCCCGTCTGTATGTTGAGGCAAGAGGGAAAATGGGGGTTCTGCCAGTACATTACTATCTGGAACGTATAAATAGGATATTAGCATTTGTGATTCCTTTTCTTCCTACTCATAGAAAAGATAAATTCAAATAAAGGTACATTATATAAAAGAGGATATAGGAATGCTGTCAATTATCATTTGCTCTATTTCACCGGAACGATTGCAAGAAATCAGCCAAAATATACATGCTACTATTGGAGTGGAACATGAGATTATCGCTATAGATAATCGGGAGAAGTGCTGGTCTATAGCTCGCGCTTATAATGAAGGTGCTCGGCAGGCTCGCTATCCTTATTTGTTTTTCGTCCATGAAGATGTGAAATTCCATTCGCAGGATTGGGGGACGGTTGTTGCTGAGAAGTTGGCGGAACCGAGTTGTGGAGTAATAGGTTTTGCAGGAACTAAAATAATGTTCGACTGCTATTCGGGATGGATGCAGCATCGTCGTTTTGCTTGTACTTCTTATTTACAAAAAAAAGGAAATGTGACGGCATTCACTGGGTTCAATGTGGTACAAGGAGAGTGGTTTGCGGAAGTTGTAGCAGTGGACGGTTTCGGAATGTTTGTCCGAAAAGAGGTATGGAAGGCATATCCTTTCGATGAAAAGATGCTGACTGGATTTCATTGCTATGATGTTGATTTCTCTTTACAGATAGCTGTAAGCAAACGATATAGGAATTATGTTTGTTGCTCACCGGAAGTTCAAGTGGAACATCTCTCGGAAGGTAATTATAATCGCAACTGGTGCCAAGATACGGTCAGGATGTATAATCGGAAATGGAATGTTATTTTGCCGATAAAGATAGATGACCTTTGTCTTACTAAAAGGGAGATGGAAAGATATAGAGAAAAGAGCTTTAATCGTTTCTTGCAAAAATCTTTTAAAGTTGATTTCCCTGAGAAGAAAGAAGTTTTGATGGCTTTTTTGTCTTATCCTTTTTCTTTAGAACATTTGTTGCATTGTATTTCGGGAGTATATAGATATTTAGTAGGGAAAGATTCTTAACTTTGTAAATTGATTATTGTCATCTGCTAAATAATTTAGATAAAATATAAACATATTGTATGGACGCATTAAATGAAAAGGGTATGGTGTCTGTTATTGTACCTTGTTATAATCAAGCCATTTATTTGCCCGAAGCCTTGAACTCTTTATTGGCTCAGACTTATCAGTGCTGGGAAGCGATAGTTGTGAATGACGGTTCGCCTGATGAAACAGAAAAAGTGGCATTGGAGTATACGCGGAAAGACTCAAGAATTAAATATGTATTCAAGGAAAACGGAGGATTGTCTTCTGCGAGAAATAAAGGTATAGAATTGGCTCAGGGAGAATTTATATTGCCGTTGGATGCAGATGACATTATACATCCGGAGTATATGGAAAAGGCGATGGAGGCATTCGAGGACAATCCATTCCTGAAACTGGTATTTTGTCGAGGAGTTTTTTTCGGAGTAAAAAATAAGGTTTGGAATTTGCGTTATGAAGGGTATGAGGAGTTGCTTCAGAGAAATCATATTTTTTGTTCTGCTTTTTTTAGGCGCAGTGATTGCATGGCCATTGGCGGCTATGATGAGAATATGCGGAAAGGACACGAGGATTGGGAGTTCTTTATCAGGTTGTTAGATGAAAATAGTCTTGTGTATCAGATACCCTCTCCACTCTTTTATTACCGTGTCAAGGAGCAATCTATGATAACTGCGGCAAAGCAGGCCGATGTATTTAATGAAACGGAGTTTTATATCTATTCAAAACACAGAACCCTTTATGCTTCCTTTTTTGGAGGCAGTGCATTGCACATCATTCGCGAACTGCTTTATCTGCGCAAGAAGCGCGAGGCGCATAGAAATAAATGGTATAGAAGATTTTTCCGTCAATATATAAAAGGACTTTTTCACAAATGAAACTATCTGTCATAACTATCAACTATAACAATGCTGAAGGACTGGCCAAGACAATGGACAGTGTTTTCAGACAGCGCTTTTCTGACTTTGAATATATTGTCATAGATGGTGGCAGCACTGATGGCAGTAAGGACTTGATTGTGAACAATCAGGATAAAATTGCTTATTGGTGCTCTGAAAAAGATTCGGGCATATATAATGCCATGAATAAAGGCATCCGGGAGGCATCTGGAGAGTATTTACTTTTTTTGAATTCGGGTGATTTTCTTCATGACTTTGCTGTATTGGAGGACATTCATCCTTTTTTGTCGGGCGAAGACATTGTTTACGGGGATTTGCTTTTTGTACACGGCGATGGAAAGGAGGATTTGTTTGTATACCCGGATGTCTTGAGCTTTGAATATTTTTTGGAACGCTCTTTGGGACATCCTGCTGCTTTTATAAAGAGAGCATTATTTGAGGGGTGCCTTTATACGGAGACGCTTAAGATTGTTTCTGATTGGGAATTCTTTGTGAAGAAGATAGTGCTTGAAAGCTGTTCTTATAGACATGTCGAGAGGGTGATAAGTATCTTTAATATGCAAGGCATCAGTTCTGTCTCTTTAAGTCTTTGTGAGGAGGAAAAGAAATATATCCTGCAGGGAATATTTCCTCCCATGATACTCGACTCTTTGCAGTTGGCTGCTTGCCTGAAAAAGCAGCCTTTGTTTGAACTTTTCCGTGAGATGAGCAAGACACACCGTTTCCAGAAGAGGGTAAAGCCTGTCCTGACCTTCTTGCTGAAATTGAACAACGCTTTCTCTATGCGGAAATGAATGGTCAGAAGACTGCTTTTGCTACTTTCCGGTAGACAAGTTCGGTTTGGCGGGTTGCCTTTTCCCAAGAGTAAAGTTTAATCCTTTCTTTGCCGGCAAGTATAAGTCTGGTGCGTTCAGCTTCGTCGTATATCACACTTTTGATAGCTTCTGCCATCGAAGAAACAGAGAATGGGTCGAAATATGCCGCTGCATTTTCGGCAATTTCAGGAAAGCAAGAGGCTTGGCTCAAGGCTACGGGCAGTTGCAAGTGTAGGCTTCTAAAATAGGGATGCCGAAACCTTCATAATAAGATGGATATACAAATAGCAGAGCACGGTTGTATAATTCTTTCAGATGCTGGTCGTTGACCGAAATTTGCAGTGTATGCGGAGCGATGCCTATACGTGATATTAATTCTGATTCAGCCTTTGAAAACGGTTTGCCTGCACATATTAGATGTAGATGTGCATCTGTTTGATGGATTATACTGAAAGCTTCTGCTAATCGTTGGAAATTTTTGTAGGATGTCCGGTCACCAACAAACAAAATGTATCTTTGGGGAAGATGTAGATTAGGCTTGCTTATAGTGGATTGTAGACTACAACCGTGGTAGATAACGTCTATTTTTTGAGGGGATATGCCTAATGTTTCTATGATATCTTTCTTGGTATGTTCGCTAATGGCTATAATGTGATTGGCTTTTGTGATAATTTCTTTCTTCTGTTGAATAATGGATATGGAGTCTTGAAACAAGTCTGGATATTTTTCATAGGTCATGTCGTGTACGGTTATCACAAAAGGATTATTGCCTATTTGCTTAAGAAAAAGGGGATTGTAATATGTCGGATGATAGACAAATGGAGCGTGTTTCTGCATCAGCTTTAAGATTAGTTTGGCGTTGCTTTGATACAGTTTCTGTTGATGATACTTAAAGAACAAATGGGGGATGTAGATACCGTGTCTCTTGATTTTACTATTCAATAGATAATGATTTTCTGTATAGCGTACTGCAATATCGTAATTAAACTGTAAATTGGACATGATTTCACAGAAATAGCGAGAAATGCCGCCGAATTTCTGCTGGTCGAAAATTTGTGAATCATATACTATAAAGGGCTGCTCCATGCTTGTCTATATATTGTAATACGATGCAAAGGTAAAGGAAAGTTTTGAAGTTCTGTGATTGAAATGATTTTTATATCTTTTATATTGTGTATTTTTGTGCCCTTCAAAGTTATAGTGTATGGATAAAAAAGATATTGTAGTAGTAGTGCCTATTTATTTACCTGCTCTATCAGAGATGGAAGCGGTGTCGCTGAAACAGTGCTTGGATATTTTGTCTGATTACTCCATAGTGATTATTAAGCCTGAAAATCTGGATATTTCCAATATACAATCTCAATTTTTACTCCCTAAGGTAATATCTTTCCCAGACAGATGTTTCCAAGGTATTGAAGCTTATAATCGTTTAATGCTTGACGTGGCTTTTTATAGAACTTTTTCGAGCTATACTTATATGCTTGTTTATCAATTGGATGCTTATGCGTTTAAAGACGAATTGTTCTTTTGGGCTTCACTGGGGTATGATTATATTGGTGCGCCGTGGATGCCGCACCAAAGAAAATATTGGAGGTTTCCTACTCGTTTCGTCTGGTTTGTCCAGCGTTGCTTCTGGAGTATTTTCTATCCTAAGAATCTGCGCAGAATGAAGTATTGTTGGTTTCATGTTGGTAATGGTGGCTTTTCTTTAAGGAAAATCAGTAAGATGATAGCAGTTACAGAGCATTACAAAGCTATAATTGATAAGTGCATGGCAGACAGTAATTCTTTTTTCCCCGAAGATGTCTTTTTGCTTTTGAATACTCATGATAAAGAAGTTCATTTGAAACGTCCTTCTTACAAATTGGCTATGAAATTTGCAATTGAGCAAATTCCGGCATGGTCATATAGGGCAAATGGATGCCAGCTCCCTTTCGGCTGCCATAATTGGACGCATCCTGAGATGCTCCCTTTTTGGTCTCAATTCATAAAGCTCGGTTAAGGAGCATGACCGCATGATTTCTTCCGGTGTGGTTTGCTCTTTCCTTGGACCTTGTTTGGTGCTTGGTTTGAAAACAGTATGAATAAAGTAGTATTATTAACTATACGTGAATTCGATATAGCTGTACTATCAGCCATCACAGCCATCAGCTTCGTTCAAAACCTCTTTTGATTCATATCGAATTCACGTTAATATAGTGTTTCTGTTATGTCTTGGAGAATGGTTAGGGTTTGATTATATATCCGTCAATTCCGAAATATTGTTCACCCCATTTAGCTTTGGCATACTCTACGGTCGCATAGCTGTTGGTGTACCAAGTGTCTTTTGTGTGTGTGCTCTTGAGATGATGCAGTGGTACAGTATTGGGTTGCTCGTCAGCATATACATATCCATCTATTCCATAATACTGTTCATTCCATTTCTTTTTAGCATATTCAACATCAGCGTAACTGAAAGCATACCACGTGTCTTTGGTATGTATGCTTTTCAGGCGATGCATTGGTTTTGTATTGGGTGCAGGTTCTACTAATACAAATCCTAAAAAGTCAGTTAAATAATCACCGCTTACTTGATTTATATAGTTTACGTCATCTTGTGAAAAAACCCACCAGTTGTCTTTTGTGTGTGGACTTTTTATTTGAAACATTGGTTTTACCTCTATAATCGGACGAATTTTGCTTTTGATGTATTTTTCTGCAGCGTCTTTAATTTGCTGTTTTTTTATAGGGTCTTTGATGAATTCGTATATGGGGTATGTCTTATTGAAATTAATTTCTGTCAATACACAATGCGTTTTGTCAACAGACTGCTGCCATCCGCTAAGATTGAATGTGTGGTTGGTTGCTCCGTCGGATGTTATTGTGATTGTATGACCATCGTGCTGGCCGCCATACATGTTGACGTTGCATGACCAGTTACTATTTCTCCTTTGGTATTGTTCTACTTCGGTTGTAGTAGAACTTCCGGAGAAGGAGAGGTTAACCGTTTTAATGGCACCAGTGATGCCTCCTTTGGCAATTTTGGTTTTAGACTCTACTTTTAGATTGTCGGTGATAGTTGACTTATAGAATATAGAAAGGCGTCCACCTACATTGAAGTCGATAAGAATATGTGTTCCGAATTCTTCTATAATGGCATCAGGAGAGGCTGTAGAAAGTCTGCTCTTAAAGTATGGAGTGAGGTAGTCGGCCAAAACTGTGGGGTCAGCATAAAGTTGGTAGCGTTCTAATTGCTTGATTTGGTCGACCCGAATGTAGGTCTCTTTGGTCGTAATGGAAGTCTTATTGCTTGATTCTTTGTCAAAAGAGACATTTGCTGAAAGGCTATAGGGTACTTCCTTATTGGAGGTGTCTGTGCTGGTTGCCCCATCTTTTTTAGGATTGATTTTTGCAGCAACCGAACCACTAAAATTCGTTTTATTGATGATGTCTTTTACATAGTTCATGTAGTCTTCTCCAGCATAAAAGTTGTCTTTGATTTCACCTACATATTCCACTTTGTATAATTGGGGATTTTTCGCATAGAAACCTGCAATATCTAATACTTCGTTTTTTATGGATTGTCTGGCAAGATATTCTCCGGTTATATCATAACCGTAGCCTAATACTTGATATTGACCATCTCCCATTGACTTCGTTGTTGGCATTTGTTGGTCTTCTTGAACAAACTGCTCGTCAAAAGTGTTGGTGCAGCTAATGGCGAATATTCCCATTGTAATGATGGGAATAAAAAGAAAATGTTTTTTCTTCATAATTCTGGAAATTAATTTAGTTTGCCTTTTGAAAGGACTGGTTTAACGCGTATTCAGTCCTTTCAATCGGTTCGTTTTATAAATTGGTGATATATATCACTTCCTTGTCAGTTGGATGTTTCTATAGCGTGAAGCTGCCATATAGGAATGCTTCATCGGACTCTATTTGAATGGAGTAGTTGCCGCATGATTCTTCATCTAGGTTGATGCTGATATTTGTTGGAGCATCGTATGTTTCTGAATAGACGGTTTCACCGGTTGATTCATTGATGAGGAGGATGGTGACGGTGGGTAATACCTCGTTGAAGTCGACACATACCGTATTATTATATAGGTAGGCGTTGGCGGTTTGAATGATACTACGAGATATAGGGGTATCTCCTTTACTAGTCGGATTTTTTCTTTTTGCTTGGATTAGGGCGATTTCTGTAAAAGGATTGTTCTTTTTTTGTGCGTATGTCACAATATTGCTTAAAAAGAATGTCGCAATTAAGATAGACAATAGATTCTTCATCATTATACACTTTTTTGATTATTGATGCCGCAAAGGTCGGTTTAATACGGCAGGATAAGTGTATAATATTGTATAATTTCGGTGTATAATGGCGTATAATATTGTATAATTGTTGTACTTGCTAATGATTGTTATGATTGGCAAGATGATTGGAGATTCTTTTTTAAAGCTTCCTTAAGAGATATCTCTTTGTGTGCAAATCCCATTTTGTTTTCTAATATGCGGTCTGCCTTTTTGTAAATAGTATCCCGTTCGCAGCTCAATATATGGCAAAAATGGCTTATCGGGAGGTTTGTCAGGTACAGACAACATAAGTAGATTTCGTCTTCTGTCAGGTGATATTTTGATTGTAGTTCCCGGGCAATATTATTCCAACATTTGTTGGTTTCTGCAATTAGTTGTAGCCAGTCACCTTGATGCATTATTTCTGATTCTGCCTTTTCTTTATGAGAGCGGATGATTAGAGTCATCTTGTTGTATACCTCAGATTGTTCGAATAGAACAAGTCCTGCCTTATGCAGCATTTCTTTTTCGGTTTGGTTATTGGGCTTTTGTTTTCTTTTCTTATAGGATAGGATGATTACAGCTACAATGAGGGTTAATATGATTATTGATATACCTATGATACGATAATGGGTGTGTTTGCTGATTATGTTTTGCTTGTTGCTTGGCATCCCTTGTTCTGCGCAGACAATGGCATCGGGCTGTCTGGACTTCTGCATGCTGTCCAAATAGGCAGAGTAGTTGCGTTCCATCTCTAAGGAAGTAGCTAAGTCTCCTTGCTCTTTGGCTATGTCTGCCAGATACATGTAAGCCCCGGCTTTGGTGGCATAGTCTGTTGTGAAAAGGGATTTTTGTAGGTAGTAGCGGGCAGAATCATATTGCAATATTAGGTAATATGCGCTTCCAAGTAGTTCGAAAGCTTTGTAGCATGTTGTGCGGTCTTTCTGTACGCCAAGATTCTGTTTGGCGAATTCTATAGCTTTCTCTCCGTTTTCCATCCAGTTGTATAGTTGGCATAGTGAGGAGAACACATTTTCTTTTAATTGTATGTTGGACTGTTTTTGGACGATAGCGAGTGCCTTCAACATCATTTTTTCGGCTTCGGGATAGAATTCTTCTCCTTTTTCCATACAGATGACTCCTCGTCGTGACAGAACTTCTGCTTGAAGAACAGAGTCCTTTAGCTGAATACCTATTTGTTGTGCCAATTGATAGCTGGAATCGGCTTGTGTATTTAGGTTTTGTGAATAGTATAGATAACCTATATTCAGGTAGATAAGACTTAATAGACGTCTTTCTCCTGCTTTTTCAGCCAAGGGCTTTGCTATGAGGTATTGAGTCATAGATTCTGTTCTTCTCTGTGAATCCCGGTAGACGCAGCCGGAATAGT
>ENA-UEQI01000857-UEQI01000857.1-human-gut-metagenome-genome-assembly--contig:-NODE-857-length-11779-cov-12.363869_pt1 | contig 11779 bp, 9 predicted proteins | sample MGYA00242946_ERZ507945 | MGnify/ENA primary metagenome ERZ507945 (study PRJEB26167, sample SAMN06115467) | human gut metagenome | host: Homo sapiens | place: China:Guangxi | collected 2016-06-08... | reverse complement strand
GTCAGGGAGGTTTTTCATCATCGTTGCCGATTGGAGATGCACCGACCAGCACAAGGTCTAAATCGTCTATCAGTTTTGCAGGACCTCTTTGCTATGATAATGCTTGTTGACATCACAAAGCTCAACTCCGATTTTGCTACCATGGCAGACGGACTGACAGAGCTTGGTCAGACAATGGGTGTAAAGATCCATACGATGCACGAGGATATTTTTAACTGTATGCACCATATCTAAAGAGGAGATTTCTGTAAAATGATTAATACATATGACGTGTTGGAAACGATACGAATGATACAGGACGATTGTCTTGATATTCGTACTATCACAATGGGCATTTCTCTGCTTGATTGTATCGACAGCGATATAAACGTTGCCTGCGAGAATGTCTATAAGAAGATAACCGCAAAAGCCGCAAGGCTTGTTGAGGTAGGCGAGCAGATAGAAAAGGAGCTTGGGATCCCGATCATAAATAAGAGAATTTCCGTTACCCCTATCGCTATCGTGTCTGCTGCCTGCAAGTGTTCACCTGTTCCATTTGCACACGCTATGGACAGAGCCGCAAAGGACGTTGGCGTAAACCTTATCGGCGGATATACAGCCCTCGTTCCAAAGGGCTTCTCCGCAGGCGATATCGAGCTTATCAAGTCTATCCCAGAGGCACTTGCTACTACTGAGAGAGTATGTTCCTCTGTAAATATCGGTTCAACAAAAACAGGTATCAATCTGGACGCCTGCAAAATGATGGGTGGCGTTGTAAGAGAGTGTGCAGAAAGAACAGTTGACTCTGCCTGCTTTGGCGCAGCAAAACTCGTTGTTTTCTGTAACGCAGTTGAGGATAACCCGTTCATGGCAGGTGCTTTCCACGGAGTTGGCGAGCCTGATTGCATGATAAACGTGGGCGTATCAGGTCCTGGCGTTGTAAGAGCCGCTTTGAGAAAATATCCTGACGCTGATATCACAAAGATATCCGACGTTATCAAGGAAATTTCATATAAGATAACAAGAGTAGGTCAGCTCGTTGGAACTATCGCTTCCAAGCGTCTTGGCGTTCCATTCGGTATCGTTGACCTTTCACTCGCACCAACTCCGGCAGTAGGCGACTCTGTTGCCCATATCCTCGAGGAAATAGGTCTTGAAAAGTGCGGTACACATGGCACAACAGCAGCCCTCGCCCTGCTCAATGACGCAGTTAAAAAGGGCGGCGTAATGGCTTGCTCAAGAATAGGCGGACTTTCAGGCGCATTTATCCCTGTTTCTGAGGATGCAGGCATGATAGATGCCGCAAAGAGCGGTGCGCTCTGCATTGAAAAGCTCGAAGCTATGACCGCTGTATGCTCAGTTGGTCTTGATATGATATGTATTCCGGGCGATACCCCGGCCGATACTATCTCTGCTATCATCGCAGATGAAGCTGCTATCGGTATGGTAAACAACAAGACAACCGCCGTAAGAGTTATCCCTGCTATTGGCAAGGGCGTTGGCGAAGAACTTGATTGGGGCGGACTTTTTGGCTGCGGACCTGTTATGCCGCTCAAAAAAGAGTCACCTTCCAAGTTCATCAATCGAGGCGGACAGATCCCTGCACCACTCCATTCTCTCAAAAACTAAATTTACACGGCGGCAGAGCAATTCTGCCGCTGTTTTTGGTAAGGAGGAAAACAGATTGAAACGCTGTATGTTTGCAGACTTCACCTTTAAAATACCCTTTGAGGAGCGTATAAGACTTATAAAAGAGAACGGCTTTGACGGTGTAATGCTTGGCTTTTCTGACGGACTAAAATACATACAGTGTGATATTGTACGAATTTTTGGACTGGAAATAGAAAACGTCCATTCACAGTTTGACCGCATGAACGCCCTTTGGACAATATGCCCAGAGAGCGAATATATCCTCCAACGAACACTTGAATGTGTAAGAGTGTGCGGTGAAAACGGCATAAAAACCATGATATGCCACCCCACTGACGGGCTTGTTCCGCCAGAAGTATCTCGTTTCGGTATAGAGAATTTCGCCAAGATAATACAGTGCGGAGAAGAAAACAGCGTCGATATCGCCTTTGAGAATAGCCAGCTCCCACAGTTTCTTGACGTGCTTTTTGACCAGTTCGGAAACCATGATAACGTGAAATTTTGCTATGACACAGGTCATGAGAATTGTTTCTCAAAGAATACCGATTGCCTGACAAAGTTTGGAAACAAGCTTGCCTGCCTGCATATCCACGATAACGACGGCAACACCGACGGCCACATGATACCATTTGACGGCAACCTGAACTTTGAGAATTTTCTCAGAAAGCTCAAAAGCCTCGACCACCAGCCACCATTGTCATTAGAACTTTATATGTCAAAGTCCGCCATGTACCGAAATTCTGCACCTGACAGCTTCGTAAGACGTGCGGCAGAAGCGGCAAAACAGCTTGAAAAGCTTTACAATTCTATATAAGTACAAATTTCTGTACAGATAGGAGAACCTATGAAAACTCTTATAGATATGCACACCCACACAGGCTTTTCCCCAGATGGTGAGGGAACTGTAGAACAGTCTTTGGCAAAAGCCAAAGAGCTTGGCTTGGCGGCATTTGCCATAACTGACCATTGCGATTGCAATTTCCGCTATAAAGCCGACCATTATGGTGACCCTGAAGCCCTGAAAGACGGCATGATGTACGGCTCGGGGGAGTATGCCCCCGCAAGCATAGTCGCCCAGTATGAAGCTTCACAGCATCTGGAGGGTTTAAATTTTCTCTGCGGAATAGAGCTTGGTCAGCCTTTGCAGGATATAGAATTTGCCGAGGAGATAGCCTCCGACAAGCGCCTTGATTTTATCATCGGCTCTCATCATCAGAATAAAGGCAAGGACGATTTCTATTGGATAGAGTACAAAAATATGGACTTGCCGCAAATTTATGCTCTCCTTGACGACTATTTCAAAGAAATGCTTGAAATGTGCAAATGGGGCAGGTTCGATGTTTTAGGACACCTCACCTATCCGCTGCGATATATCCAGGGAGATTGCGGTATACAAATAGATCTTTCTGCATATGAAGATATTATCAGAGAAATTTTTTGTACACTTATCCAAAAAGGCAAGGGCATAGAGATAAATGTGTCGGGATTAAGGCAAAAATACGGCAAGCCCCTCCCCGACCTTGGCTATGTGAAGCTCTACAGATCCCTCAGTGGCGAGATATTGACCATAGGTTCAGACGCCCACTGCACCGCAGATATCGGCAGAGATATTTCCGTAGGCGTAGAAATGGCGCAGGCGGCAGGCTTTAAGTATCTGACCTATTTCAAAAAGCACGAGCCGAAGTTTATCAAGATAGAAATATAATATCATATCAAAGCGCCGCAATTCTTGCTTTGCAGGGATAGGGCGTTTTGTTTTGCCGGTAACATTTAGCCCACCGATACATATAATTATATATAACTCTATCAGGCATAGTCCCACAGGAGGTATCCATATGAAAAAAACAGTTTTCCTCTGCGTCGGCGGTGACGCAAGACAAACATATACAGCTCAGACTCTCACTAAAATCGGCAGGGTCTATACTTACGGCATGGACGATAAAGGCGAGGACACTATCCCCCTCGCTCATCTCGATCAGCTCACCGAAAAGGCGGACGTTCTCGTACTTCCTCTCATGAAAGCTGACGGGCTGGATATCTCTTCTAGCCGTAATGTAAAGGTATCATGCAGTGACGTTTCAACGCATTTAAAGAAAAATGCACTTGTGGCAGGTGGTCTGCTCCGCCGCGATCAAATAGAATATTTCTCCTCTCTCGGCTTCGATGTTAAGGATTACTATAAGCGAGAGGAGCTTGTTATAAGAAATTGTATCCCCACGGCGGAGGGCGCTTTGCAAATAGCCATGCAGGAGCTTGCTGTCACCGTGAACGGTTCCACCGTCCTAGTTATCGGCTATGGCAGAGTAGCGAAAGCCTGCGCTAAGCTTTTTAGGGCTGTCGGCGCAGATGTGACTATATCCGCAAGAAAGCTTTCTGCGCTTGCAGAAGCCGAGGGCGCAGGCTATAAGGCAGAGCTTATCACAGCTCTTGCGGAAAATATTTCGGAGTATACTATAATAATAAACACCGTCCCTGCCATGATACTTGATGAAAAGCTTTTGGGCGTAATGGATAAAAACTCTCTTATCATAGACCTTGCCTCCCGACCTGGCGGAGTAGATCATGAAACTGCCGCAAAGCTGAACAGGCGTGTGGTATGGGCATTGGGACTTCCAGCCAAAGCCGCACCTATGACTGCAGGAGAGATAATCGCCCGAACAGTCACGGACATTTTGAATGAAAGGGGAACAAAGAATGTCACTTGACGGCATACGAATAGGCTTTTGCATGACCGGCTCCTTCTGCACCTTTGAAAAGGCATTTGCCGCCGCAGAACGGCTTGTGCAGCAGGGCGCAAAGCTTGTGCCAATAATGTCTTTCAACGCCGCATCTATATCTACACGTTTTGGCACAGCGGAAGAAAACATCAAACGTCTTGAAACCATAGCAGGCCGCAAGGTCATACGCACCATAGAAGAAGCCGAGCCGATCGGACCGAAAAAGATGTGTGATATCATGGTAGCAGCACCCTGCACCTCAAACACGGCAGCAAAGCTTGCTCTTGGCTTGACGGACACTCCAGCCACCATGGCGGTAAAAAGTCACCTGAGAAATGCTCGTCCCGTGGTCATCGCCATATCGACAAATGACGCACTGGCAGGGTGTGCTAAAAACATAGGTTATCTGCAAAATCTGAGAAACTACTATTTCGTACCATATGCGCAGGACAACTGCGAAAAGAAGCCAAACTCCATAGTGGCTGAGTTTGAACTCATACCCGAAACTATTCAGTCGGCTCTTGACGGTATACAGCTTCAGCCTATCATAAGGGTAAAATAACGCAAAGCTCTCCGAAATGCTCGGAGGGCTTTTTTTGCATTCACACATCTCTGATAACCGCACCCCTACAGATATTCGGGCAAGTCCTGCCGCCGCAAAATCGCTTCGCTCGGTGCTTGGGGGCAGCTTTGCTCATTCCTCATTCCTCACTTCTTCCGCCATTGTGCAATCTGCTTTATAACAAGTCTAAACTTTGTTCACATTCACGAAAGAAATTTTTCTTTCCGCCCTTGCTATTTATGTGGAAATAGTATATAATTATCTTATGCGGTTGATATATTTTGTGTAAATGATACATATAATTATACTGCATATCACATTAAGCCGTCCAACGGCATAGATTGGAGCGATCAACTTGAAAAAATACGACAGCACAAAAATAAAAAATATTGCTATTGCAGGTCAGGCAGGTTCTGGAAAGACCTCTCTGACTGAGGCACTGCTATATAAAAGCGGAGCTACTGACAGGCTCGGCAAGATAACTGACGGAAACACTGTTTCTGATTATACTCCTGATGAGATAAAGAGAAAATGTTCTGTTTACACATCTCTTTCTTCTTTGGAAACTGGCGAGTTCAAGGTAAATCTTCTTGATACTCCCGGTATGTTCGATTACGAGGGCGAAGCTGTTGAGGGCATTGCCGCAAGCGGTTGCGTACTCATCACCGTATCAGGTAAATCAGGCGTTCGTGTAGGTACTCACAAGGCTTATGACCTTGCAAAGAAAATGGGCAAGCCTACAATGTTCGTTGTAACAAAGCTTGATGACGATAACGCAAACTTCAATAACGTTCTTACTCAGCTCAAAGCAGAGTTCGGACCTACAGTTTGCCCTGTTGTTGTGCCTGTTATCGCGGACAGAAAGATAGTTTCTTATGTAAATCTCATTGAGATGAAAGCATATAAGTATGAAGACGGCAAGGCAGTTGAAACTGATATGCCTACAGCTGATGTATCAGAGAAAATGGGTTATCGTATCGACGGACTTATTGAAGCCGTGTCCGAAGCCGTTGCAGAAACTGACGAGGCGCTTTTTGAAAAGTTCTTCTCAGGCGAAGCATTCACACAGAAAGAGCTTATCGACGGAATACATAGCGGCATGAACTCAGGCATTATAACTCCTGTTACCTGCGTTTCTTCTGCCGATATGTCGGGCGTTGATATGCTGCTCAAAGAGATAGACCTCTTGTTGCCTCCTCCGTCAGAAAAGGATGCTATGATAGGCGAAACAGCAGACGGCGAAGCTGTTGAGGTCGCTTGCGTTGAAAGCGACCCTTTGAGTGCATTTGTATTCAAGACAGTTGCTGACCCATTTGTTGGCAAGATGTCATACATAAAGGTATTTTCAGGAAAGCTTACACCTAACAAGGAGGTTGTGAACGCTACCACAGGAAGCACTGAAAAGGTCGGAAAGCTTGTTACGCTTCAGGGCAAAAAGCAGATAGACGTTGCCGAAGCAGGCTGTGGAGATATCGTTGTGGCAATGAAGATGAACGTGAACACCAACGATACTATCTGTGACTCCGCAAGAGTTGTTAAGTTTGCTCCTATGACCTTCCCTAAGCCATGCTACAAAATGGCAGTAAGAGCTAAAAAGCAGGGCGATGAAAGCAAGATATCCGCCGCAATGACAAGACTTATGGAAGAAGACCTTACTATAGATTACAAGCTCGACCCGTCAACAAACGAAATGATACTCAGCACCTTGGGCGGACTTCACCTTGATTCTGTTGTGGGCAGACTTGCAGGAACATTTGGTGTTGAAGTAGAAACTTCTGTGCCTAAGATCTCCTATCGTGAAACTATCAGAAAGAAAGTCAAGGTGCAGGGCAGACATAAGAAGCAGTCAGGCGGTCACGGTCAGTATGGTGACGTTTGGATAGAATTTGAGCCATGCGTATCTGACGATCTTATATTTGAAGAAAAGGTGTTTGGCGGAGCAGTTCCAAAGAACTTCTTCCCAGCCGTAGAAAAGGGCTTGCAGGAAAGCGTAAAGAAAGGTGTTCTCGCAGGTTTCCCTGTAGTAGGTCTGAAAGCTATCCTTGTGGACGGCTCATATCACCCTGTTGACAGCTCAGAAATGGCATTCAAAATGGCAGCTTCTATCGCATACAAAGAGGGTATGCGTCAGGCAGAGCCTGTTCTCCTCGAACCGATCGGCTCTTTGAGCGTTTTCGTACCTGACGATAACACTGGCGACATGATGGGCGAGCTTAATAAGAGAAGAGGCAGAGTTCTGGGCATGAATCCTGCGGAAAAGAAGGGTATGACCGAGATAGTTGCCGAAGTTCCAATGGCTGAAATGGCAGACTTCACACTGCTTCTGAGACAAATGACGCAGGGTCAGGGCGTGTTCACCTTTGAAAAGGCACGTTACGAGCCCCTTCCTGCAAATCTTGTTGCGGACGTTATCGCAAAGAACGCAGTGGCAGATTGATTTTTGGGATATAAGATAGATTTTTTAGGGATGATTATAGAATTGTGATAAGGACAGTACGGGAATGTTTCGGGCGTTCCCGTACTTTTTTTGCACAAAAAAACAGACGGAATAAAAACCGTCTGCAATTATCATATGTATTTGAATACACCATAGTAGGGGCGAACAGTGTTCGCCCGTTTCCTGTCAGCTTTTATGTGACGCACATATCACCCATTCCAATATTTTCTGTCGAGGCTTCGATACTGAACAGCCATTGCGATATGCTTTTTGTCTATGACCTTTGCACCGTCCATATCCGCAACAGTTCGTGCGACTTTAAGTATGCGGTCATAGGCTCTTGCTGAAAGTCCCAGCCTGTCAAAAACGTTCTCCAAAAGCTTTGAAGCCTCATCTGTCACAGGGCAGACCTCTTGAAGAATATCAGAGGTTATTCGTGCGTTGCAGGTTATGCTAGTGCCTTTGAAACGCTCGTTTTGTATGTCACGGGCTTTTTGAACACGCTCTCTTATTGAGGCGGAGGATTCTTCTTTGGCAGTGGAAGAAAGATCTGCAAACTCAACAGGTGCGACCTCCAAATGAATGTCGAAACGGTCGAGAAGTGGTCCGCTGACTTTGGAAAGATAGCCTGACACCTGTTTTGGCGAGCATATGCACTTTCTTGTGGGGTGACCAAAATATCCGCAGGGACATGGATTCATGGATGCGATCAGCATCAGATTGGCCGGATAACTGATAGTGCTTTTGATGCGGGAAATGGTGATTTGACGGTCCTCCAATGGTTGGCGCAATACTTCTAGCACTCCTCGGTTGAATTCCGGTAACTCGCTATTCTTAAAATACTTGCACTATTGTAGAAACTTTCTTATCTTTGCGAGAGGTAAAGACTATTATCTGTGCTATTATATTGCATTATAGATAGTTAGCTAATAGTCTTGATTGCAATAATATTAAATGTAACAGATATGAGAGCTGCATTTTTGATTAGGTGCTCAACTAAGAAGCAAGACTATGAGCGACAGGTAAATGACCTAACTAGACTGGCTAAGAAGTTTGGTTATACGTCAAGTGATAATATGATATTTGGTGAGCATATCACTGGTAAAGATGATGCAAGTAAGAGAGATAGGCAGTCTATTCAACGTCTAAAAGATGCTGCTATTAATAAGGAATTTGATGTCGTTTTAGTGTCGGAAGTTAGCCGAATGAGTCGTGACCCTATGTCGGGTCGGTTATATGTTAGACAGCTTATCAACATGGATATTCCTGTGTATTTTAGGGATATTGATACTTGGACTATAGACCCTGTAACTGGCAAGAAAGTTAGAGATGCTGAAACTATTATAGGTGCTGCCTTTGATGCTGCTTGGAAATACATAAAGAGTATGAAAACACAAATAGCATCTGGTAGACGTGATGAACTGGATAACAATCAAATGAGTATAGGACAGCCCTTCTTTGGTTATAAAAGATATGGTGGTAGAGATAAGGGTAAGAAGAATAGTTGGGTGATAAATGATGATGCCGCTAAAGTTGTGGTAGAAGCTACTACAGAAGATTACGGGATAATGGATTCTATTCTGCGTACGGATGGTAAAGGTCTTCCTTTCCTTCATATGAAAGCAGGTGGTTCTGTGTGTCCTCCTTCTTATTTCACAGTAGATCATAAAATGCATTATCTCTATCAGGAAGGTAGAACAGTATTCAAATATGCTGTTTCAAATATGTCGGATATTACTGCAACTATTGCTGCAAACAATGGGTTGAATAAAGATAATATCGACTGGGTAATTCCTCATCAGGCAAATTTGCGTATCATTGATGCTGTTGCATCTCGCTTGGAAGTGCCTTTGGATAAGGTAATGATAAATATTCAGCGTTATGGAAATACCAGTGGAGCGACGCTTCCGTTGTGCCTTTGGGATTATGAAAAACAGCTGAAGAAAGGAGATAACCTGATATTTACAGCATTCGGCGCAGGTTTCACCTATGGAGCCGTTTATGTGAAATGGGGTTACGATGGTAGTAAGAGATAATAATCATTAAACTACAAATACAAATGAACGCATCCATATTCAGATGCGTTTTTTTGTCTGTAACCAATAAATTATAAAAATTATGCATAAGGCAGGGTTTGTAAATATAGTAGGAAATCCTAATGTGGGTAAGTCTACATTGATGAATTTGCTGGTAGGTGAACGTATCTCAATCGCTACGTTCAAGGCACAGACAACGCGTCATCGTATCATGGGTATTTTGAATACAGATGATATGCAGATTGTATTCTCGGATACTCCGGGAGTATTGAAACCGAATTATAAGTTGCAGGAAAGTATGCTTAATTTTTCGGAGTCGGCGCTGGCGGATGCTGATGTGTTATTGTATGTAACGGATGTGATAGAGAAACCTGACAAGAATCTGGAGTTTATCGAAAAGGTTCGTAAACTGCAAGTTCCTATCTTATTGCTGATTAATAAAATAGATTTGACTAATCAGGAAGAATTGGTAAAGCTGGTGGAAGAATGGCATGAATTGATTCCACAAGCAGAGATTATTCCTATTTCGGCTACTTCGAAGTTTAATATAGATGTAGTGATGAAACGCATCAAGGAATTGTTGCCCGATTCACCTCCCTATTTTGGTAAGGACCAATGGACGGATAAACCGGCCCGGTTCTTTGTAACGGAGATAATTCGTGAAAAGATTCTGCTTTATTATGACAAGGAGATTCCTTACTCGGTCGAAGTAGTTGTAGAACAATTTAAAGAAGATGCAAAGAGCATCCATATCAATGCGGTGATTTATGTGGAGCGTGATTCACAGAAAGGTATTATCATTGGTAAGCAAGGCAAGGCATTGAAGAAAGTGGCAACAGAAGCACGTAAGACTTTAGAGCATTTCTTTCAGAAGTCTGTTTATCTTGAAACTTTTGTGAAGGTGGATAAAGACTGGAGAAGCTCGGACAAAGAATTGAAAAACTTTGGGTATCAATTGGATTAAAATCGACTGTGATAGCCGTAAACAAGAAAGAACATGGGAAATTTAGTAGCAATCGTAGGACGTCCCAATGTGGGAAAGTCTACACTTTTTAATCGTCTGACTAAGACTCGTCAGGCTATTGTAAATGAGCAGGCAGGAACAACCCGCGACCGTCAATATGGTAAGTCGGAATGGTTGGGACGTGAGTTTTCTGTCGTTGATACCGGCGGATGGGTGGTAAACTCGGATGATGTTTTTGAAGAGGAAATCCGTAAACAAGTATTGTTGGCTGTTGATGAAGCAGATGTAATCTTGTTTGTAGTAGATGTGGTGAATGGAGTAACAGACCTTGATATGGAGGTTGCTGCCATTTTGCGTCGTACCAAGAAGCCTGTTATTATGGTGGCAAACAAGACTGATAATAATGATTTGCAATATAATGCAGCAGAATTTTACTCATTGGGACTTGATGACCCGTATTGCATTTCTGCTTTGAGCGGATTCGGTACAGGAGACTTGATGGACTTGATTGTAAGTAAGTTTAATAAAGAAGGAGAAGAACTGTTGGATGAGGATATTCCCCGTTTTGCAGTTGTGGGCCGTCCGAATGCAGGAAAGTCATCTATCGTGAATGCCTTTATCGGTGAAGACCGTAATATTGTGACAGAGATCGCCGGTACTACGCGTGACTCTATCTATACTCGTTACGAGAAGTTCGGTTTTGATTTCTATTTGGTGGATACTGCCGGTATTCGCAAGAAGAATAAAGTGACGGAAGACTTGGAGTATTATTCCGTTATCCGTTCTATCCGCTCCATTGAGAACTCGGATGTATGTATTCTGATGATTGATGCTACCCGTGGTATAGAAGGGCAGGACTTGAATATATTTTCGCTTATCCAGCGTAACCAAAAGGGGCTGGTGGTAGTGGTCAATAAGTGGGATTTGGTAGAGAATAAAGACGCCAAGGTAATGAAGTCATACGAGGAGGCTATCCGCTCACGTTTTGCTCCATTTGTGGATTTTCCCATTATATTTGCTTCTGCCATGACTAAACAACGCATTTTTAAGGTGTTGGAAATGGCTAAGGAGGTTTATCATGCCCGCACAACCCGTATTCCGACAGCTCGTCTGAATGAAGAGATGTTGCCGTTGATTGAAGCGTATCCGCCTCCCTCAACAAAAGGAAAATACATTAAGATTAAATATTGTACCCAGTTGCCTAACACGCAAGTTCCTTCTTTCGTGTTCTTTGCCAACTTACCTCAATATGTAAAGGAGCCATATAAGCGTTTCCTTGAGAATAAGATGCGTGAGAAGTGGAAGCTGTCAGGTACTCCGATAAATATTTATATCAGACAGAAATAAAGTATTTAATATTAAAATCAAATGAGACTGTTTCAGAATAAGAGTATGAGACAGTCTCATTGTTTTTATTACTACATGCACAGAATG
>ENA-UEQI01000845-UEQI01000845.1-human-gut-metagenome-genome-assembly--contig:-NODE-845-length-11884-cov-9.929703_pt1 | contig 11884 bp, 7 predicted proteins | sample MGYA00242946_ERZ507945 | MGnify/ENA primary metagenome ERZ507945 (study PRJEB26167, sample SAMN06115467) | human gut metagenome | host: Homo sapiens | place: China:Guangxi | collected 2016-06-08... | reverse complement strand
TTCTCGTTCTCTTTCATCAGGCTCTCTGTTGTCGCTATTAACTGTTCTACTTCGTCTTGCGAGTAATTCAGCAATTCTCTGAAAGTCCTGATATTCCAGCCTTTTCAAGCTCCTGCATAACAAGAAAAGCATTAACCCTGCCGCCCCATATATTAGTGTGTGTATTGTCAACACTTACTTCTTTATTAGATGGCCATGCGTGAAGATAAATTGTCTCTTCTGGTCCTAACTCTTCATATAAAGCCTTTGTCTTTTCAGTCATATCAACACATACGATTCCAAGGTCTCTTGCAAGGTCACGGACTGCCTGTGAATAATCCCCTCCCTTAAACTGTGCAGCGTCATCAGTTATGTGAAGCTCCTGCTTTGTCCACTCTCCTGTTGCAGTTCTTCTTACAATAGGTGTACACAGTATTGGTGTACATGAAACATCAAGTGCCGGCTTAATATAATTGTCATATAATGATGCTGCAAATGTGCCTTTCTTATCCCTGCCGCCTATCGGGCTTGTATATCTTCCTGCCTCAGTTTTCTCATCATTATGTCCAAATCCGATTATAAGAAAATCTCCTGCTTTCATGCCTGCAAGAAGCTCCTTATAATTCTCTTCCTTAGTAAAGCTTAAGCTGCTTCTTCCTGAAAGTGCAAGATTATTAACCTGCACCTTGCTGTTAAGATAACAACCAAGCTTGGTTCCGTATCCATATCTTGGATAATAGTATTTGTCATCAAAAGAGCTTAATGTTGAATCACCAACAACCCATAATGTACTCATCGTATGTCACCTCGTTTTAAATATATGTGTTATCATCAATATGTCCTATTAAGGTAGTTTTCGCGGAGGTGTTCCTCCATCGCAGCTATCTCTTTCTCGAACTCTCTGGCAGATATAAGCAGGCATCCCTGTCCTCTTATAATTACCTGTTCTACACCATCTGATGTTGCCACCGTTACATTATATTTCTTTCCATTCTCATGTGCAAATTTTTCTATATAATGGTCAGCAGTTTCCGCTGTCTTCGTAAATACAACATGAATATTATGAAAATCTATAAACTCCTCATCATGTCCAGGCACTCTGTATGCGTCAAATACCACAATCAGTTCGCATCCCTTCATTGCCTGATAATTACACAGTATATCAAGCAGCCTGCCTCTTGCACTGTCAAGGTTGACCTGTGCAAGCTCTGATAGCTCCTTAAATGCATGTATTATATTATATCCGTCAACAAGAAGAAAACTCTTCTTATCTGGATTATATTCAGGTGCTTTAGGAGGGTTTTTAACATTGGCATTACCGCCTGTAACATATCTTCCAACTGCTGTGTCAGCTTTTCTTTTCGATAACTTTCTTCTTTCATTATCGCCTCTGCTGTTAGAAAAATATGTTTCGTTCAAGATTCTGTCTACCTCGTCTGTTCCAATCCACTCGTCAGACACTGTTCTTGAAGCCTGCTTTGCCGTAAGCTTGACCTCCCTGTCAGACTGTCCACCGGCAACCCCGGAATCCGTCACGGCTATCTCGACATGTGCATGCTCTCTTACTTCATTCCACGGCACAACATATCCCGAACCGCCTGCACAGAATACTGAATCTACCGGATTTCTTGTATCACGCTCAGGCTCATATCCGAATCGTTCAATAACCTCTTCTGTATTATGGCATGGTCTGTAGCCTGCCATCTTAAGAGCAAGTCTGCCTGTTCCCTTAGTATAGGCATTAACCTCTGCCTGATAGTTACCAATCACTGAAACCGGACCTTCACCTGTGATAACAACATTATCACCATCAGCCTCATGCATGTTGAATGCTGCACCCATTCTCTCGAAGTCTGTCATTGCCCTGCCGACATAATCTCTCTTCACCTCAAGTGAAAATGCGTAGAATGGCTCTAACAATACTGATTCTGCCTGCATAAGCCCCTGCCTTACAGCTCTGTAGGTTGCCTGCCTGAAATCTCCGCCTTCCGTATGCTTTGGATGCGCCCTTCCTGCAACCAGCGTAATCTTCATGTCCGTGAGTTCAGAACCTGTAAGCACTCCTCTATGCATTTTTTCACACAAATGTGTATACACAAGCCTCTGCCAGTTCTTATCAAGTATATCCTCACTGCAATGACATTCGTATCTCATGCCGCTTCCCGGCTCACCCGGTTCAAGCAGCAGATGAACCTCCGCATAATGTCTTAAAGGCTCGAAATGTCCGATTCCATACGCCTTATTCTTAATTGTCTCTTTATATACAATGCTTCCTTCACCAAATGTTACATCTACACCAAATCTTGTCTTAATAATATTGGTCAGCACCTCAATAAGCACCGGTCCCATTACGCTTACATGTATTTCTTTGAAGTTCTCGTCCCATTCAACATGAAGCTCAGGTTCTTCCTCCTCTAGTGTACGAAGCTTTGAAAGAAGTGCCACCGGATCTGTCCCTGCCGGAAGATTAAGCTTGTAATTAAGTACCGGCTCAAGCACTGGTATATTATCCTCGCCGCCCGCTCCGATAAACTGTCCTGCTTTGGTTTCTGAAAGTCCTGTCACTGCACACACAGTTCCGGCTGGTGCTTCATTAATGCTTGTAAACTTATCTCCTGCATAGACTCTTATCTGGTTGACCTTCTCATTACCAATAAGCATCTTGGACTTTAGCGAACCGCCACACACTTTAAGATGTGTAAGCCTTTCTCCTCTGTCATCCCTTGTTATCTTATACACCTTTGCAGAGAACTCTTCTCCGTAATCAGGACAGCTTACATATGTATCAATTCCATTTATAAGCTCCTCAACTCCGTTCATTCTGAGTGCCGAACCAAAATATACAGGAAACATTTTTCTTTCCATAATCATGCGGCTCATAAGGACATCATCAACATGTGCAGATTCAAGAAACTGCTCAAGTGCCTCCTCATGACACATCGCTACTTCCTCATAATCTATATTATTAAAATCAACGCATGACTCTGACAGCCTGTTCTTTAACTGCTCCATAATTCTTGCCCTGTCAGTTCCTTGCTGGTCCATCTTATTAACAAATATAAATACCGGAATTCCAAGTCTCTTAAGCAGACTCCACAAAGTCTCAGTATGTCCCTGTACCCCATCCATTCCACTTATAACAAGAACTGCCGCATCAAGCACCCACAATGTTCTCTCCGTCTCTGCCGAAAAATCAACATGTCCAGGTGTATCAAGCAGCGTATATGAACTGCCATTGTAATTATAAGCTGCCTGCTTTGAAAATATGGTTATTCCTCTTGCTCTCTCCATATCCCCTGTGTCAAGAAATGTATCCTGATTATCAACTCTTCCAAGCTTTCTTATACTTCCCGCACTATATAGAATCGCCTCTGACAGAGTCGTCTTTCCTGCATCAACATGTGCCAGCATGCCAATAGTTATCGGATTACTATGTGCCATATCATTTCCTTTCTCCAAGTTTTATTCCATGCCTTCCTTAAGCCATCTCGCAATATTGGTAAAATCAATCTTAAGTTCTCCATTATATATATTCACCGGAACCGGCTTATCAAAGCCATATATCACCGGATACACATCACTTTCAAAGAAATACACAAGAACCTTCTCCTGCACAAAATCCAGTATCCAGTATTCACGCACTCCAGCCTCCATATACTTGGATAGCTTCAATGCATAATCCTTCTTCTTGGTAGAAGGAGAAATAACCTCCACAACAAAGTCCGGTGCACCATATATACCAAATCTCTTAATCTTAGATGTATCGCATACTATTCCTACGTCCGGCTGAACCATAGTCCTTTCATCACAATCAAGCTGTACATCTACAGGTGCTATAAATGGGCGGCAGCTTCCACCATGTTCCATAATATAATTAGCAATCTGCCTGTAAATCTCCCCGCCAATTGACTGATGTCCGAAAGTTGGCGAAGCCATATCATAAAAGTATCCGTCAATCAGCTCCACTCTCTGATCATCAGGCAATGCCCTGTAATCATCAATAGTGTATTCACCATTCTTTCTTGCCTTATATAATCCACCTGACTCCCTTACTTCCAACTGTTCATTAAAGACCTGTTCCAGTGCTGTAAGAGTATCATATCGCGGACTCTCTGTTTCCCCAGAAAAAATCTTCTGCACTGTTCCCAGAGGCACCCCAGACAATTCAGCTATCTTGGCATATGAATATCCTTTTTCCTTCTTCTTCTCTTTCATCTCATTAATTGTCATATAACCCTCTCCAATCAAAACATGAGTATCCGTACATGATTAAATATAATTTCTATACTCATTATAAGAGTTGTATATCCATTAGTCAACCAAAATATAATAAATAAATATCCGTTTTTCAACCGTTTTGTTTCCATACTTACTGGTTGAAACTTAAATGATGTTAAATATCGCACTTGAGCTTAGCTCACTCACCACATGATTATTCAATAACCTACCAGATTGCCTTATCATCATAATTTCGTAGGTCATTTTTGCACTAAAAAAGAGTTTTATATTCTAAAAAACATACTAAATAGCTCAAGTTCCATTAAATAGTAGGTTATTTCTTGGATTTTTCGTTGCGAATTGCTTGAAAAGCAGAAAAAACACCTACTAATCATGCGTAAAATGCAGTTATAGTAGGTGTTGGTATAGAAATTATTAAGGGTTATTCAACCAGTATCCAAACACTCTTGTCTTGTTTATCTACAATAGTAGAAATTTGTTTTATTGTATTATCTTCTTGTAAGCCTGTCAATACTATAGTTGAAATATATTTTATTAATTTATATTGACATATTCTTTTTGTATTGTTATTATATTTATGATGCATCATTTTATATTTTAACTATATCCAATATATGAAACATACAAGAAAGGCGACATATGAATAATACCAACAACACTACTCACCAGAAAGATGTCTCCCTTAAGACTTTCTGGCGTGATAATAAACATTTTGCAGACCTTTTCAATGCTACCGTCTTTAATGGTAAACAGGTGCTTAAGCCCAACAAGCTTACTGAGATGGACACTGATGTTTCTGCTACTATCCAGTCTAAGAGTTACAATGAATCTATTACCAGAAACAGAGATGTTGTAAAGAAGATGTCAGACGGCGTAGAGTTTAATATTCTCGGGCTTGAGATTCAGGACAAGACACATTATGCCATGCCTTTGCGAACCATGACCTATGACGCACTTGGCTACATAAAGGAATACAACGACATCAAGAAACAACATAAGCTGAATAAAGATTCTTTCAGTTCTCATGAAGAATTTCTTTCTGGAATTAACAAGTCTGACCGTTTCCACCCTATAATAACGCTCGTTCTTTACTATGGTGAGTCATTATGGGATGGTCCTACCTGCCTGTCTGACATGATGATTTCCATGCCTGATAATATCAAGGCTTACTTCTCCGACTATAAGTTAAATCTGGTTCAGATACTTGATTCTGATAAATATACATTTTATAATGAAGATGTAAGAGATGTGTTTAATATTATAAGGAACATATATAATGATGATTTCGATTCAATATATCGTGAATATGAATCCCGCAATGTAGATATTGATGTAATGGAACTGATATGTAACATAACCTCAGTTCCAAAGCTTATGGACTTATGTACAGATACTGAACAAGGAGGGACTGTCAATATGTGTGAAGCAATGAAACGATTTCAGGCTGAATGTGAAAGCAAAGGTATGAAAGAAGGTATCGATTCCGAAAAAGTCAACTCTATCATCTCCATGCTAGAATTCGGCATAACCAAAGAACAGATATTAACCAGGTACACTAAAGAGGATTTAGAAAGAGCAGAAGCTGCTATCGCTAATGAGAACTAACACCATACTAATAATATTAAAGCCAGTTAATCTAGCAATTAAGATTAACTGGCTTATTTTATCTGATACTTTTATAGATTTCTGGTCTTCTGTCCCTGAACAGGCCCCAGCTCACGCGAAGGTCGGCATCTGCGTCAAGGTCGGATTCCCCATAGACAATTTCTTCCTTGTCTCTTGATGCCTGTGTCACTATCTCGCCTGTTGCATCTGTTACAAATGAAGAACCATAGAATACAAGTGATGATTCCTGATAACCATTAGCTTCAGATGGTGTAACCTTCTCCTCACCAATACGGTTGGCAGCTACTACAGGAACTATATTGCACGCTGAATGTCCCTGCATACATCTTCTCCAGTGCGGCATGCTGTCAACCTCAAGAATCGGCTCTGAGCCAATCGCTGTCGGATAGAAAAGGATTTCTGCTCCCTGTACCGCCATTCCTCTGGCTGTCTCTGGAAACCACTGATCCCAGCATATTCCTACTCCAATTCTGGCATATTTTGTATCCCACACCTTAAAGCCTGTATCTCCCGGTGTGAAATAGAACTTTTCCTGATAATAATGGTCATCAGGAATATGTGTTTTTCTGTATATTCCAAGAACACTTCCATCTGCGTCAATAACTGCAACAGTGTTATAGAACACATTTATATCTCTTTCATAAAAGCTTATTGGAAGCACAACTTTAAGTTCGGCTGCCACCTTCTGAAAATGCTTCACAGCCGGATTCTCATCAACAGGTGTTGCAAATGCGTAATAATCATAATTTCTCTCCTGACAGAAATACTGTCTTTCAAAAAGCTCAGGAAGCAGTATTATCTGTGCACCGTTAGCTGCCGCTTCACGAACCATCTTATCAGCTTTTGCAATGTTCTCTTCTACCGACCGTGAACACTGCATCTGTATGCCTGCATACTTTACATTTCTCACACTATTTTACCTCCGGAATCTGTTGTGTAATACAGTGGATATTGCCTCCACCGACTATTATATCTCTTGCATATATCCCGACTATCTTTCTGTCAGGAAATGCTTCTTTAAGCACATTTATTGCAAGGCTGTCCGCCTCGTCATCAAATTGCGGCACTATGACTGAGTCATTGGCAATATAGAAATTAACATAAGACGCAGCAAGACGCTCACCTGCTTCTCTCATGTCCTCGCCTTCCTCAAATTCAAAGCCGTTAAGTTCTTCCTCAGTTATGCACACAGGTTTCTTGGGAATAAGCATTTTTCTTACTTTAATGTGTCTTCCTTTGGCATCAGTTACATTCTCAAGAACAGAAAGACAAGCCTTGCTCATCTCATACTGCGGGTCATTCTCATCATCCGTCCACGCAAGCACAACTTCTCCCGGTGCTGTGAATGCACACACATTATCCACATGCTCGTTAGTCTCATCGTTGTATATTCCACATGGAAGCCAGATTATCTTACTTACATTGCAGTACTGCTTTAATTTATCCTCAATCTGTTTCCTGCTAAGCTGTGGATTTCTTCCCCTACTCAACAGACAGCTTTCAGTAACAAGCATTGTTCCTTCGCCATCTGTATGTATTGAACCACCTTCAAGAACAAATGGTGCTGCATTATATCCCTGACAGCCAAGATAAGACATAAACTGTCCGGCTACAAGGTTGTCATTGTCCCAGTCCGCGTACAGTCCGTCATATGTTCCGCCCCACGCATTAAATTCCCAGTTAATTCCACGCAAATCACGCGCTTCATATGGTGTATCCACATTTCCACTCACAACGAATGTAGGACCTGTATCTCTTGCCCATGCATCGTCTGTATCCATGACTACAAGCCTGACCGTTTCCGGGAGCATCTTTGCTGCTTCCTCTTTTCTACCTTCTGATACAATCATGTATACCTGCTCGCTTTCACTGATTACGGACGCTATCTGTGCAAATGCTTTCTTAGCCGCCTTTGCTCCATAAGCCCAGGAACCCGGTCTTTCTGGCCATATCATAATGCAGCCCTGATGTCTTTCAAATTCAGCAGGCATGCGAAAACCGTCTGCTGCCGGAGTACTGTTTATATAATCCATCTCTATAATCTCCCTTTGAAATCTTCATAGCCAAAATGCTTCCACACCTTACATTCCCCATCACTATCCATAATTACAATATCCGGCAGCGGGATTCCGTTAAATGTGTTGTTCTTAACCATTGAATATATAGCCATATCTTCAAATACGAGTCTGTCCCCGACATTGATTTCCCTGCCGAATTGATAATCACCTATGATATCTCCTGCAAGGCATGTATAAGATGACAGTCTGTATCTGTATCTTCCATTCTTCGCCGGTTTCCATATACCTTCTTTTACGTCCATATCAAAATCAATCTCTATGTCCTTATCAATTCCATACTCATCTTCCATGTCCGATATTTTCAATCCGTCACGAAGAGGCGGTGTATATGGCATTTCCAGTACATCTGGCATATGACACGCTGCAGATGCATCAAGTATAAGAGTTGTTATTCCATTTTCAACCTTATCAAGCACTGTAGCCACAAGATATCCTGCATTAAGTGCAACAGCTTCTCCCGGTTCAACATACACCTGTACATCATATTTCTTTTTCACATGACTGATACATTTTTCAAGAGTTTCAATGTCGTAATCTTCACGGGTTATATGATGTCCACCGCCGAAATTAACCCACTTCATATCTTTCATGAGAAATCCGAATTTCTCTTCAACAACTCTTAAGGTTTCCGCCAAGTCGTCTGAATTCTGTTCGCATAATGTATGAAAATGTATTCCTTCCATGCCAGATAACACATCCGGTTCTTCCTTAAGAGCGGCTTTCAGGTTCTTAAGAGTAACTCCAAGTCTGCTGCCCGGCGCGCATGGGTCATATATTGCATGGTCACCCTGTGTAGAAAACTCTGGATTAACACGAAGTCCAAAGCTTACTCCCGCCGCAATACATCTTGCTTTATGCTTCTTTAACTGTGAAACTGAGTTAAAGACAACATGGTCACATATATTTACAAGCTCATCCATATCCTCATCAGTAAATGCCGGTGCAAATACATGATTTTCTTTTCCCATACACTCAGCACCAAGTCTGGCTTCATATATTCCACTTGCCGTAGTTCCGCTTATATATTTCCCAATCAGCGGATATTCTGCATATGCTGAAAATGCTTTCTGCGCCAGCAGTATGTGGCAGCCGGTATCTTCTTCTACTTTATGAAGTATCTCAAGATTATGAATAAGCATTTTTTCATCTATTACATATGCCGGTGTCTTTAACTCATCAAATCTCATAATTAACCTCTCTTTTTAGTCTACTAAAACAGGATTTTCATCGACAACCCATGGAAGACCGTACTTATTAAGCGCATCCATGTATGGATCCGGATCAAATTCATCTGTTGTCATATTTAAATCCCTATCTTTTGTACCTGTATTCTTAATATGCACTCTAACCCATACAATTTTTTCATTTTTATCTACTCTGCTTTTTCCTGTCTGATATATGCTCTTTAATTCTTCTTTACATGACTCTAATACATCATCATCTAATATTTCATCTGCATAATCTACATTCGTAGTCATGTGTGCTTCTGTAATCGAACACTCCATTCCTCCCCATTCATATACTTCGTTCATTTTAATTAATTTAAGACTTCCATTTTTATTTCTTAATGATGCTATAGTTCCCTTTGTTACTGTTTCAAAATCATCAAATGACGGCTTTTCTTCATGATACTGCGTCTCTGCCTGTCCCTCGGTATTTGTCTCATATTCATATTTATACACATATGTATTACTTTCTTCTATTTCCTTTGCCTTATCAACAGACTGCGTTGTGCACCCGCACAACGCAGTCATCAAGAATAAGCTGGAAATAATTGTGATCTTATTACTCTTCATAATTACTCCTGTTCTGACATAAGCAATATAATTAATTAATATAAATCCGGACTCCAGTAACCAGAAAATACATTCTAATCATTAGTATATTGCTTATGTCTCTGCTCTTCATACATTAAGCATAATCCCTGTAATCTATCATTTCAACACCAATGTCGTGAACGACAGCAACTTTGTCGTGAACGACCATGGTGACTATAAGTATAGTTGTAAAAGCCGGAACAGAAGGATTAATCCAACTGTTCCGGCTCTGTTTTATTACCATCTTATTTCACAACAGAACATGTTGCAGTTGCTATTATTGCTGCTGTTTCACAGAAAGATATTAACGACGAAGATTAAGAAAAAGTTCCTGCAGTTTCCATTGTGCCAGAAGCACTGGATACTGCAGGAACTTTATTTTACTGCTTATTGCTTTTCTTATCTTTCTTTGGTTGTATTTTTCCTTCTGCTATCTCAATAATCTCATCTGACAGGAATTCCAGTTCATCAGCATCATGACATGCAATAATAATGAGTGCCCCTTTTTGCTTATGTTTCATAAGAATCTGCCTTACCTGCTCAGTTCCTGAATCATCAAGCGCATTAATCGGTTCATCAAGAATAATAATATCCGGATCTTCCATTATCGCAGCCGCTATACCGAGTCTTTGTTTCATACCTAATGAATACTTTTTAAATGTTCTCTTATCATCCGGTTCAAGCCCAACCTCAGTAAGTGTCTGTCTTATCTTGTTATCATCAATTCTTTCTCTGATTGAAGCAAGAGTCTTTAGATTCTCAAACCCAGTATAATTACTTATAAATGACGGATTCTCTATAAGAATACCTATGCTTGGCGGAAACATTTCATCTTTTCCTAATATCTTCCCATCAATATCAACTGTTCCTGTAACCTTGATAAGACCTGCTATTGCACGCATAAGCATTGTCTTACCACTTCCATTCTTTCCCCTGAAACCATATATCTTTCCAGATTCCATTCTAAGGCTGACATCATCAAGAATATCAATGCCTTTAATTTTCTTAGATACATTTTTCAATTCAATATACATACTTACTCCTCCTACAGAAAATCTCTTTTTCTTGAATATATAATTCCAGCAGCCATAATCCCCACATCTATCCCCAGCATTAATAACGCTCCAAGATACCATCTGTCATAAACATGCGGGATTCTGTACATCATCATATAATTATAGAATCCAAACCACTTCATATAACATATGCTGAATATGAATAACAATAGATTAATAATAAATCCAAATACAGAGTTAAACACATATGAAACCAGCAGAATTATAATACATGCAGTAATTAAGCTCAGCGTACACAGAACCATAAGTAAAACAATATTGGTATTGCAGCTTATATCTTCACTTCCAAGTATGAGTTTTATGTTCTCTCTGGCGGTAAAATGCATCCTCAGACTGAACTTATTTCCTAGAACTGCAAAGCCACTGACTGCAAATGTTACAATTATCAGAACCATATATACAAGTGCAGCTAATACTGCGATAATATATTTACTAACCCACCAGTACACTGGTGAACGCGAGGCAATCATTATGCTCCTGCTTAACGCACTCCTGTCCGAATTAATATAATACGCAACAATAAAAAGCAAAAATAAAAGGACAAATATCTCAAGCACCGGAATATCCATCGCCAGATTTCTTTCGGGATAGAACTCTTTAGCTCCTTTAAAGAAATCCATAAGGCTGTCGCCTAACGACACTGCTGCTATCCTCCCCTTATTGATTGATTTGTTCATATTAGCAAAGAATATTAAAGCCTGCATTAAAGAATACACTGCAAATGCTATGTATAATTTCCATGCAATATTCCAGAACCTTTTCAGGTCTGCCTTAAATACATTTATAAAACATCTCATTAGTTCTTAAGCATGTCCTTTCTATAGAATCTGAACACAAGAAAACTGGCTGTAACACACACCGCCCAGATAATAACAGGCAGTACTACATTATCAAATACAGATATTCCCTTTAGGTATGTCCCCATCTTCGACACAATCATGTAATTATAGATACTCTTTACATTCATATCGTAATAAGCAAGAAGCGGCTGTATATTCACAATAATAATATTAATGTATACAACCAGAAATACTACTATTGTCTTTCGTACAAGCCAACTTGCAATACA
>ENA-UEQI01000840-UEQI01000840.1-human-gut-metagenome-genome-assembly--contig:-NODE-840-length-11941-cov-7.556979_pt1 | contig 11941 bp, 9 predicted proteins | sample MGYA00242946_ERZ507945 | MGnify/ENA primary metagenome ERZ507945 (study PRJEB26167, sample SAMN06115467) | human gut metagenome | host: Homo sapiens | place: China:Guangxi | collected 2016-06-08... | reverse complement strand
AACAGTGCATAGAGCCCTGCCAGCAGCAACGCACCAACCACAACAGAAATCAAGATTTTCAATGCGGTATCTACGAAACCTTCTCCTTCTTTTCTGGTAAGAACGTCAGCCAGCTTCTTTCTCATACGTCCACCCTTTACATAAGCTGCTACCGCCAGTCTGTTCATAGTGTCATTGATTTTTCTCATAGTGTTCATTCCTCCGAATTTTAAATTTATTTTTTAGGTTGTCTGCATTACTGGTAATAACCAATAATGATATTTAAGGTTGCACTTCCGATTACTGCCCCGATGCAGGACACGATGGCAACCACGATACGGTTATTCCACTTTTTCTGATCCATCTCGTCCGCCGCACTTCTCCTGATGCAGAAATAAATAATCAGAAGTCCCGCAACGACCGGTGCCAGCACCATGAGCCAGGTTGTAGCATCCCTGCTTTTCTGCCTTTCGCAGTTTGTCATAGTCGACATCGCCGTTAATAATGTCTTTAATGCGGTCTTTGAAACGATATTCTTCTGACATGAAAAGCCCCCCTTGCTACTTTTTCTTGTTAATCTTTTCTAATGATATGTTGTCCTCGATGTAAACGGTGTAACTGTTTTTGGTAAAGGATACTTTCATTAAAAAGCCCGATTTAACCTGTTTTTCATTTAATTGGAAATAAGCTGAATAATTTCCTTTTTTCTCATCAAAGTCATCAATTTTGATACAGTGTTTTTCTGACTTTAAATAATTATAGTAGGTTTTGGCATCGGATATTCCTTTGTCACCGGCAACATCGGTGTAGTAGTAGGTTATCATACCATGGTCGCTTGTGGATGAAGTATCAATGGTATCCATGCTGCAGTCAGTACCGCAGACAGTTGTGATGGATTTGATATGGTCATTATGAGAGAGCTTACAGGCGGCCTTTACTTTGGTAATAGATATACTAAGGAAATTGACGGATTGGAGACAGCCGTTGATACACTTACATACAACGAAGAAGAAATCAGAAGAATTGCAATTAAGGGATTTGAGATTGCAATGAAGAGAAGAAAGAAAGTAACAAGCGTTGATAAGGCAAATGTTCTTGATTCTTCAAGACTCTGGAGAAAGATTGTACATGAGGTTGCAAAGGATTATCCGGAAGTTGAAGTTTCAGACATGCTTGTAGATAACTGTGCTATGCAGCTTGTTATGAATCCTGGACAGTTCGATGTTATTCTTACTGAGAACATGTTTGGAGACATATTATCAGATGAGGCAAGTATGATAACAGGTTCAATCGGAATGTTATCAAGTGCAAGCCTTAATAAGACTAAGTTAGGTCTTTATGAGCCAAGCCATGGTTCAGCACCTGATATTGCAGGAAAGAATGTTGCTAATCCAATTGCTACAATTCTCAGTGCAGCCATGATGTTAAGATATTCACTTGATCTTGACAAGGAAGCAGATGCTATTGAAGCAGCAGTTGCAGCTGTTTTAAAGGAAGGATACAGAACAACTGATATTATGTCAGAAGGATGCACACTTGTAGGAACTGACAAGATGGGCGACTTAATCGCAGAGAGAGTTTAATACATTTAAATAATACATATTAAGGAGATAAGCTATGATAAGTGATAACGCCAGAAGTGGTATGCAGCAGGCACCTGCACGAAGCCTTTTTAATGCACTTGGCTTCACAGCAGAAGAGATGAAGAAACCTATGATTGGTATTGTAAGCTCTTATAATGAGATTGTACCAGGTCATATGAATATTGATAAGATTGTCAATGCAGTTAAATTAGGAGTTGCTGAGGCAGGCGGTGTGCCTGTAGTATTCCCTGCTATTGCAGTATGCGATGGTATTGCAATGGGACATGTCGGAATGAAATATTCTTTAGTAACAAGAGATTTAATTGCAGATTCAACAGAGTGTATGGCAATTGCACATCAGTTTGACGGACTTGTAATGGTTCCTAACTGTGATAAGAATGTTCCAGGACTTTTAATGGCAGCAGCGAGACTTAATCTTCCAACTGTATTCGTATCAGGCGGACCAATGCTTGCAGGTCATGTTAAGGGGAAGAAGAGAAGCCTTTCTTCAATGTTTGAGGCCGTTGGTTCATATGCAGCAGGAACAATGACAGAGGAAGATGTACTTGAGTTTGAGGAAAAGGTATGCCCAACATGTGGTTCATGTTCAGGCATGTACACAGCCAATTCAATGAACTGCCTTACAGAGGCACTTGGTATGGGACTTCGCGGCAATGGTACAATTCCAGCCGTATATTCAGAGAGAATCAAGCTTGCAAAGCACGCAGGCATGGCTGTTATGGATATGGTTAATAAGGGAATCACAGCAAGAGATATCATAACTAAGGATTCTATTATGAATGCCCTTACAGTAGATATGGCACTTGGATGTTCTACTAATTCCATGCTTCACCTTCCAGCTATTGCACATGAGATAGGATTTGATTTCGATATCAAATTCGCTAACCCAATAAGCGAAAAGACTCCTAATCTCTGCCACCTTGCACCAGCAGGTCCAACATACATGGAAGACCTTAATGAAGCAGGTGGTGTATATGCAGTTATGAAAGAGCTTGCAGATATCGGACTTCTTAATACAGACTGCATGACAGTTTCAGGAAAGACAATCGGAGAGTGTATAGCAACAGCATACAACCGTAATCCTGAAGTCATAAGAACAGTTGATAATGCATACAGTAAGACAGGTGGTCTTGCAGTTCTTTCAGGAAATCTTGCACCAGACGGATCAGTAGTCAAGCGTTCAGCAGTTGTTCCAGAGATGCTTGTACACGAAGGTCCGGCAAGAGTATTTGATTCAGAAGAAGATGCAATTGCTGCTATTAAGGGTGGTAAGATTGTTGAAGGTGATGTTGTTGTTATCCGTTACGAAGGACCTAAGGGCGGCCCTGGTATGAGAGAAATGCTTAATCCTACATCAGCTATTGCAGGTATGGGACTTGGCTCATCAGTTGCTCTTATTACAGATGGACGATTCTCAGGTGCAAGCCGTGGAGCTTCTATTGGTCATGTATCACCAGAGGCTGCTGTTGGCGGACCTATTGCTTTAGTTGAAGAAGGAGATATCATCAGCATTGATATTCCGGGACTTAAACTTGAACTTAAGGTTTCAGATGAAGAGCTTGCTGCAAGAAAGGCTAAGTGGCAGCCAAGAGAACCTAAGGTAACAACAGGATACTTAAAGAGATATGCTTCACTCGTTACATCAGGAAACAGAGGAGCTATTCTTAAAAGTTCAGCAGATGAGTAATATTTAATATAATTATAAAAAGACATTAAAGAGAAATCAGGAGAAGATAAATGAAGTTAAATGGTTCAGAGATAATTGTTGAATGCTTGAAAGAACAGGGCGTTGATACAATATTTGGATACCCTGGTGGAGCTATTCTTAATGTATATGATGCTCTTTATAAGCATTCAGATGAGATAACTCATATTCTTACATCACATGAGCAGGGTGCATCGCACGCTGCTGATGGATATGCTAGGGCAACAGGTAAGGTTGGTGTATGTTTTGCAACATCAGGTCCAGGAGCGACTAACCTTGTAACAGGTATTGCAACTGCATATATGGATTCAGTTCCTATGGTTGCAATTACATGTAATGTAACAGTTCCTCTTCTTGGAAGAGACAGCTTTCAGGAGATTGATATAGCGGGTGTTACAATGCCAATTACAAAGCACAGCTATATTGTTAAGAATGTAAAGGACCTTGCCAAGACATTAAGAAATGCTTTCAGAATTGCCAAGGAAGGAAGACCGGGTCCGGTATTAGTTGATGTTACTAAGGATGTAACAGCAGCAGAGTGTGAGTACACACCAAGAGTTCCAAAGCCTGTAGACAGAATTACAGCAAGCATTAAGGAAGAAGATATTGATAAGGCTGTGACACTTATTAAGAAAGCTAAGAAGCCATATGTATTCGTTGGTGGCGGAGCTGTTATATCAGAGGCATCTGATGAACTTAAGAAGTTTGTTGAGAAGGTTGATGCACCGGTATGTGACTCACTTATGGGTAAGGGTGCATTTGACGGATCTAATGAAAGATACACAGGAATGCTTGGTATGCATGGTACTAAGACATCTAACTACGGAGTTTCAGAGTGTGATCTTCTTATCGTGGTTGGTGCAAGATTCTCAGACCGTGTTACTGGAAATACTAAGAAATTTGCTAAGAATGCAAAGATTCTGCAGTTTGATGTTGATGCAGCTGAGATTAACAAGAATGTCAGGACAGATGCACATGTACTAGGAGATGCTAAAGAGATTCTTAAGAGAATCAATGATAAGTTAGATAATCAGGATCACTCAGACTGGATGGAACACATCAAGTCTTATAAGCTTGATTATCCTATGAGATATAACAGAGATATTCTTAACGGACCTCTTATCATGGAGAAGATATACGAGATTACAAATGGTGATGCAATTATTACAACAGATGTTGGACAGCATCAGATGTGGGCTGCACAGCATTATAAGTTCAAAGAGCCAAGAACACTTCTTACATCAGGCGGACTTGGAACTATGGGATATGGTCTTGGTGCATGTATAGGTGCCAAGGTTGGACGTAAGGATAAGACAGTTGTTAATATTGCAGGTGATGGCTGCTTCCGTATGAATATGAATGAAGTTGCAACAGCAACCAGATATAACATTCCTATTATTGAAGTTATATTTAATAACCATGTACTTGGTATGGTTAGACAGTGGCAGGATCTTTTCTATGGCAAGAGATATTCAGCTACAGTTCTTGATGATCAGGTAGATTTTGTTAAGGTTTCAGAAGGAATGGGAGCCAAGGCTTACAGTGTTGATACAATAGAGGAGTTTGAGAAAGCATTTAAAGAAGCAATCGAACTCAATATTCCATGTGTTATTGACTGTCATATTGACAGAGAAGACAAGGTATTCCCTATGGTTTCACCGGGGGCTGCAATCTCAGAGGCATTCGACAGAGAAGACCTTAATAACAAGAAATAATTCATATATTGACTTTAATGTGATAAAGGACTAAAATAGTTTTTAATAATTTATATTTTAGGAGGAAGAAAAGGTGAGTAGAGTTTATAACTTTAGCGCTGGTCCAGCTGTTTTACCAGAGGAAGTACTCAAAGAAGCAGCAGATGAAATGTTAGATTACCAGGGAAGCGGTCAGTCGGTAATGGAAATGAGCCACAGATCCAAGGTTTATGACAACATCATCAAAGAGGCAGAGAAGGATTTAAGAGACCTTCTTAACATCCCAGATAACTATAAGGTGTTATTTTTACAGGGTGGTGCATCGCAGTTCTTCGCTGAAGTGCCTATGAACCTTATGAAGAATAAGAAAGCAGGTTATATCCTTACAGGACAGTGGGCTAAGAAAGCATTTGCAGAAGCTAAGATATATGGAGAGGCTGTTGAGCTTGCTTCATCAGCAGACAAGACATTTTCATATATTCCAGACTGCTCAGATCTTGATATTCCAGAGGATCTTGACTATGTATATATCTGTGAGAACAACACAATTTACGGAACAAAGTATAAGACATTACCTAACACTAAGGGTCATATTCTTGTATCAGATGTTTCATCATGCTTCTTATCAGAGCCTATGGATGTAACTAAGTACGGCGTTGTATACGGCGGTGTCCAGAAGAACATCGGACCAGCAGGCGTTGTAATTGCTATTATCAGAGAAGACCTTATAACAGATGACGTTCTTCCAGGAACTCCTACAATGCTTAAGTGGAAGACACAGGCAGATGCAGATTCTCTTTATAATACACCACCATGCTACAATATCTATATCTGTGGCAAGGTGTTCAAGTGGATTAAGAAAATGGGTGGACTTTCAGCAATGAAGGAACACAATGAGAAGAAGGCTAAGATTCTTTATGATTTCCTTGATGAGAGCAAGTTATTCATGGGAACAGTTGTTAAGGAAGACCGTTCACTTATGAATGTACCTTTTGTATGCAACATTGAAGATAAAGAAGCTAAGGATGCTATGGAAGCTAAGTTCATTAAGGAAGCTGCAGCTGCAGGATTTGTTAACCTTAAGGGACACAGAACAGTTGGCGGTATGAGAGCATCTATCTACAATGCTATGCCAATCGAAGGTGTAGAGAAGCTTGTTGAATTCATGAAGAAGTTCGAGAAGGAGAATGCATAATGATTAATGTTAATTGTCTTAATAATATAGCGGCATGTGGTTTGAAGCTTTTTTCTGATGAGTATAATACAGAAAGCTCATTTGAAGATGCGCAGGCTGTACTTGTAAGAAGTGCCAAGATGCATGATATGGAGCTCAGTGATAATCTTCTTGCAATTGCAAGAGCAGGAGCTGGCGTTAATAATATTCCTCTTGACAAATGTGCAGAGGAAGGTATTGTTGTATTCAACACACCAGGAGCTAATGCTAACGCAGTTAAGGAACAGGTTATTGCAGCTATGCTTTTAGCATCAAGAGATTTAATCGGTGGTAACAAGTGGGTTGCAGATAATGCAGAAGACCCTGATATTGCCAAGGCAACTGAGAAGGCTAAGAAAGCATTTGCAGGACAGGAAATCAAGGGCAAGAAGCTTGGTGTTATCGGTCTTGGAGCAATTGGACAGTTAGTTGCCAATGCAGCTATAGCACTTGGAATGGAAGTATACGGATATGACCCATATGTTTCAGTTAAGGCTGCATGGAATCTTTCAAGTGAAGTTAAGTACATATCTGATGTTAAGGATATCTATAAGGAATGTAACTATATTACAGTTCATGTTCCTGCACTTGACAGCACTAAGGGAATGATTAATAAGGAAGCATTTGACCTTATGCAGGATGGAATAGTAATTATCAACTGTGCAAGAGATGTACTTGTTGATGAAGCTGCTATCGGTGAGGCACTTAAGTCTGGAAGAGTTAAGACTTATGTTTCAGATTTCCCTAACCCAACAACAGCTAAGATGGAAGGAGCAATTGTTCTTCCTCATCTTGGAGCTTCAACAGCAGAAGCTGAAGATAACTGTGCTGTTATGGCAGTTAATGAGCTTAGAAACTTTATCGAGAACGGTAATATTGTCAATTCAGTTAATTACCCTAACTGTGATTGCGGAGTATGTGCAACTAAAGGAAGAATTACTGTATGCCACAAGAATGTCCCAGCGGTTATCAGTAAGATAACAACAGTTCTTGGTGCTGCAGGCATCAATATATCATCTATGGCTAACCAGTCAAGAGGTGATTATGCATATTCTCTCTTAGATATTGAAGCATCTGCACCAGAGGCAGTAGTAGAAGAGCTTTCAGCAATTGAAGGTGTTATCAAGGTAAGAGTTATTAAGTAATCATATATAATGATAATAATATCAAAGACCAGTCATTTGTTGTAACATTTGGCTGGTCTTTCTTGTATTAAGGTTGTCTGAATGTTAAAATGTATCTAATATATGAAAGTATAGTACTTAAGTTAAATAGTGCGGATGGAGGTTAGTATGGCAGTAATAAGACCATTTGAATGTGTCAGACCGGATGAGAAAGTGGCAGACAAAGTAGCAGCTCTTCCTTATGATGTGTATGATTCAAAGGAAGCAAGAGCAGAGGTGGAAAGAGAACCATTATCATTTCTTAAGATTGACAGGGCAGAGACCCAGTTTGATGAATCAGTTGATATGTATAGTGAGCAGGTATATAAGAAAGCCCATGATATGCTTATGGAAGCTATAGATGATGGAACATTTATAACAGATAAGGACAAGGCATATTATGTGTATGAGCTTACAATGGATGGAAGAACACAGACAGGAATTGTAGCATGTGCTTCTATTGATGATTATCTTAACAATGTTATTAAGAAGCATGAGAACACAAGAGCTGACAAAGAATTAGACAGAATTAACCATGTTGATTCCTGCAGTGCCCAGACTGGTCCTATATTCCTGGCATACAGAGCTAATGCAGTAATAAGTGCAGAGGTTGCCAAAGCCAAGCAGGAGAAGCCTGTATACAGTTTTACAGCGGTTGATGGAATAAGACATCAGGTCTGGAAAATAAGCAGTAAAGAATCTGTAGAGGCTATAGAGAACGCATTTGCAGGAATTAACCAGATATATATTGCGGACGGACACCACAGGGCAGCTTCTGCTGTAAAGGTAGGTTTACGCAGAAGAGAAGCTAATCCGGGATATACAGGCAAAGAAGAGTTCAATTATTTCCTGTCAGTATTATTCCCAGACGAAGAACTTATGATAATGCCATATAACAGAGTTGTAAAGGACCTGAATGGTTTAAGTGAAGAAGAGTTCATGGCAAAGATTAAAGATAAATTTACTGTAAGCGAGAGCAGCACACAGGTTGCACCTTCTAAGAAAGGTGAATTCGGAATGTATCTTGGCAAAAAATGGTACACACTCACAGCCAAAGAAGAAATCTTAAGCAGCGACCCGGTAGACGGCTTAGATGTAGCAGTACTCCAGAACAACGTCTTAGAGCCACTCTTAGGGATCCACGACCCTAAGACAGATAAGAGAATAGACTTCGTAGGCGGAATCCGCGGTTTAGGCGAGCTTGAGAGAAGATGTGATGAGGATTGCGTTCTTGCTTTTTCAATGTATGCAACTTCTATTGGAGAACTTTTTGCAGTAGCGGACGCAGGACTTCTTATGCCGCCAAAGTCAACATGGTTTGAGCCAAAATTAAGAAGCGGATTATTCATACATAGATTCTAAGTGGATTTTATGTATTTTCGGTGTAGATGTGCTGAAGTGTGATGTGTGTATATTTTCGTGCATGGTCTCATGATTCCTGCGCTTAGTGGGAGTAAATGCCGTTATCTGCAAAGTTTTTTACTGTGAACGAAAGCAAACGCGCTTCGCTTGAACGAGCTTTCATTCACAGCGCTTATGCATCTAACGGCATTAACTCCCACACAGCTCGTCATAAATCGCCCCACACACGAAAATATACACACATCACCACCACTACAGACATAATATACAGAATAATTCAGCTAGAAGGAGAACATTATGTTACATAATACTATTAATATAGATTTACCATATCAGGAGTTTGGAATAGAACAACAGGGAAATGCAACAATTACTACTTACATCAAAGATGTATTTCCTAATGATCAGGATCCGTTTAAGAGACCTCTTATTGTTATCTGTCCGGGTGGCGGATATAATCATCATTCTCCAAGAGAAGGAGAAGCTATAGCTATTAAGATGCTTGATATGGGGTATAATGCTGTTGTATTAAGATACAGTCTTGCACCTGTTACGTATCCTGCACAGCTTTTTGAGGCAGCCTATACAATGAAGTATGTAAGAGATAATGCAGCAGAATGGGATGTTGATCCTGACAAAATCATTATCGCAGGGTTTTCAGCAGGAGGTCATGTTGCCGGACTTCTTGGAACAGGATGGAATTCAAAAAGACTTGATTATCTTCTGGAAAATGTACTTCACTGCAGTCATGAGTATGTTAAGCCTGATGGCATGCTGTTAGGTTATCCTGTAATTACATCAGGAATTGATGCACACAGGGCATCATTTGAGAGAAGTCTTGGGGAAAAATATGATGAGTTTATAGATGAAGTGTCTATAGAAAAGAGAGTGGATAAGGACACACCACCAGCATTCATATGGCATACATGTGAAGATAAGACAGTTCCGCTTGAAAATTCATTACTTATGGTGGAAGCGTTAAGAAAACAGGAGATTCCGTTTGATTATCATGTATATGCTAAAGGTACACATGGTCTTGGACTTGGCACACGAGAGACTGCGACTAAGAATATGGGACATTATGAACCACAGGTGTCATCATGGACGGAATGCTTTAAACAGTGGATGGGGGTAATGTATGAATAAAAACTTATACGGTCTGATGAACTGGCCGGAGATAGAGGGGATTGTATATGCAGAGTGTGACAAGCCAAAGGAGTTGCTTGGGGCACATGTTACCGGTAAGGGACTGCTTATACAGATAATGCGTCCTGATGCAGTGGCAGTTAAGCTGCATATAGATGGCAGAAAAACTGCTGTTAATATGGAAAAGGTTGATGAATCCGGATTCTTTGCAGCACTTGTTTCATCTAAGAAAAAGCTTTCATACACTTATTCAGTGGAGAAGGTTAATGGAGAGGTCACAGAATATACGGACCCATATGCATTTGCAAATGTTACGAAACCGGAAGATTACAAAGCATTTCTTGCAGGAGAAGAGAAAAATGCAGCACATATATTCGGCGCCCATGAAAGAACTGTCAATGGCGTGAAGGGAGTGCTTTTTAATGTATGGGCACCTAAGGCACTCAGCGTAAGTGTCGTAGGAGAGTTTAACAAATACGACGGCAGAGTCCACTTAATGGAAAGAATTGAGGATACAGGAGTATTTGAACTGTTTATTCCGGGACTGGCAGCCGGATGCGGATATATGTATGAAATTAAGAGACAGGGTAAGGGGACTACAAGAAAGTTAGACCCTGTATCAAGACAGATATCATCAGTTCCAATTACTGCATCAGTGGTAAGTGATGAGAACATGCCTGATTCATATGCATGGAACGATGGGCTATGGATGATAAAGAGAAAGACCACTATCCCGAATATCTAAAGAGCGTGGAAGCTCCGCAGTATGAAATCGACACGCAGGAGAAAGTGAACAGGCAGAGATTTATTGATGCCCACCGTGACCTGCCCCCTGCTGATAAACGGGATACGCTCTCTTTGCGGCTGTCCGATTTTATCCGTGACTTGGACGGTTACGAAAAAAGTCTGCTTGAAAATGTAAACAGAAACGACCTTGCCGATGTGACCGCTGAGCAGATGGAACAGCATTTATCTGACCCTGCCACCGTTCAGCAGCTCATTGACTTTCTTGCTCTGGTACAGGGTAAGACTTCTGATATTTACAGCCGCAGCAATGCGTGGCGTTTTTCGCAGGAGCTTCTGGAGCTATATCCGCTTCGCTATCTCTACCATGAGGACGATGTGGTATATATCGGTGCCGATAAATACGAGGTTGTGGCATTCGATGAAAATGCCGTTTCTCTGCGTAATCCAGAGTTTCCACTGTTCGGCAAGGAACTTAGTCGGGCAGACTTTGAGGAAAAGCTAAAGGAAAACCCTGCCAACGACCACTTAAAGGTCGTTGTGACCGAGAAACAGAAAACGGAAATACCGCCTGAACAAAAGCCAGACGGCATCCAGTTTTCTATCGGTTTTTCCGAACACCCTGCCTTTTATGACAGGCAGTTTAATGACCGCTACACCGATTTGAGCTTTGCCCTTGGTAATTATCTGCTCGGCGTTCTGGACGAAAAGCAGCACCGTGAGCGTGAGGGCGATGATAATGTCGGTTGGTATCACAAGACGGATTTTGATATAACCGTTACTATTGGCGGCGAGGACTTCCACTATGATGGACGGTTTGATATTGGCGACGGCGAGGGCGATTTAATTGCCCATATCAAGAACTTTTATGAATATTCCCTTTCCCCAGACTGCCCGTTTATCCCAGAGTGGAAAAAGCAGGGCGAGGACTATTACCGTGAGAAGATGGAAAGTTTGCGTTGGGGGCGTGATGTGTTTATTCCGTATCTGGAGCAGCACAAAGACCTGACCCCAGAGGACAGAAAGCTCTTTGACGAGATAATGTCCTTTGAAAAGGAATGGTTTGTCCCTGCCGAGGAAACACGCTCAGTTACAGACAGGGAAATTGATATTCTGCGAGATGTGCTTTCGCAGATGAAAATGGACGATATTGGTCTGTCCGATGAAAACGGTGTTATTGTTGCGAGAGACGAAGAAAATCGGTGGCAAGGCACGGAGTTTTACCATTTTCTGATTGATGAAGCGATGAACTTTGATGAAAACGGACAGGTTAAGTATAAAGGGAAAGCCATCGACCACTACTTTGTGGAAGGAATGGACGTGACAGGCGG
>ENA-UEQI01000829-UEQI01000829.1-human-gut-metagenome-genome-assembly--contig:-NODE-829-length-11981-cov-7.567120_pt1 | contig 11981 bp, 8 predicted proteins | sample MGYA00242946_ERZ507945 | MGnify/ENA primary metagenome ERZ507945 (study PRJEB26167, sample SAMN06115467) | human gut metagenome | host: Homo sapiens | place: China:Guangxi | collected 2016-06-08... | reverse complement strand
GTATTATTATCTGAAAATCATGAATGGATATCGTGTCCGCATGATAGGACTGGATTTAAAATCCGATGTGATACAACACTGCAATGAGCTTGCCAAGCGGTTTGGCTATGAGGAACTTACCTTTTTAGAGGGCGACATCAGCTCTTTTGAGGGAGTGAATCAGGTCGATATGGTCGTGACGCTTCATGCTTGTGATACAGCGACAGATTTTGCGTTAGACAAGGCGATCCGCTGGGGTGCAAAAGTGATTTTATCGGTTCCGTGCTGCCAGCATGAGGTAAATGCACAGTTAAAAAATGACCGAATGCAGCCGATATTTAAATATGGGATTATCAAAGAGCGGATGGCTGCTTTGATGACGGATGCACTGCGGGCAAATCTGCTGGAGCAGGCAGGATATGAAACACAAATATTGGAATTTATTGAATTAGAGCATACACCGAAAAATCTGTTGATACGGGCTGTAAAGACAGATAAAAAACAAGGGAATATGGATGCATATAAAAAAGTCTGCGATGAGTTTGGCATTTCGACGACGCTTGCTCGTTTGCAGGAACATGAGGGGATGACGGTATGATGCAAAAACCGAAGATTTTAGCTGCCGATAATACGAAGGTGGCGTTGCGATATATGGAAACTATTTTAGGTGACATTTATGATGTAACATTGGTTCAGACAGGAATGAGTGTGCTGGATTGCCTGAAGTCGGAAATTCCGGATTTGATTCTTATGAATGCGAATATGTTTGGAATGGATGGCTACGAAGTTCTCCGCCGGATAAAAGAGGATAAAGAAACAAAAGAAATTCCTGTCATTTTAATGATGAATGTGAAAGATATACAGAGTGAACTTAGGGGATTAGAAGAAGGTGCGATTGACTTTATTTCGCTTCCCTTTGAACCGCAGGTTTTAAAGGCAAGGATTGCGCATATTGTCGAACTTTCCGTACTCCGAAAACAGCAGGCGCATTTGATCGCGAAACAAAAAGAGCAGATTGACCGGCTGTTTTTGCAGTCGATGGTTACGATTGCTCACACAGTGGATGCAAAAGACCGTTATGCAAGGAGACATTCGCTGCGCGTTGCGCTCTACTGCAGGGGCATTGCTGCAAAACTCGGTTATTCGGATAAAGAAAAAGAGGAACTTTATTATATTGCGCTTTTACACGATATTGGTAAGGTGTCTACGCCGGATACTATTTTAAATAAGGCTTCAGAACTCACGAAAGAGGAATATGAAAATGTAAAAAAACACGCCGAAATCGGTGCACAGATTGTGCAGAATACGAGATTTGTTCCGGGGCTTGAGGAAGGTGTGAGATACCATCATGAATGGTATGATGGAAATGGCTATGTGGGAATCTGCGGCGATGAAATCCCTGAGGTGTCACGCATTATTGCGGTGGCGGACGCTTACGAAGCAATGACGGCAGACCGGGCGTATCGTAAACATTTTTCCAAGGAACATGCGATACAGGAGCTTATTCGGGGACGAGGAACGCAATTTGACCCGGAAATCGTAGATACTTTTCTTGAGCTTTTGGAGGAAGGTTTTACGATTGATGAAGACCGAGCGGAGGGTGAATTGAAGGGTGAAGGAGAACTGAATGAGGCAAATGAACTGCTTCGTCAGGTTTTTACTGAAACCGTGCTGGAGACTCAGAGCGAATTGGAACGCGATTCACTGACCGATTTTCTAAACCGTCGGTATTTTGAAGATAAAATAAATAATTATCTGTTGTCTTCGAAATCCTGCGGAACATTTTTTATGATGGATTTGGATAATTTCAAACAGGTCAACGATACATATGGGCATAAAACCGGCGATGAACTGATTCAGGCATTTGCTGATGTTATTCGGGAAAACACAAGAGATGATGATTTTGTCTGCCGCATGGGCGGGGATGAGTTTGCAGTTTTTTTCTTTGAGCTTATGCTGCGCTATCATATATCCGTAGACCAGTTTCTTTTAGATACGCCCACCCAAAAAGATACAAAGCGGCGGCAGCTCGACGCTCTCCTTGATGATATGAGCGATAATGGCATACGGATTGTAACGGCAACTGCAAAAGAAATTTCAGAAGTCGAAAAAGAGGACAAATAAATGTGTCCGGCAAATTGAATATGATTTAGGAAGCGTTGTAATCTTTACAGATTGCAGCGTTTTTCTTTTGCTCTTTTTTGGCATATAGAGCATTGCGTTGTAGTAACCAGTGAGGAAAAAACTTTCGTAGCAAGCATAGGAAAAGAGTACCCTTTTCCGTAAAATCCCTGCTTTCTCTACCGAGAACGGCGGGGATTTTTGCTTGTTGGGAAGTTTCCCAAACCCTCTGAAACCGAAGAAAGGAGGTTACACATGGCAAGTTTACGGGACACCGTAAAGGACTATCAAGAAGAATTAAGGGACGGTATCGCTTGGGTGGCGTTTTGGAAAACGGGACGCTCTTGGAACGCAGAATATTTCCACCTTGAAATGAGCGATATTCTCTACCCGGAGGACAGAAGCCGCATGGAAGAAATCAAACAGGCTGACCCTGCCGCCGTTGTGGTAAACGGCTATTACTCCGGCTATCTTGGCGAGGATAGGAACCTTGACGAGCTGACCGCCGGGGTGCGCCGCCACTACGAAAACGGATATAGCAATATCGGGGAATTTATCGAAGCCCACGACGACAGGCTGCCGCCGGAGCTTATCGAGGAAGCAAGAGCCGCCGCCCACGCTGCGGGGCTGCCTTTCTCTGAAAAAGCCTACCGGGACGGCGAAGAACCCGACCCCTATCTATTTGACGGGAGCATGAGCATGGAGGACTACGAGCTTATGCACCGCATGATTGAGAAAGAAAGGAGCGAACACATGGAACAACCGATTTTAAGCGGGTATCTTTCTAATCTTGGAAAGTACACCGAGGGCAGACCTGCGGGCGAATGGGTATCATTCCCCACGACTGCCGAGCATTTGAAAGAAGTCTTTGACCGTATCGGCATAGACGGCAAAAACTACGGGGAGCTGCATATCACAGAATACCAGTCCTCTATTGCGGGACTGGCAGGAAAATTGACCGAGCTTGAAAGCCTTGACGAGCTGAACTATTTGAGCGAACTTTTGAAAATGCAGTTTGACGACGACAGGGAAAAATTTGTTGCAGCTATGGCATACGGCGACCATACAAGGGACTTGCAGGACATTATCAACCTTGCACAAAACCTTGATTGTTACTGGCTTTATCCGTCCGTACAGAGTGAGGAAGATTACGGGCATTATCTGATTGAAGAACTGGACGAGTTGGAGCTGCCCGAAGAAGCAAAAAAATATTTCATGTATGAGGAATACGGGCGGGACGCTGCTATCAATGACGGGGGCAGATTTACCGAGCAGGGCTATATCTACAATAACCGTAATACCTTTACAGAATGGTATGACGGGCGCGACGTGCCGGAGGAATACCGGGTAACGCCGCAGCCGCCAGTACAGGAAAAGGAACAGGCAGACCTTGACGCTTCCGCAGCTATACCGACCACCGCCACAGAGCAGCCCCCGGTTCTCCCGATTATCCTATCTTCTGAAAAGCCCGCTGACAAGATGAAAGAGATTACCGACCGACTGGAACAGGGGATTTTAGGACTGTATGAAAGCGACCGTTACGCCGACTATCTGCGTACTATGTCAAAATTCCATGATTACAGCCTTAACAATACAATCCTTATCGCCATGCAGGGCGGCAATCTTGTGAAAGGCTATAAACAATGGGAAAAGGAATTTGACCGCCATGTAAAGCCGGGAGAAAAAGCTATCAAGATACTTGCGCCGTCCCCGTTTACCGTTAAGAAACAGGTGGAAAAAATCGACCCGGACACCCAAAAGCCTGTTTTCGATAAGGACGGGAAACCTGTTACCGAGGAAAAGGAAATCAAGATACCCGCCTTTCGTGTGGTATCTGTCTTTGATATTTCACAGACCGAGGGAAAGGAGCTTCCTGCCCTTACCTATGAGCTGACGGGCAACGTGGAACAATACAAGGATTTTTTCGCTGCCCTTGAAAAGACTTCTCCCTTTGCTATGGGATTTGAAGCACTAAGCGGCGGCGTAAAAGGACGCTGCAATTATGAGGAAAAGCGTATCATCATCAACGAGGGCATGGACGAATTGCAGAATATCAAGACCGCAATCCATGAAATCGCCCACGCCACGCTGCATGATACTGCCCTTGCTATGCCGGAACGCCCCGACCGCCGTACCCGCGAGGTACAGGCGGAAAGCGTCGCCTATGCTGTCTGCCAACATTACGGGCTTGATACGTCGGACTATTCTTTTGGATATATCGCCGGGTGGAGCAGCGGAAAAGAACTTGCAGAACTGAAAGGCTCTCTTGAAACAATCCGCAGCACCGCCGCAAATCTGATTGATACCATAGACGGACATTTTGCAGCAATCCAAAAGGCACAGGATAAGGAACAGACCACCGAACAGGCGCAGCCCGCACAGGAAGCTACCAAACAGCCCGAAGCAGAAGCCGCCACGCCGGAGCTTCCCGAAGAAACAGCCCCGGTACAGGAAAAAGAAACACAGCCGGAACAGGCTGCACCCGCCGCCCCTTATTATCCTATCAATGAAGCTGCCGCCAAACGTGCAAAGGATATGAACAGCTTTTCCGATTATAAGCAAGGCAGCGCGACGGCTGAATACAGGCATTATGTAGATGAAGCCGTACAAATCGCAGAAAGGCAAAAACAGCGGGTAGACCCGATGTACCATGAGAAAATCGACAGCCTGCTTGACACCTATGCCCGGAAACTGGCGGCGAACATGAATAAAGGCTATGAGATTGACGCGCGTGTTCCCTCTATCCTGATTGCGGGCGGCTCTAACTTCCCCACAAGGAAGAAAGAAAAGCAGAACGCAGCCCGCGACAGCAATTACCGGGAATGGCAGGACATACAAGGGCTTCTTGATAAAATCCGCAGTACCGGCATGGGCGGTATCAGCGCAGACGACCCGCAGGCAGTACAGAAGTTAGAAAAGAAACTGGAAAGCCTTGAAAAATCACAGGAAACCATGAAAGCCGTAAACGCCTATTACCGTAAGCATAAGACCCTTGACGGCTGCCCGCATTTACCGCCGGAGGAACTGGAAAAACTGAAAGCAGACATGGCGAGCAGTTGGCATTTGGAGGACAAGCCATTTGCGACTTGGGCGTTATCCAACAACAGTGCAGAAATCCGGCGCGTGAAAGACCGTATCAAATCTCTTTCACAGCAAAAAGAAATCGGTTTTGTGGGTTGGAAATTTGACGGCGGCAAGGTGGAAGCAAACACCGAAGCGAACCGACTGCAAATCTTCTTTGAGGATAAGCCGGACGAAGCCACGCGGGAAGCCCTAAAAAGTAATGGCTTCCGTTGGTCGCCCAAAGCAGGGGCATGGCAGCGGCAGCTTACCAGTAACGCCTATTATGCGGCTGATTATGTCAAGGCGATTGTACCCCTTACGGGGGAAAAGCCTACCGAGTTACAACGGGCGCATATCCGGGCGCAAAAGGTAGATGCACAGGAGCAGCCGGAACAGGAAGCCCCACAGGACAAAGACACCTTTTCCATTTATCAGATAAAAGGCGGGGACGAAACAAGAGATTTGCGCTTTGAACCTTACGACCGTCTGACTGCCACAGGACACCGGGTAGACGCGAAAAACTATACACTTGTCTATTCCGCAGAGCTTACGCCGGGGACTTCCCTTGAAGATATTTACACCCGCTTTAATATCGACCACCCGAAAGATTTTAAGGGACACAGCCTTTCCGTTTCCGACGTGGTGGTGCTTCATCAGAACGGGCAGGACACCGCCCACTATGTAGACAGCTTCGGTTATAAGGAAGTGCCGGAGTTTTTCAAGGAGCAGGAAAATGCCCTCATTCCCGCCGACTTGGAAACGGGCGAAACAATCAAAACACCGAGAGGGACTTTCTATGTAACCGCCATGAGCCGCGAGCAAATGGAAGCTGCCGGATATGGATTGCACCACCAGTCCGACGACGGAAAATATCTGATTATGGGGAACGGCACTAGGGCTTTTGCTGTTCCCGTTCAGCCAGAGAACTATCTGAAAGCTGCCGAGCAGACCACAGAGCAAAACTACAACATGATTGACGGGCAGATAAACAACACCCCGACTACCGCAGAACTGGAAGCAAAGGTAAAGGCAGGAGAAACCATTTCCCTTGTTGACCTTGCGGAAGCTGTCAAGGCTGACAAGGAACGCGGCAAGGCAGCAAAAACGGAAAAGAAGCCCTCTATCCGGGCGCAGCTTAGAGCAGACAAAGAAAAAACCGCACAGAAAAAAGCGGCAAAATCAAAAAATCACGAATTGGAGGTATGAGCATGATTAGACTGACCGTTGAAGAAACAAACCTGTTGAGCATTTACAATGAGGGCGGTAAGCGCGGGCTTATGGAGAACATCAACGCTGCGCTGCCGTTTATGGACGAGGATATGCGGGAACTGGCGAAGCGCACCCTTGCGAAAATTGCACCTCTGACAGAAAATGAGTATACGGAGCTTGCCATTTTCGCCGCTGATGAGGTATGACCGGGCTAAAGCGGCTTACGCCGCCCCAAAGCCGGAAAGTCAACAGCCTTGTAAAAAAGGAGTGCTGCAACTGCGATAACGGACACTGTATTTTACTGGACGACGGGGAGGAATGTGTCTGCCCGCAGCTTATTTCCTATTCTCTTCTATGCAAATGGTTTCAGACCGCCGTACTTCCCTTTGATAAGCTGCTGTATGCAGAGCTTTTCAAGACCGAGGATAAAAAGCGTTGTACCGAGTGCGGAGCTTCTTTTGCGTCCACCTCTAACAGCGTCAAATACTGCCCGGACTGCCGGAAGCGTATTACCCGCAGACAGGCAGCGGAGCGCATGAGGAAACGACGCGCCCTTGTTACGCAGTAGGGGCAAAAAAAGCCTTGATTTACAGGGCTTTCCGGGTGTGAAAATGACGCGGCAAGGGTTTTATACCTTTTCCCTCAAAAATGGCGTTCTACTGCGTAACATTTTATCGCTGTACCCATAAGAAAGCCGGGGCGCGGATAGTCTTTACCGACTGTCTGCGTCCCGGCTTTTAAAACTTCAAAACCACTTTGTTTTTTCATCTCTGAATTGTGGCATATCATTTTGGGCGTATGGATTATAGGTATTGAGATTACAACCAAATTCTTTCAACTCCATTATTTTGTTATTTTCCGTCCATACTATTAAAGAAATTCCGTCAAATTCTTCAATATTACCATTATTCATTTTGTTTTTGAAATACCATTCTACAATAGTTTGATTTTCCTTATGAAAAAATTGTTTAATATCCCACACTAAGACTTTTCCACGATTATTCCATTCATCAAACCAATGTTTTACTGTTTTTCGACTTTCATACTTAGGACTCCAACTTTCAGTGTAAATCACATCTTCTGTAAAAATACTATCAATCCCTAAATCTTGTTGTTTTAGCCACATATCAAACCATAAATGAATAATTCTTTCTCTTTCATTCATAACTTTTAAATCCTTTCTCTATATTGATTTGAGGGGTTGCACTCTTATCTGCGGTAAGTAAACGGTATATCGTAAGGGGGATATACCACGTAGCAACGACAAGCCGCCATATTAAAATGCCCCCGCCGATAATGCCGTCCAAAATGAAGTTAATGGCAACGATACCCACCGTTCCAGCTATGTCATATCCATGCGGTACAAGCCATACGAACATACGGCGAATGCCAAAGGGGATACCGCAGCACAGCCATACATAAAAGTAATTGGTCTACCCGTCCTCTGTAAAGATGTTCTTGAACATGAAGAATAAAAACAATGCAATAACGGCGGGCAAAACGTTTCTCTTGAAAAAGTCTTTCCAAATTTCTCCGCGTGTCATGGTATCACTCCTTTTCCATTGGAAATTGTGGGATAGCTTCTAACAGTTTCATTATGAGTGTTTGCCGTAAATCTTCGTCGATTTCCTCTTTGATAGTCCCGTCCGGCTGACACTTTTTTACCATTGCAAGGCGGTTGATTTCGTCGCCGTAACAATCAAGCACCTTTTCCAACGCCCATTTTTCGCCCACAACGGCAGCGCATATCGTTTCATAGTCCGGCATTTCCTGTTCCATTTTCTGACACTTCCTTTGCTGAAAATGTATCACTTTAGTATGTGGCTACTGTCTTTGATAGGAACTATTATATCACACAAGTATGAACAAAACTACTCCCCGCGTTCTTTCCCTTTTTCCCGTTCCGGCTCTCTTGGCTGCCGTAAAATGCTGTCTATGTTCTGTTTGATAACGTCGTACTCTTTGACCTGTTTTTTCAGTTTGCCATAGTCCGCGTAAAGGGCTTCTTTCTGTTCCCGGAGCTTTTCATAGTCTACTTGTAGCGCGGCGACATTCGGGAGCTTGGAAACGCCCGCCGTTTTTAGTGCCTTTGCCGCTGCTTCATGGAGTATCAGACTGCTTTCCTGCTTTGCCCGGTATGCGTCCTTATCCTTTGCCCTGCGGTATGCTTCATAGACAGGTTTTGTCTTTTGGTAGGTGGTAACGTGCTTCATCAGCACCGCCATGTTTGCAAGACGTTTCTCCACGCTCTTTAATGCGTCTGCTGTCTTTTCATTTTCCGCATTTACTTCCTCAATCCGGCTGACTAAATCTGCGTACTGCTCAATCTTATGTTCTGTCAAGAAATTCATAGTCTTTGCAGCCAGTTTCAGATTATGGATTTTCGCCCACTGTTCATAGCCCCGGCTCTGCGCTGCCTTGATACTGTTTTCAATGTCAATAAGCAGCGATACGCCGCGCTGCTCTTTGGGAGCTTTCGCCGCCTTTGTGCGCTTGCCCTCTATCCGTTCTTTGATTGCTTCCTCTGTATAATCTGCACCGAGGGTTTTTAAGCGGGTAAACCGTTCCTGTCCCGGAGCGCGGCAGGAGATATATTTTCCCGGCTTTATCTCATAGCCCGCTGCCTGTAACCGCTGCAACAATTCTTCAAAACTTGCCACTTGGGGGATAAGCGTATCAACGGTAATTTTCAGCTTGCCTTTCCAACTTGCACCGACCTTTTCCGCTTGATATTCTGCATAGCTTTTTCCCTTGCTGCCCTTACCCGGAACGACAACGGACAGCCCGTTTTCCCGGCACAGCTTATCGCTCATGTTCCGTATGCCATAGTAGCTGCGTTTATTGGAATTGTATTTGTGGTAGTCAACAAAATTGACCGCACAAAAAATGATATGGTTATGGATATGCCCTTTGTCTATGTGGGTAGTTAAGACGTATTCATGCTGTCCCTTTGTTACCGCGTCGGCAAGCTGTTTCCCGATTTCGTGGGCTTTCTCATAATCCACTTCCCCCGGCTCAAAGGACTGTATCAAATGGTGGGCGAGATTGTTCCCTTTCTCTATGGCTTGTGCAAGCGTAAATCCAAACTCAATATCTGCCGTTTCATAGCTGCACCCAAAGGAGGACACAAGCGTTTTCCCGTCTGTTTTATCCGGGTTTTGGATATAGTCAAGGGCTTTGCTCAACGTGCTTTTAATAGGCTTAATCTTTGTAACCGCCATATCTCCGCAAGCACCCCCTTTATTTCCTCTATGTCCTCTTGGTAGACGCTGCCTGTCGCGTTGACACGCTTTGCAATCTGATTGATATTGACCCCGATTTTCTGTATCTCCGCTGTCATGGCTTTTATGTCGCTATGGTCTGTCTGAATGATATACCCGTCAATGGCAATCTTGCGAGATAGGCCGCTGGTATCCCGCCTTTGCCGATATAACCGCCAAAGGAGATACCAAACAAAAAGGCATAGACGAAATAATCCGTTATTTTGATATCAGACTGGAAGACACGATGGCATTCGGAGATGGGGGAAACGACATCAGCATGCTCCGTCATGCTGCTATCGGTGTGGCTATGGGGCAAGCTGAAAAGGACGTAAAAGCTGCCGCCGATTACGTAACAGCTCCGATCGACGAGGATGGTATCAGCAAAGCGATGAAACATTTCGGAATTATTTAACAAGGGGGATTTACTCTATTTATCAACATGAGCGTAGACACTAACAACGCAGAGTTTCAAGATGCCTTGAACCTGATTCAATATACACGCCAATCTGTTTTTCTAACCGGAAAGGCGGGTACAGGAAAATCTACATTCTTGCGTTACGTCTGCGAAAACACCAAGAAGAAATATGTTGTACTTGCTCCGACGGGTATTGCCGCCATCAATGCCGGAGGAAGTACGATGCATAGTTTCTTCAAACTGCCTTTTCATCCACTGCCACCGGACGACCCGAATCTCAGTCTCCAACGGGGACGCATCCACGAATTCTTTAAATATACAAAACCGCATCGAAAGTTACTGGAACAGATAGAACTGGTGATTATCGACGAAATTTCAATGGTACGGGCGGATATTATTGATGCTATCGACCGTATTCTGCGTGTATATTCCCATAACTTACGCGAACCTTTCGGTGGAAAGCAGCTGTTATTGGTGGGTGATGTTTTTCAATTAGAACCGGTTGTAAAGAACGATGAACGGGATATATTGAACCGCTTCTATCCTACTCCCTATTTCTTCTCCGCACGAGTATTCGGTCAGATAGACTTGGTATCCATCGAGCTTCAGAAAGTATACAGACAGACCGATCCTGTTTTTGTCAGCGTTCTCGACCATATCCGTACGAATACGGCCGGAGCAGCCGATCTGCAACTGCTGAATACCCGATACGGGAGCCAGATTGAGGAATCGGAAGCCGATATGTACATCACTCTTGCTACAAGACGGGATACAGTAGACTCTATCAATGAGAAAAAGTTGGCGGAACTGCCGGGAGATCCAATCACTTTCGAGGGAGTTATCGAAGGAGACTTTCCCGAAAGCAGCCTGCCTACCTCGCAAGAACTTGTACTCAAACCCGGTGCCCAGATTATCTTTATCAAAAACAATTTCGACCGCCGATGGGTGAATGGAACGATCGGTGTCATATCCGGAATTGATGAGGAAGAAGAAACGATATACGTTATCACCGATGACGGAAAAGAATGTGATGTAAAACGGGAATCATGGCGGAACATCCGCTACCGTTACAATGAAAAGACCAAAGAAATAGAAGAAGAGGTATTGGGCAGCTTTACTCAATATCCTATTCGGCTGGCTTGGGCGATAACTGTTCATAAGAGTCAGGGGCTCACTTTCAGCCGGGTAGTCATCGACTTCACAGGTGGTGTATTTGCCGGAGGGCAAGCATACGTGGCACTCAGCCGGTGCACTTCTCTGGAGGGGATTCAACTTAAAAAGCCCATCAGCCGGGCAGATGTTTTCGTCCGGCCCGAGATTGTGAACTTTGCCGGACGGTTTAATAATCGTCAGGCTATTGACAAGGCTTTGAAACAAGCACAGGCCGACGTACAATATGTTGCCGCCGCACGTGCTTTCGACAAAGGAGACATGGAGGAATGCCTGGAACAATTCTTCCGTGCTATTCATTCCCGTTATGATATAGAAAAACCTGCTCCCCGTCGGCTGATCCGTCGCAAACTGGGTATCATCAATACGCTGAAGGAACAGAATAGGAGACTCAAGGAACAATTACAGGAACAGCAGGAGCGTCTGCGGCAATATGCTCATGAATATTTATTGATGGGTAACGAATGTATTACCCAAGCCCACGATGCACGAGCCGCCATTGCCAATTATGACAAAGCGCTCAGCCTCGATCCCAATTATGTGGACGCCTGGATACGAAAAGGGATTACCCTCTTTAATAATAAAGAATATTTTGACGCGGAAAACTGCTTCAATACTGCCGTAAGCCTCCATCCCGCCAACTTCAAAGCTGTATATAACCGGGGAAAACTCCGTCTAAAACTTGAAAATATGCAAGATACATTGTACAAACTCCCCTGCCTGCCCACTTTGAACGGCTCACCGCAAGGGTGCATGGGTCA
>ENA-UEQI01000827-UEQI01000827.1-human-gut-metagenome-genome-assembly--contig:-NODE-827-length-12021-cov-9.989702_pt1 | contig 12021 bp, 10 predicted proteins | sample MGYA00242946_ERZ507945 | MGnify/ENA primary metagenome ERZ507945 (study PRJEB26167, sample SAMN06115467) | human gut metagenome | host: Homo sapiens | place: China:Guangxi | collected 2016-06-08... | reverse complement strand
TATCATCTACTATCGCACCATGTACAACAGTACAATCAGAAGCATTGATTTGAGACAGATAGACTTCGGGCGCATCGGCACACTTTCCTGTGAAATTCCTCTTGAAGAGTTCCTGCCTGCTGTGGTAAAATCATTAGGATGCAGCGGTCTGCGGTTCCGCGACGGCGGAAAGCCGGTCCATCGCGTAGCCGTCGGCGGCGGCGCCTGCCGCGACTACATCCCGCAGGCCATCGCGCAGGGCTGCGATACCTTCGTCACCGCCGACCTGCGCTACAACGACTTCCTCGATACCCACGGTCTCAACCTCATCGACGCCGGTCACTATCCGACCGAGAACGTCGTGTGCGAGGCGGCCCGCGCGTATCTCGCGAAGTCCTTCCCTCTGCTTGAGGTCGTACGCTCCGCGTCGCATCACGACGCCATTCAATACTATCTGTAAGGAGAAGATCAACTATGTCCGGACATTCCAAATGGCACAATATCCAAAAGACCAAGGGCGCGGCGGACGCCAAGCGCAGCGCGGCGTTCACCAAGATCGCCAAGGAGATCATCGTCGCCGTCAAGCAGGGCGGCAGCGGCGACCCGGCGAATAACTCCCGCCTCGCCACCGTCATCGCCAAGGCCAAGGCGAACAATATGCCCAACGACAACATCAAGCGCACCATCGACAAGGCGCTCGGCTCCGGCAACACGGACAACTACGAGTCCGTCACCTACGAGGGCTACGGCCCCGGCGGCGTCGCCGTCATCGTCGAGGCGCTGACCGATAACCGCCAGCGCACCGCGCCCGAGGTCCGCCATTACTTCGACAAGTTCGGCAAGGGCATGGGCGCGCAGGGCTGCGTGAGCTGGTCGTTCGACCGCAAGGGCGTCATCATCATCGACAACGAGGACGGCGACTACGATGAGGACACCGTCATGATGGACGCGCTCGAGGCGGGCGCAGCCGACTTCACCGCCGACGGTCCCGTGTTTGAGATCACCACCGATCCCGACGCCTTCAACGACGTCATCGCCGCGCTTGAAGCCAAGGGCTACACCTTTGCCAGCGCCGACATCAGCCTCATCCCGCAGACCTACGTCAAGCTCACGAGCGAGGAGGACATCAAGAACATGGAAAAGCTGCTCGATATGCTTGAGGACAACGAGGACGTGCAGAACACCTACCACAACTGGGAGACCGAGGACTAAGGTACATAGAAATAACGAAAAGACCGACGGCACGCCGTCGGTCTTTCCATATTCGTGCGAGCAAGACTGTAAGCCGGGTTCTGTATCTGGCAGTCATCTATCTACGCGCCGCGTTGCCGCGGAGCTCCAGCCACCCCGGGAGCGGTCGGGCCGACCCTGGGGCGCGAAGCCCCTGCTCCCATACCGGTGTTGCTCCGGATAGAGTTTACAGCGTCGGACACTCTCGAGCCGACGGGTGCGCTCTTACCGCACCTTTCCATCCTTACCTGAGATACTTGCATACCTCGGGCGGTCTATTTCTGTTGCACTTTTCCTCAGATCGCTCTGGGCGGGCGTTACCCGTTATCCTTGCCCTGTGGAGCCCGGACTTTCCTCACAGCAAGCCTTTCGGCTTTGCCGCGCGACCGCCTGTCTTACTCGCGCTTCTTATTGTAAAGGACGAAGCGGGCAAAGTCAAGAAACAAAAATTTGTGCAGGGAAATCGTTGATAAAATACGGCAGGCGCGGTATAATTTTATATATTGCGAATGTTCAGAGGGGAGTATTTGTGTATGACGCTGCACGAATATCTGCAAGGCATGAAGGGAAAGACCGCCGCGGTCATCGGCCTCGGCGTGAGCAACCGTCCGCTCGTGGAGCTGCTGGCGCGGAACGGTGTGAAGGTCATCGCCTGCGACAGGAAGGAGCGCGCGGCGCTCGGCGGCGCGGCGGCGCACTACGAAGCGCTCGGCGCGGTGCTGCACCTCGGCGAGGGTTATCTGCGCGATCTGGACGCGGACGTCGTCTTCCGCACGCCCGGGATGCGGCCCGACGTGCCGGAGCTGCTGGAGGCGAAGGCGCACGGCGCGGTCATCACGAGCGAGATGGAGGCGTTCTTCGCCGTCTGTCCGTGTCCCATTCTCGGCGTGACCGGCAGCGACGGCAAGACCACCACCGCGAGCGTCATTGCCGAGCTTCTCAAGGCCGAGGGGCGGCGCGTGTGGCTCGGTGGCAACATCGGCCGTCCGCTGCTCGCGGACGCGGAGCAGATGACGCCGGACGATCTTGCGGTGCTGGAGCTTTCGTCGTTCCAGCTGATGGATATGCCGTACTCGCCGCAGGTCGCGGTGCTGACGAACCTCGCCCCGAACCATCTGGACGTGCACCGCGACATGGCGGAGTACATCGCGTCCAAGGAAAATATTTACCTGCACCAGAGCGCGCGGGACACCGCCATCTTCAACGCCGACAACGCCATCACGCGCGATCTGAGCGGCAAGGCGGTCGGACGTGCGCGTCTGTTCTCGCGGCAGGAGGAGGTCGCCGACGGCGCGTTCGTGCGCGGCGGCGCGATCTGGCTGCGCGATGCGGCAGGGGAGCGCGAGGTCCTGCCGCTGGCGGACATCCGCCTTCCCGGCTGGCACAATGTGGAAAACTATATGGCGGCGCTCCTTGCCGTGGACGGACTTGTGCGCGATGAGACCGTCCGCCGTGTCGCGCGGGAGTTTGCCGGAGTGGAGCACCGCATCGAGTTCGTGCGCGAGCTGCACGGCGTCCGCTATTACAACGATTCCATCGCCACCAGTCCCACGCGCACCATCGCAGGGCTGCGCGCCTTCCCGCACAAGGTCGTGCTGATCGCGGGCGGGTATGACAAGCACATTCCCTTTGCACCCCTTGCGCCCGAGGTGGTCGAGCACGTCAAGACGCTCATCCTCTGCGGCGCGACCGCCGACGCCATCGAGCGCGCGGTGGTGGAGAGCGAAGCCTATGAGACCGCGGCCGCTCGGCCGCGGATCCTCCGCTGCAAGGACCTGCGGGAGGCGGTGGACGCCGCCTACTTCTGCGCCGAGAGCGGCGATGTGGTGACGCTCTCGCCCGCCTGCGCCGCCTTCGACTGCTACGCGAACTTTATGGAGCGCGGCAGGGTCTACAAGGAAATGGTGAAAAAGCTCGGCGAATAGGGAAAAGCCGTGGGCGCATAGATTCTCCCGAAAGGGGGAACGCCCATGCGCCGCTATATGCGCCGCGGCATGACGGGGCGGGAGAAACGCCGGCTGCTGCTTTTCCTTGTCTGCGCCGCGCTCATCGCGCTCGCCGTCACCGCGATGACGCAGCTTCGGCCCATTCTCACGAGCCTTGCCACCGCGCGCGTCTCGAACGCCGTCACGCGCGTTGTGAACACCTCGGTGAACGAAACGCTCTACGACGCCGGTGTGGACTACGACCGCCTGATCTCGCTGGAAAAGGACAACGAGGGACACATCACGGCGGTCAAGAGCAACATGGCGGAGTTCAACCGATTGCAGTCCGCCGTGCTCGCGGACGTGCTGCAAAGGCTCTCGGAGGTCTCCACGCGCGAGCTGGCCATCCCGCTCGGGAGCCTGACCGGCTCGCCGCTGCTCGCGGGCCGCGGGCCGCTCCTGCACATCAAAATGCAGTCGGTCGGCTCGTCCTCGGCGCACTTTGAGAATGCCTTCGCCTCCGCGGGCATCAACCAGACGCGCCACGAGATCCGGCTGGTGGTGGACGTGTATGTGAGCGTCCTGCTGCCGGGCTTTTCGACCGTCACCAAGGTCACCAACCGCTGCGCCGTCGCCGAGACGGTCATCGTCGGCTCCGTGCCGGATACCTACACCTACTTCGACACACGCGAGGATATGTCCTCCACCGCCGAGGACTTCATTATGAACAACGCCGGATAAAAGGGGAGAACGCCATGGACTACAAGGAACGCATAAAGGAGCTGCGCGACACGCTCAACGCACACTCGTACCGCTACTATGTGCTCGACGAGCCGAGCATCAGCGACTATGAATACGATATGCTCCAGCGCGAGCTGGCCAATCTGGAGAAGGAGCACCCCGAGGAGATCACGCCGGACTCGCCCACGCAGCGCGTGGGTGGCATGGCGCTGACGAAGTTCGAGCCGGTGACGCACGCCGTCCCGCTCGAGAGCCTGCAGGACTCCTTCTCCGACGCCGAGGTCGTGGACTTCGACGAGAAGGTGCGTGAGCAGCTCGAGCACGTCGAATACAGCGTGGAGCCGAAGGTGGACGGTCTGTCCGTCGCGCTCGAGTACCGCGACGGCGTGTTCGTCCGCGGCGCCACGCGCGGCGATGGGCGCGTGGGCGAGGACGTGACGGAGAATCTGCGCACGATCCAGTCCATTCCCATGGTGCTGCCGGAGAAGCTGCCGCGCCTCATCGTGCGCGGCGAGGTCTACATGGCCAAAAAGGTCTTTGCCGCGCTCAACGCCGAGCGCGAGGAGAACGGGGAGCAGACCTTTGCCAATCCCCGCAACGCCGCCGCCGGCTCGCTGCGCCAGCTTGACCCGAGGATCGCGGCGAAGCGCCGGCTGGATATTGCCGTTTTCAACCTCCAGCTCGCCGAGGGACGGACCTTCACGACCCACGCCGAGACGCTTGCTTATCTGCGCACGCAGAAATTCAAGGTCATCGGCAACAAGGTGGTCGACAACGTGCAGGACGCGCTCGCGGAGATCCGCCGTCTCGGCGAGGAGCGCGCGGAGCTGCCCTACGATATGGACGGCGCAGTTGTAAAGCTGAATAGCCTTACAGACCGTGAAATTCTCGGCTCAACGAGCAAGGTGCCGCGCTGGGCCATCGCCTACAAGTACCCTCCCGAGGAGAAGGAGACCCGCGTGACGGACATCGTCGTGCAGGTGGGGCGCACGGGCGTGCTGACGCCGAAGGCGGTCTTTGAGCCGGTGCATCTGGCCGGAACGACCGTCACGAACGCGACGCTCCACAACCAGGACTTCATCGACGAGAAGGACATCCGCGTCGGCGACGCCATCGTGGTGCGCAAGGCGGGCGAGATCATTCCTGAGGTCGTGCGCGTGCTGAAGGACAAGCGTCCCGACGGCACGCAGCCCTACCGTCTGCCGGACCGCTGTCCGGTCTGCGGCGTGCCGGTCTACCGCGCCGAGGGCGAGAGCGCCACGCGCTGCACGGGCGCGGAGTGTCCCGCGCAGCTGCTACGCAACCTCACACACTTCACCTCGCGCGAGGCGATGGACATTGACGGCGTCGGCCCCGCGCTGCTCGAGCAGCTGGTGAACGCCGGGCTTGTCCGCAAGGCGTCCGACCTTTACAGTCTCGACGTACAAACGCTTGCACAGCTCGACCGCATGGGCCTCAAGAGCGCGCAGAACGCCGTCGCCGCCATTGACCGCTCCAAGCAGAACGATCTTTCCAAGCTGCTCTGCGCCCTTGGCATCCGCCAGATCGGCACAAAGGCCGCGCGTGTGCTCGCGCAGCGCTTCGGCTCGATGGACGCGCTGATGAACGCCACGGTCGAAGAGCTGACCGCCGTGGATGACATCGGCGAGATCACCGCGCAGTTCCTGCAGCGCTGGTTCGCGGACGGGCAGTCCCGCGACCTCATCGAAAGCCTGAAAAACGCAGGCGTCAACATGACCAGCACGGAAGCCCCGCAGGATCTGCGCTTTGCGGGCAAGACCTTTGTGCTCACCGGCTCGCTCACGCGCTTCACGCGCGACGAGGCCGAGGCGCTCATCGCTGACCACGGCGGCAAGGCCGCCGGCTCCGTCTCCAAAAAGACGAGCTATGTGGTCGCCGGAGAGGCCGCCGGAAGCAAGCTGCGCAAGGCGCAGGAGCTGGGCGTTCCGGTGCTCACGGAGGACGAATTTCTGGCGCTGCTCGGCGGCAAGGCCGAAGATGATCCGGAAAACGGCGAAAGCGGCGGACAGCTCGGCCTGTTTTCCTGAAAAGGAGAGCATTTGATGAACATTCGCACGGCAGAGCGCCGCGATCTTTCCGCGATGCTCGACATTTACAACTACGAGGTGAAAAACGGCACGGCGACCTTCGACGTAGAGCCCCGCGCGGGCGCGGCGGGGGAGGCGTGGTTCGCCGCGCACAACACCGGCAACCATCCGCTGCTCGTGGCGGAGGAGGACGGTAAGGTCCTCGGCTACGCCTCGCTCTCGCCCTACCGCGACTTCGACGCCTATCTGCAAACCGTTGAGCTTTCCGTTTACGTCGCGCCCGAGAGCCGCGGCCGCGGCATTGCGAGCGCGCTGATGGAGGCCGTTCTTCGTCTGGCGCGCGAGGACGCGGACACGCACACGGTCGTTTCCGTCATCGCGGGCGGCAACGCGGCCAGCGTCCGCCTGCACGAGAAATTCGGCTTCACCTACTCCGGCACCCTGCATGAGGTGGGGCTGAAATTCGGCCGCTACCTCGATATCGTCAACTACGAGCTGCGCGTGGGCTGAGCAAAACGCGCCCGAAAAAAAAACATCGAAAAATCCGGAACTTTTTCTGCTTTCCTTCGTCTATTCATGCAGGGCCGCGGCACGCGGTCAAAAGAACGATCTATCAAGGAGAACCATTCGCATGAAACGAACGCTTTCCCTCATTCTCATCCTCACGATGCTGCTGTCTCTCGCCGCCTGCGGCAGCAAGGACGCCGCGCCGACCGACGATGGCAACGTGCCTTCGCAGGAGCAGGGCGGCGGAGAGGAGCAGTCCGGCGGAACGACCGGGACGCCCGACGAGCCGGAGCAGCCCGAGCCGACGCAGCCGGCAGCGCAGGAGCCGGCGGACAGCAAGCCGGAGCAGACGCAGCCGGCTGACAACAGCAAGCCCAAGCAGGAGCCTGCCAAGCAGCCCGAGCAGAAGCCCGAGTCCAAGCCGGCTGAAAAGCCTGCGGAGGGAACGAGCGCAGAGCCGCCGACCGAGACGCCCGAGCCCGAGGACCCGGCGGTGAATAAGCCCGCCGCGGCTGTCGACGACGCGCTGACGATCCTCAATGCGATCTGGAATACATACAGCGATGAAGAAAAGTTCCCTGCCGCCGGAGGGGATTCCGAGCACGCCGTAGACGGCGCGCCCGGCAGCTTCGACGTGAGCAATGCCGACAGCCTCAGCTATCTGCTCACCTTCCCGGCGGACGACGCTTCGCTCATCGACAGCGCCGCCTCGCTCGTTCACATGATGAATCTGAACACCTTCACCTGCGGCGCGTTCCACGTCGCCGACGCGAACAACGTCGCCAGGCTCGCGGACGACCTGCGCACGACCATTCAGGCCAAGCACTGGATGTGCGGCTTCCCGGATAAGCTGGTCATCGTCACAGTCGGGCAGAGCGTGCTCTCCGTGTACGGAAGCGAGGAGCTGGTCAACACCTTCCGCGATAAGCTCCTGGCGAGTTATCCTACCGCTGCCGCCGTCTATGACGAGGCCATCAACGCATAAAACAGCAGAGAAGAAAAGAGGGATGCCGCGCATTCCTCTTTTCTTTTTGCCGCTTGCGAGCGGGCCGGTTTTCGTATAAAATATGCTCAGAGCACATCGCCGCACGGAGGAAGCGCCATGCCGAAGCCAAAGTGGAAGCTGAACACCATCTACATATCCGAGCGGCTGCAGGAGAGCCTGCGGCCGATCTCCCGCTGCGCGCTGACCACCGTGGTCGCCCCGATGGGCTACGGAAAGACCACCGCGGTGAACTGGTATCTGGAGGAGCGCGCAAAGGCCGGGCCGCTGCGCGTCGTCCGCATCAGCGTGTATTCCGACAATCTTGCGATCTTCTGGCGGAGCGCGCAGGACGCCTTTGCCCGCGCGGGCATCGACCTGCTGCGGGAGTATGCCTGTCCCACGGACGCCGCCGGCGGCGGGCTGCTGGCGGACGATCTCTGCCATGAGCTGGCGGGGGAAACGCCCTGCTATCTGTTCATCGACGATTTTCACCTGCTCACAGACCAACGCGTGACCGCCTTTCTCTGTATGCTTGTGGGCCGCCTGCCCGCCAACGTCCACCTGATCATCGCCAGCCGCGACCGCTTTCTGCCCGCCGCAGAGATCGTCCGGCTGGGGGCGAGGGTCTACCGGCTCGGCACAGAGCAGCTGCGGCTGAACCATACGGAGCTGGCCGTTTACGCGCACCGCTGCGGCACGGAGCTTTCCGACGCGCAGGCGGAATCGCTGCTCTACTCCAGCGAGGGCTGGTTCTCCGCCGTCTACCTGAACCTGCGGACGCTCTCCGAGCATGGGGCGCTGCCCGAACGCGATTCCGATATTTTCACCATGTTCACCGCCGCCATGATCGAGCCTCTGCCGCAGCGGCAGCAGGAATTTCTCGCGGTGATGGGTCTTGCCGACGAATTTACCGCGGAAATGGCGCGCTTTGTCACCGGGGACGCCGACGCGGAGGAGCTGCTCGCCGTGCTGACCGCGCAGAACGCCTTTGTCAAGCGTCTGCCGGACGGCGTGACCTACCGCTTCCACCACATGATGAAGGAATGTGCGGAGCGCACCTTCCGGACGCTGGACGCGGAGACGCAGCGGCGCTGCCGGGAGCGCTACGGCGCATGGTACGAGGGGCGAGGGCAGTATCTTCACGCCATGGCGGCCTACCGGCGCTGCGGGGACTACGACGCGCTGCTGCGCGTGGTGCAGGAGGATGCGGGCATCCTGCTCGCGTCGCTGCCCCCGTCGGAGGTGCCGGCCGCTCTCGACGAATGTCCCGCCGATGCTCTGAAGGCGCACCCGTTCGCGCTTCTGGTGCTGATGCGCAGTATGTTCAACTGGCGCAATATCCCGAAAATGCTGGAGCTCAAGGCGCTCCTGCTCGCCGCACTGGAGGAGCATCCCGAGCTGCCCGCGGAGGAGCGCGGCAACCTGCTGGGCGAATGCGACCTTATCATGAGCTTTCTCTGCTATAACGACATCAGCGCCATGAGCCGTCTGCACCGCAGTGCCAGCGCGCAGATGTCCCGTCCCGCCATCAGCATCCGCTCGGGCGGCGGCTGGACCTTCGGCTCGCCGTCCGTGCTGATGATGTTCTACCGAGCCCCGGGCGAGCTTGCGGGCGAGCTTGCCGAGATGGCCGAATGTATGCCGCACTACTATAAGATCACCAACGGTCACGGTCAGGGCGCGGAGACCATCATGCGCGCCGAGGCAGCCTTTGTGCAGGGACGCTTCACCGACGCGCACATCGCGCTGGAGAGCGCCTACGCGCAGATCGAGGGCAACGGGCAGGAGAATATGGCGCTCTGCTGCGACTTCCTCGCGCAGCGCCTCTCCCGGTACGCGGAGGTCGGGCCGCACCGCAGCTTTGCCGAGCGCCGCACGGAGTTGCTGCGGCACCACAACGCCTCGTGGCTCAACCTCTGGAACGCCGTCAGCGCCTACTGCCACGCCCTGTCGGGCGAGATGGAACAAATTCCGGAGGTCTTTGCCGAGCACCGCCTCGCCTCGGTCAGCATCCTCGCGCCGGGCCGGCCGATGATCGAGATGATCGAAAATCAGGTGTATCTTGCCCAGGGCGCTTACGCCAAGGTGATCGGCCGCAGCGAAGGTCTGCTCGCCCTGTGCGAGGGGATGCACTATGCGCTCGTCGCGCTGCACGTTCGCCTTCAGACCGCGTCGGCCTATGAGCGGCTGGGCAAGCGCGGGGAAGCCGAGACGCTGCTGGTGCAGGCGCTTGCCGACGCCGCACCGGACGGTATCGTGATGCCGTTTGCGGAGAACTACCGCTATCTCAAGCCGCTGCTTGCCGCAGGACCGCAGACCGCGCTCACGGCGCGGGTGCTCGCGCTGGGCGAGGCAGGGGAGCGGCGGCAGAGCGGGACGGTCCGCCCCGCAGCGTTCACCGCGCTGACGGAGCGGGAATATGCGCTGGTCGGCCTGATGGCACAGCGGCTGACGAACCGGGAGATCGCGGAAAAGCTGTTTCTCTCCGAGGGAAGCGTCAAGCAATATGTAAACCGGATCTATTCCAAGCTCCACATCGAGGGCGACCAGCGCACGAAGCGCAGGCGGCTCGCGGAGCTGCTCGCGCATAAGGCATAACATCGGGAGGACGTCCGCAGGGACGCCCTCCCGTTCCTTTATCGGTCGAAGCTGGGGTTGACGAAGTAGACGTTCTTCTCGTCGAGCTTTTCCTTGGCAAGCCGCAGCCCCTCACCGAAGCGCTGGAAGTGCACGATCTCGCGCGCACGCAGGAACTTGATGACGTCGTTGACGTCGGGATCGTCGGAAAGGCGCAGGATGTTATCGTAGGTCACGCGCGCCTTCTGCTCGGCGGCGAGGTCCTCGGTGAGGTCGGCGATGGTATCGCCCGTGACCTGCATCGTCGCCGCCGACCACGGATAGCCGGAGGCGAACTGCGGGAACACGCCGGTCGTGTGGTCGACGAAATAGGTATCGAAGCCGGCCTCCTTGATCTGATCTACCGTGAGGTTCCGCGTGAGCTGATGGACGATGGTGCCGACCATCTCAAGATGCCCCAGCTCCTCTGTGCCGACTGTGGAAGTCCAAGGGCCACAAGCGCGAAAAACCCTTGCGCTGCAAGGGGTACAGGCCGAAAAAGAGAACGAAAACGCGAATGTGCGAAATGCCGGCTGGCTTCATTCCTTTGACGCGGACTACCACTATCGAGGCTCCGACCTTCACTACCATGTCAATGTGTCCGCCGCGCTTTCGGAGGGAGGTGCGGCATGGTGAAGGAATTTATCTCGCAGCTTCCGCCGGACAAGCTGTCGCCCTTTGCAAAGCACCCCTATCAGGTGCGGGAGGATGCCGCTATGGACGAGCTGGTGGAGAGTATCCGTGTCCACGGCGTTCTATCGCCTCTGTTGGCACGGCCAAAAGGGGAGAGTTACGAGTTGGTCAGCGGGCATCGGCGGCGATTGGCGGCGCAGAAATTGGGCTTACCCACCGTGCCGGTGCTGGTGCGGGAGATGAGCGACGACGAAGCGGTGATCCTGATGGTGGACAGCAACCTTCAGCGGGAAAACCTGCTGCCCAGCGAAAAGGCATTTGCTTACAAGATGAAGTTGGAGGCCATGAAGCGGCAGGCGGGAAGACGTTCAAAAAATTCGCCGCAACTTGCGGCGAATTTGAGGACAGATGATGAAATTGCAAAACAGGCTGGTATAAGCGGCGATACGGTACGCCGCTACATTCGCCTAACCAACCTTGTCCCACCGCTGCTTCAGATGGTGGACGATGGACGCATCGCCTTTTCTCCCGCCGTTGAGCTGTCCTATCTCACCCGCGACGAGCAGGCGGAGCTGTGGGACTTGATCGGGCGGGAGGACGCCACACCATCGCTGTCACAAGCACTCCGCATGAAGCAACTCTCCCGCGAGGCAAAGCTGACACCGGAGGTTCTGTACGCCATTCTCACCGAGGAAAAGCCCAATCAGAAGGAGCAGATCCGCATCAAAACCGAGTCGCTGCGGAAGTATTTCCCGCGCAATTATTCCGCGCAGCAAATGGAGCGGGAGATCATCAAGCTGCTGGAGGCCCGTTACCGCGCGAAGGGCAGGGGAGAGCGATGATTTTCGCATACTGGCGCTATACGGATTTCTCCTATACAATGTCGGCAGAAAGGGGCGAAATTTATGGAACAGAATTTACCGCCATTGCCGCCGGTCATTTTTGAGAACGGCCTTTACTACGAGCTGCGGGGCGAGCAGTATTATCCCTGCCTTTTGCCGCCGGAGTCGGACACCACAGAGGACAAGCTGCTGAAAATCATCATACGCCAGATGGCGGAAGCACAGGGCATCAACGAGGACTTGAAGGCGCGGGATCAAATGGCGTGGGTAGGTGCGATGAACAACATCAAAAGCGCCGCGCTTGAGATCCTGCGAGAGTCCAAATAACGCCCCAAGAAGGAAACAAAAGCAAAAAATCAACGCAAGCGGAGACAGGTCAAATGCCTGCCTCTGCTATTTTTATGCCCCAACGGGCAAGGAGGAACAATACAGAAATCCTGGATTTGCTGCGCAAGCATACCCGCGAAGAACTGGTTAAGATATTGGAGTTCACAGAAGAGAACTTCGAACGCACG
>ENA-UEQI01000826-UEQI01000826.1-human-gut-metagenome-genome-assembly--contig:-NODE-826-length-12034-cov-22.806975_pt1 | contig 12034 bp, 10 predicted proteins | sample MGYA00242946_ERZ507945 | MGnify/ENA primary metagenome ERZ507945 (study PRJEB26167, sample SAMN06115467) | human gut metagenome | host: Homo sapiens | place: China:Guangxi | collected 2016-06-08... | reverse complement strand
AACCTTAGAGCTGCTCGAATGTTATTTTTCTATCCATCCTTATTATATCGTATCCGCGCACCGTTTCAAGTAAAAAAACTTTGCCGTTCTCCGCCGGAAAATACCGGGCAGCAAAAGCAGGGCGTTGACTTGGATGCCGTGACCTGCAGAGAGTAGGACTGAGTTTTAACAGAATAAATCCAACATCTTAAACCTGCTGCATAAACAAAAATCCGCCTATTATAAGTATGACTTATTCAGCACAAAAATCAGTTCTTGAACGTTTCAAATTTGCATATTTTAGACGATTGTACGATTATTATTTTGGTTTGGTTATTTTGTTCCCCGTGGCCGGAGCAGGCCCTGCGGGCCAACATCCACTGTCAGATCTCGCTGGCACTCAACCGCATCTACACCGAGTGGTACCCCAGCAAGGGCTACACCTTCAACATCACCAACTCCACCAGCTACGACCAGTATTACGTTCACGGACGCACGGTGTTCGATGTGATGGTGCGCATCACCGACGACATCTTCAACACCTATATCCGCAAGACCGGCACCGTAAACCCCTACTACTCTGAATACTGCGACGGTAAATCGGTCACCTGCCCGGGTCTCAAGCAGTGGGGCACCGTGACGCTGGCCAATCAGGGCCGTAACGCCTTGCAGATCCTGAAGTATTACTACGGCAACGACATCGAGATCATCCGCACCTCGAACATCCAGTCCATCCCCCAGAGCTATCCCGGTTCACCCATCCGGCAGGGCGACAGCGGCACAGCGGTGTTCACCCTGCAACGCCAGCTGAACCGCATCACCAAGGACTATCCCTTCCTCGGCCTGCTGACTGTGGACGGCGTGTTCGGGGCCAAGATGGCCGCCACGGTCAGGGCGTTCCAGAAGCAGTTCAACCTGATCGCCGACGGCGTAGTCGGACGACAGGCATGGTACAAGATCAGCTATATCTATGTGTCGGTCAAGGATCTTGCGGAGCTGACCAGCGAGGGCGAGGTGTCCAGCGGCACTCTCTCGGACGGCACATGGGGCGGCACCGTACTGCGCACCGGCTCCACCGGCAGCGCCGTGGAACAGCTGCAGTTCTGGCTGAATACGCTGGCACAGTATGAGTCTTCCATCCCATCGTTAACAGTGGACGGCGTTTACGGCACTGGAACGGCCAACACGGTGCGGGCCTTCCAGCGCAAATACGGCCTGACCGTGGACGGCGTGGTGGGCCGTGACACATGGACCGAGCTGTACGACCAGTTCCGCAGCATCCAGTCCGACAACGGCACCCCCAATGCCTACCCCGGCACCGCCCTGCGGGAGGGTGCAAGCGGACAGAATGTGCGGCTGGTGCAGTTCTGGCTCAAGATCGCGCGCACGGTGTACTCGAACCTGAACAACATCACGGTGGACGGCAAGTTCGGCAGTGCCACCACAGCGGCAGTCAAGCGGTTCCAGACCTACTTTGGCCTGACCAGCGACGGTGTGGTGGGCCGCACGACATGGAACAAGCTATACGAGGTGTACAACGACATCGCCAACAAGCTGCTGTCGTCCAGCCTGCGCCCCGGCGAGTACCCGGGCGTGCTGCGCAAAGGCTCTTCCGGCACAGCGGTGCGGGAGCTGCAGTTCTACCTCTACCTCATGAGCGCCTACGAGAGCAGCATCCCGGCCATTGGCATCGACGGACAGTTCGGTGCTTCCACCGAAGCTGCCGTGCGGGCCTACCAGCGCTTTGCGGGGCTGACTGTAGATGGCATCGTGGGACGTACCACATGGAACAGCCTGTACGACAAGGCGTCCACTCTGCGGACATCCGGGCCGGTGGTCACTCTGAAGCGCCTGCCCTACCCCGGTACCCCGCTCACAGTGGGGTCTTCCGGCAGTGCAGTGCTCTACTACAGCCTGCTTTTGCAGCGCATTGCCTACTACTTTACCAGTGTGGAGAACCCGCCCCTCTCCGACCAGTACACCGACGAGACTGCCGCCGCCACCCGCAGCGCACAGGAGCTGCTGGGCCTGCCCGAGACCGGCATTGCGGATGCCGACACATGGACAGCTGTGGAAGCGCTGAGCCTGCAGCTCGCCGCCGAAATGCCCAACCCCGACCGCAGCATCGGGCATGGCCCGGTCTACCCGGGCCGGGCCATCGGCGCGGGCAGCGTGGGGCCGGACGTGGCACAGGTGGAGACATGGCTAAACAGGCGTTCCTGCCTGTACTGCACCGAGGGCTATGTGACCGAGAACCGCCGCTTCGGCCCGGAAGAGACTGCCGCCGTCCGGCTGGCACAGCAGCGGGCCGGGCTGCTGGTGACCGGCACCGTGGACCGCGGAACATGGGCCGCGCTGCAGGCCCAGAGCTGCCCACACTGCAGCAAGGAGGAATGAGCGATGGCACGACTTCTGATCTACGATGCCTACGAGAACAAGGTATACACCTATGCAAACCTGAACGAGAACGACCCCATGCCCTACAGCACCGGCACCACCCTGCGGGTGCGGGAATTCCGTGGCAAATCCGCCAGCCCCACCCTGTGGACCACCATTGCGGCCATGGAAGCGTGGAACCTGACCCGCCGCAAGTACGGCAAGGGCATCCCGGTGGGGTATGCCTTCCGCCGCATCTGGGAGGGCGGCCACGGCACCCGCAGCCAGCACTACGCGGGCGTATCCTTTGACGTGGGCCAAAGCCTGACCCGGACCGCCCGCACGGCCATCTACAACGCAGCCCGGGGCACCGGGGCATGGGGCTATGTGGAGCCGCTGAGCCAGACCCCCACATGGGTGCACATGGACCGCCGCTACGGCACGCCCGCCTGCAGCGGCACCACCGCCGGGTATCCTACCCTGCGGCGCGGAAGCCGCGGCTGCTATGTGATGATTCTGCAGGACGCGCTTTCCACGCTGGGCTACCAGACCGGGAGCCGCATCGACGGCATCTTTGGTGCCCGGACGGAGGAAGCGCTGAAAGGCTTCCAGCGGCGCACGAGCCTGCGTGTGGACGGTGTGTGCGGCTGCAACAGCTGGAAAAAGATCAGCACCGCCGTCATCGGTGTGGGACGGACAAAAACGACGATCGATTGATAAACCCTCTCAGTCTCGCTTCGCTCGCCAGCTCCCCCGAAAGGGGGAGCTCTTTTGCATCTGATGGTTTGCACTCATAAAGCTCGCCCTTCGGGAGAGCTGGCACGGCGTCAGCCGTGACTGAGAGGGTTTTCTTCCCGTGAAACATCCTTCGCTTCCCATCACCGAAAGTTGAAACTTTCTCCCGCATCTGCCCTTTTCGTTGCGCGGTTTTGAAAAACGTGCTAAAATAGCTCTATTATTAAAATGGTTCATGTTGAAAACAAGAGGATTTGAGGGGTATTGTATCATGGAATTTTCCAAACGACTGGACTTGTTCGGCGACGAGATCTTCGCCGCACTGAACGAACGCAAGGTAGCTCTGGAAGCTCAGGGCCGCACCATTTATAATCTGAGCGTCGGCACGCCGGACTTCGCGCCTGCCGAGCACATCCGCAAGGCCATGATGGATGCCGCTGCCGACCCGCAGAACTGGAAGTACAGCCTGCGCGACCTGCCTGAGCTGCTGGATGCCGTGTGCGGCTACTACAAGCGCCGCTTTCATGTGGAGATCACCCCGGATCAGGTGGCCAGCTGTGCGGGCAGTCAGGAGGGCGTGGGCCACATTGGTATGGTGCTGTGCGACGAGGGCGACACCGTGCTGCTGCCCACTCCCTGCTACCCGGTGTTCATTGCGGGCAGTCTGCTGGGCGGCGCAAAGCCGTGGTATTACCCGCTGACCAAGGAGCACGGCTTCCTGCCTTATGTGAAGGACATCCCGGAGGATGTGGCCCGCAAGGCAAAGTATATGATCGTCTCCCTGCCCGCAAACCCAGTGGGCAGCGTCGGCTCCCCGGAGCTGTACGCCGAACTGGTGGCCTTTGCCAAAAAGTATGACATTCTCATCATCCACGACAACGCCTACAGCGACATTATCTTTGACGGGGCCGTGGGCAACAGCTTCTTCAATACGCCGGGTGCCATGGATGTGGGCGTGGAGTTCTTCAGCCTTTCCAAAAGCTTCAACGTCACCGGTGCCCGCATCAGCTTTCTTGTGGGCCGGAGGGACGTGGTAGCTGCCTTCAAGAAACTGCGCGGCCAGATCGATTTCGGCATGTTCCTGCCGGTGCAGAAAGCGGCCATCGCCGCCCTGACCGGCCCGCTGGACATGGTAAAAACGCAGTGCGGCCTGTATCAGCAGCGCCGCGACGCTCTGTGCGGCGGCCTGCGTTCCATTGGCTGGAATGTGCCGGACAGTCACGGCAGCATGTTCGTGTGGGCACCCATCCCGGCAAAGTACGCAAAGAGCATGGACTTCTGTCTTGATCTTGTGGAAAAGAGCGGTGTGCTGTGCACGCCGGGTTCCAGCTTCGGCCCCTTGGGCGAAGGCTACGTGCGCTTTGCCCTCACCCTGCCGCCAGAGCGCATTGCCGAGGCGGTGCAGTCCATCAAGGCAAGCGGTATCCTGAACTAAAAAATAACGGGAACGTCCATGCGGCGTTCCCGTTATTTTTATGCGTTCACAATATTCTCTCCCGCGCCATCCAGCCATGTGCGCAGGTTGTTGGCAGTAATATCCATCAGCCGCTGCAGGGCTTCGTTGGTGGCCCACGCGATGTGCGGTGTCAGCAGGGCATTCGGCAGGCCGCGCAAAGGGCTTGCCTGCGGCAGCGGTTCAGTGCCAAAGGCATCGGCACCGTAAAAGCCAAGCTTCCCGTTTTTCAGCGCATCGGCCACGGCCTGCTCGTCCACCAGTGCACCGCGGGCGGTGTTCAGCAAGATCATGCCGGGCTTTGCCTTGGCAAGGGTGGCCGCGTTGATCAGCCCCCGTGTTGCAGGTGTTGCCGGGCAGTGCAGGCTGAGCACATCGCTGCGGGCAAGCAGGGTGTCAAGATCCACGAACTCCACACCGTCGGCTTCGTACTCCGGCCGAACGGTGCGGGTGCACACCAACACCTCCATGCCAAAGGCCTTGGCAATGCGGGCGGTCTGCCGGCCAATGCTGCCGTAGCCATAGATGCCAAAGGTCTTGCCCAGCAGTTCCACCTGCGGCAGCAGACCGTAGGCCGCAGGCTCCTCGGTGCGCCAATGGCCGTCCTGCACAAGGCGATGGTAACGGTCGGCGCACTGGCAGATGGCCAGCAGCAGGCTGAAGGTCATCTGTGCCACACTGTAAGTAGAATAGCCAGGCACGTTGGCTACCGGCACGCCATGGCGGCGGCAGGCCTTCAGATCAAGGTTATCCGTTCCGGTGGCAATGATGCCCACCCACCTGAGCTTCGGGCACTGGGCCAGAACGGCTTCGTCGATGCGGCACTTATTCAGGAACACGATCTCCGCATCCCCGATGCGCGGCACCACCTCTTCCTGCGCGGTGCGCCCATAGCGGGTGATGTCCGGCACAAGCGCCTTCACACCCGACCAGTCCAGATCTCCCTGCTGTATGGCATAATCTTCCAGAACCACTGCTTTCATTTCAACTTCCTCACTTTCACATCATACGGGATACAGTGCCAGCACCGTGCCCTGCGGGCTTTCGCGGCTTTCCAGCGCGGCATAGCCCCGAGCCAGCAGGATGGCAATGTGCACCCGGTCGGCCAGCGGGAGCCATACCGGCGGCACATTCTGCGCAAGGCACCCGGCCTGCAGCAGGAAACACGGTGCCAGACTGTCCAGCGGACGGATAGCCCGCAAAGCAAACCCCTGACGCAGATACAGCGGGATCAGCTCTTCTGCCGCACATTCCACCACGGCCCACCGTGCCCGCTGCCGGGCAAGAAACTCCTGCCGGGCAGCAGCCGCAGCCAGCAGCGGCGCAAGGGTCTCGGCGGCATGGCCGTCCGGCCCGGCTGCCGGGGTCAAAAAATATCCGCCTGACGTGCGGTTCCAGCCCAGAAATCGGCGCAGCGCAGCCGCCGCTGCCACATCGGCATCCATGGGCAGCAGGATGCACCCGGCTCCCGGCACACCGCGTGTACTGTACACGCCCCACACCTCGCCTACCGTCAGCATCCGCAGCACCTCGCTGCGCGGACGGTACACACTGCTCACTTCGCTCTGCGCCAGCCGGCAGAATTCCTCCGCCGAAAGCCGCCTTATCTGCCGCGTGCGCGGCGGCTCACAAACCTGGATCATTTGGTTTCCCCCATTCTTTTTCAGTATGCATCCAGCATACCGGACCGGGGGCGAGAATCGGCGCGAAACAGGGCCGCTCTTTTTGTTTTACAGATCCAGCGTTACATCCTCGCTCAGCACCTGACCAATGGGCTTTGCAATGCACAGGTCGGCTTCCGCATCTGCCCCGGTGGGCTGCATGTTGATGACCACCAGATGGTCGCCCCGGAAGTACCGGATCAGTCCTGCCGCCGGGTACACCACAAGGCTTGTGCCGCCGATGATCAGGGTATCCGCATGGCGGATGGCGTTCACCGCGCCGGACAGCACCTCCTCGTCCAGCCCTTCTTCATACAGCACCACATCCGGCTTGACGATGCCGCCGCACTCGGTGCAGCGGGGCACACCAGTGCTGTTGGCAATGAAATCCACATCGTAGAACTTACCGCAGCGGGTGCAGTAGTTGCGCAGGGTGCTGCCGTGCAGCTCGTACACCGTGCGGCTGCCCGCCGCCTGATGCAGGCCGTCGATGTTCTGGGTGACGACCGCTTTCAGCCTGCCCTCCCGTTCCAGCTTTGCCAGCCGCAGGTGGGCCGCGTTGGGCTTTGCCCCCTTCACGATGAGCTTATCGCGGTAAAAACGGTAAAACTCCTCCGGGTTCTCCTCCCAGAAGGTATGGCTCAGGATGGTTTCCGGCGGGTAGGCGTACTTCTGATGATAAAGTCCGTCCACACTGCGGAAGTCCGGGATGCCGCTCTCGGTGGAAACGCCCGCCCCGCCAAAGAACACGATGCTGCTGCTTTTGGCAATGATCTCTTCCAATGCCTGTACCATAACAAAAAACGCCCCTTTCGCCGAATGTACATTTGTGTTAAGATAGCTTCAGTATAACACAAACTCACAGGAAAGGAAGCGCAACTTTTGAACGTCTGGTATGTGAACAGCATTCTGGGAACCTTCCGGCTGGAAGAGGAAAACGATGCCATCTGCGGGCTGACCCTCTGCCCGGACGGCGTACCGGAACTGGAACCGCTGCCCCGCAAGGTGTGCGAGACACCGCTTTTACAGGAAGCCGAGGAGCAGCTGAACGAATATTTTGCCGGGGCGCGCAGGGAATTCGATCTGCCGCTGGCCCCCAAGGGCACCCCCTTCCAGAAGGCCGTCTGGGCCGAGATGAACAAGATCCCCTACGGTGAGACCCGCACCTACGGCCAGCTGGCCGCCGCTATTGGCAAACCCAAGGCCAGCCGTGCCGTGGGCGGTGCCTGCCACTGCAACCCCATCGCCATCCTTCAGCCCTGCCACCGGGTGGTGGGCAGCACCGGCAAACTCACCGGCTACGCCTATGGCGTGGAGATGAAGCAGTATCTTCTGGAATTGGAAAAACAGGAATAAGCAAAGGGAAAGGCTCTGCAGAAATTTCGCAGAGCCTTTCCCTTTTACCATAAGTTACTGTGCACTGTAAATGCTGCCCATCGTCCAGGAATTATCCGCGCTGTACTTGGCGTGGTTGCGCAGGTAGGTGACCCATGCGCCGTAGCCGTTGCCTGCAGAGAGATGCACGCCATCCGGCGCTGCAAGCATCTCCTTCAGGTTGCCCTCGCCGTCGGCAAGGGTCTCCCACAGGTCAAGGTAAACGCATCCCTTGCTGGCGGCCAGCTGAGCCAGCTGCTCGTTCACACCGCGCAGCACATCCGATGCAAGGCCGGGCTTTTCAGCAGCTGCCGAGGGTCGCACCGGCGGGATAGACTGCACGTAGATCACGCAGTCCTCGCCCAAAGCCTCGCGCAGCATATCCAGCATCTGGCCATAGTAGGCAAGGAAGCGATCCGAAGCGCCCAGCGTGGTGAGGGTGTTAGTGCCCAGCAGGATATACAGCTTCTTGGGTCGGGCAGCGGCCAGCACATCCAGCGCTACCTCCTGCCCGCGGGTGGGGCTTTTGACTGCGCTGCGGTTCACAATGGCATCCGGGCCAACGCCTGTATAGCCGCAGATGAGTGCCCCGTCCAGATTGATCTGGTAATCCGAGAAGCCCACCGTCAGACTGTCGCCCAGAAAGGCTGCGTCCGCAAAGTAGCTCAGGTCCACCTGCCCGCAGCTGGGCTGGCGGATGACGCTGGCATCATAGGCTTTGACGGTGTAGGCCCCAGCGCTCTGCTTTGCAGGGCCAAAGTTCTCCAGTGTGACGGCCTGCCCACCGGTGCTGCCATCCTGTGCAGCACTGCTGCTATCCGCTTCGCCCTGCATGGGCAGCGGTGCCAGAATGTTCTCGGCAATGCCGCTGGCGTTGGTAGACGGGGTATCGTCCGCGTCCTCTGCGCCCTTTTCCAGAATGGCCGTGATGGCGTAGGATACCAGCAAAATGGCGACCACTGCGCCCAGAAAGCGCAGCTTGCCGCTGACTGTACCGCGCCGTGCCCGGCGCGGCGCAGAATGATACTCGTGTGAAATGCCCATGGTTTTTCCAGCTTTCTCCATTTTTCCCGCACAGAAAGGGGTTTTATCCGCCCGGGGCTGTGCGTTTTTTATTTTATCATAATTTTTTTGCCTGTGCAACCAATTAGGTCTTGCATACAACAGGCAAAACAGGTACAATAAGGATGTGGTAATTTTGCACATTTTACAAAAAGGGTGTGCACATGCCGCAAACTTTTTTGTATCACTTGCAGCATCCGGTTTGTTTGCCGCACGGTCTGCGGGCAGTGCAGGGCCTTTAGACCAAACCCCACTCTGGCGGCGCGGAAGCCGGAACCTGCAGCGATGTACAAATGATAAGAATGAAATTTGCAAAAGGAGGTACTCATGGCCAAGAATGTGATCATTGGTCAGAGCGGCGGCCCTACCGCCGTGATCAACTCCAGTCTGGCAGGCGTGTACAAAGCCGCCTGCAGCCTGGGTGCAGACAAGGTGTACGGCATGAAATACGGCATCGAAGGTCTGCTCAAGGAAGAAATGCTGGAGCTGAACGTCCTGCTGGACGACCGCATGAGCATTGAACTGCTCAAGCGCACGCCTTCCAGCTACCTTGGCAGCTGCCGTTACAAGCTGCCGGACCCGGATGTGGACTCCACACCCTTCATTAAACTGTTCACCCTGTTTGACAAGTACGACATCTGCGCGGTGTTCTACATTGGCGGTAACGACTCCATGGACACCATCGCAAAGCTTTCCCGCTACGGTGAGCGCGTGGGCAGCAGCGTGCGGTTCATCGGTGTGCCCAAAACCATCGACAACGACCTGTGCCTGACCGACCACACCCCCGGCTACGGCTCTGCCGCCAAGTACATTGCCACTATTTTAAAGGAAGTCATCCGGGATTCCTCCGTGTATGACATCCGCAGCGTGACCGTGGCCGAGATCATGGGCCGACATGCGGGCTGGCTTGCCGGTGCGGCTTGCCTTGCGGGCGGCGACGACTGCGAAGGCCCGGATCTGATCCTGCTGCCGGAGGTGCCCTTCGATCAGGACAAGTTCCTTGCCAAGGTGGACGAGCTGCAGCGCCGCAAGTCCAATGTGATCATTGCGGCCAGCGAGGGCGTAAAGACCGCCGACGGCACCTATCTGTGCGATCTGGTGTCCACCGCAGGCCAGCTGGATGCCTTTGGCCACAAGGCCGTGCTCAGCGGCACCAGCCGCTACCTGTCCGACCTCATCCACGACAAGCTGAACTGCAAGAGCCGCGCCATCGAGTTTTCCACCCTGCAGCGCTGCGCCAGCCATCTGGCCAGCCGCACGGATGTGAACGAAGCCTACGCTGTGGGCGGTGCCGCAGCCGCCGCCGCTTTTGCGGGCGAGACCGGCCGCATGATCGCGCTCAAGCGCATTTCCGCTTATCCCTACCAGTGCATCACCGAGTCGGTGGATGTGCAGCAGGTGGCAAACCTTGAAAAGAAGGTGCCGCTGGACTGGATCAGCCCCGACGGGATGCAGGTGACTGCTGCCTTTGAGGAGTACGCCCGCCCGCTGATCCTGGACGAGGTGACCCCCGTTTACGTCAACGGCACCCCGCGCCATATCCGTCTGTAACCCCTTTTCCCGCGTCTGTTTTCGTGCATCCTGCACGTAATATTATATTGCCGAAACAGAAAAACAAAAAAGGAGAAATCATCATGGGTAAAAATGCAATCGTTGGTCAGTCTGGCGGTCCTACTTCCGTCATCAATGCAAGCCTTGCAGGCGTATTTGAAAGCTGCAAGAGCCGCGGCGCAGAGATCGTTTACGGTATGTGCAATGGCGTTGCCGGTTTGCTGGAGGAGCGGGTGGTGGATCTTTCCACCGTGCTGACGGACGATCTGGACATCGAGCTGCTCAAGCGCACCCCGTCCAGCTTCCTCGGCAGCTGCCGCTACAAGCTGCCGGACTGGCATGAGGACGAGACCGTCTACAAAAAGCTGTTCGCCATTCTGGAAAAGCTGAACATCGGCTACTTCTTCTACATCGGCGGCAACGACTCCATGGATACCATCGGCAAGCTGGCTGAGTACGGCGAACGCATCCAGAGCGACATCCGCTTTATGGGCGTGCCCAAGACCATCGACAACGACCTGATGGTCACCGACCACACCCCCGGCTACGGCTCTGCTGCCAAGTACATCGGCGTGGTGATGAAGGAGATCATCCGCGATGCCACCGTGTACGGCACCAAGTACGTCACCGTGGTGGAGATCATGGGCCGCAACGCCGGCTGGCTGACCGCTGCCGCCGCTCTGGCAAAGAGTGACGACTGCGAGGGTGTGGACATGATCTGCCTGCCCGAAGTGCCCTTCAATGTGGAACACTTCATTGAAAAGGTGCGCGTGATGCAGGAGAAGAAGCCCAGCATCGTGATCGCCGTTTCCGAAGGCGTGAAGCTGGAAGATGGCCGCTACGTCTGTGAGCTGGCCGACGATGTGCACGCAGTGGATGCTTTCGGTCATAAGGCCCTGACCGGTACCGCACGGTATCTGGCCAATGTGGTGGCCCGCAATCTGGACACCAAGACCCGCTGCATCGAGCTTTCCACCCTGCAGCGCTGCGCAGGCCATCTGACCAGCCGCACCGACATCACCGAAGCCTATCAGGTGGGCGGTGCTGCCGCCAAGGCTGCCTTTGAGGGCGTTACTGGCCAGATGGTGGCCCTGAAGCGCATCTCCAACAGCCCGTACCAGTGCACCACCGAGCTGCACCCCATCAGCGAAGTTGCAAACCTCGAAAAGAAGGTGCCGCTGAGCTGGATGAACGCCAACCACACCCAGATGACCGATGAGTTCCTGGCTTATGCCCGCCCGCTGATCCAGGCCGAGCTGACCCCGCTGTACATTGCCGGTCTGCCCCACCACATCTACATGAAAAATCAGAAGTGATCTCTCCTGCATTGATTTTTCTCAAGGCATGATGAAAGCCCGTCCGAGTTTTACGCCCGGACGGGCTTTTTGCATTTCGGTATTTTCCGCTTTAGAACATCAGACCGCTGCGCCGACTTTGGGCGCGCCGCCTGCGATCTCCTCTGCCGTCAGAGGCTTTGCCTCCACCGGGGCATTCAGGCGCTCCTTGGCCACTGCCAGCATCAGCTTGATGCGGTTTTCCTGATTGACCTTGGTGGCGCTGGGGTCGTAATCGATGGGGGTGATGTTGGCGCTGGGGTACATCGCGCGGATCTTGTTTACCATGCCCTTGCCCACGATGTGGTTGGGCAGGCAGCCGAAGGGCTGGGCACACACGATGTTGCCGTAGCCGCCCTGCACCAGCTCGATCATCTCGGCAGTCAGCAGCCAGCCCTCGCCCATCTTGGCACCCAGCGAGATGATGCCCTTGGGCTTTTCCACCAGCTCCTTGAAGGGGCCGGGGGCGTAGAAACCGGCGTCGGCCTCGGCCTTGAGCATGGAGCGCT
>ENA-UEQI01000817-UEQI01000817.1-human-gut-metagenome-genome-assembly--contig:-NODE-817-length-12094-cov-9.492719_pt1 | contig 12094 bp, 7 predicted proteins | sample MGYA00242946_ERZ507945 | MGnify/ENA primary metagenome ERZ507945 (study PRJEB26167, sample SAMN06115467) | human gut metagenome | host: Homo sapiens | place: China:Guangxi | collected 2016-06-08... | reverse complement strand
TCTATGACCTGAGCGAGGAGATCACACTCGAGAAGAACAAAAAACACACCATCGAGCTGGTGGTCGACCGCCTCGTGCTGCGCGGCGACCTGACGCGCCGCCTGACGGATTCCGTCGAGACCGCGCTGGAGCACGGCGGCGGGCTCGTCGTCATCCAGCAGCCGGACACCGGCGAGGAGACGCTGTTCTCCCGCAACTACGCCTGCGACGAGTGCGGCATCTCCATGCCGGAGCTTTCGCCGCGCATGTTCTCGTTCAACAATCCCTTTGGCGCGTGCCCGGCCTGTACGGGTCTCGGCAGCCAGCTCAAGGTCGATCCGGAGCTGGTCATTCCGAATAAGACGCTCTCCATCCTCGATGGGGCTATCTGCGCGTCGGGGTGGAACAACGTGCGCGGCGACGGCATCTCGAGGATGTACTTCGACGCGCTGTCGAAAAAGTATCACTTCTCGCTGCGCGAGCCGGTGGAAAAACTCTCGCCGGAGGTCATGGACGTGATCCTCTACGGCACGAAGGGCGAAAAGCTGGAGCTGCACTACGACCAGCCGCGCGGCAAGGGCGTGCTCTACCAGCCGTTTGAGGGCATCGTCAATAACCTCGAACGCCGCTATCAGGAGACGCAGAGCGAGAGCGTGCGCGCGGAGCTGGAGGAGTGCATGAGCGAGTGCCCCTGCCCCGCGTGTCAGGGACGCAGGCTGCGGCGCGAGTCGCTGGCGGTGACGGTCGGCGGCATGGACATTGACACGTTCACGCGCATGAGCGTGACGGAGGAGATCGCGTTTGTCGATTCCCTCGCGCTCACCGAGCAGCAGCTGCGTATCGGCGAGCGCATTTTGAAGGAGATTAAAAACCGCCTCGGCTTTTTGCAGTCGGTCGGTCTGGACTATCTGACGCTTTCGCGCGCGAGCGCAACGCTCTCCGGCGGCGAGAGCCAGCGCATCCGGCTTGCCACGCAGATCGGCAGCAGCCTGATGGGGGTGCTGTATATCCTCGACGAGCCGTCCATCGGACTGCACCAGCGCGACAACGACAAGCTGCTCGCGACGCTCAAGCGTCTGCGCGACCTCGGCAATACGCTGATCGTGGTCGAGCACGACGAGGACACGATGCGCGCGGCGGACTATATCGTGGACATCGGCCCGGGGGCGGGCGTCCATGGTGGGCGCGTCGTCGCGGCGGGCACGCCGGCGGAGGTCATGGCGAACGAAGCGAGCCTGACCGGTCAGTATCTGAGCGGGAAAAAGAAGATCGAAACGCCGAAAACGCGCCGCGCGGGGAACGGCAAGCTCCTCACCGTGCGCGGGGCGCAGGAAAATAACCTCAAGAACATCGACGTGAGCGTTCCGCTCGGAACGTTTACCTGCGTGACGGGCGTCTCCGGCAGCGGGAAAAGCTCGCTCGTCAACGAGATCATCTACAAAAAGCTGGGCGCGGACCTCAACCGCATGAAGGCGCACGCGGGAAAGCACCGCGCCATCGAGGGCGAGGAGAATCTGGACAAGGTCATCTGCATCGACCAGAGCCCCATCGGGCGCACGCCGCGCTCAAACCCCGCGACGTACACGAATTTGTTCAACGATATCCGCGACCTGTTCGCCTCCACGCCGGACGCGAAGGCGCGGGGCTACAACGCGGGGCGCTTCAGCTTCAACGTGCGCGGCGGACGCTGCGAGGCCTGCGGCGGCGACGGTCAGCTCAAGATCGAGATGCACTTCCTGCCGGACATCTATGTGCCCTGCGAGGTGTGCAAGGGCAAACGCTACAACCGCGAGACGCTGGAGGTCCACTATAAGGGCAGGAGCATCGCGGACGTGCTGGAGATGACGGTGGAGGAGGCGCTGGAGTTCTTCCGCGACCTGCCGAAGCTGGCGAACAAGCTCGAGACGCTGCGCGACGTGGGACTGGGGTATATCAAGCTCGGACAGTCCTCCACCACGCTCTCGGGCGGCGAGGCGCAGCGCGTGAAGCTCGCGACCGAGCTATCGAAGCGCGCGACGGGACGCACCATCTATATCCTCGACGAGCCGACCACCGGCCTGCACACGGACGATGTGCGAAAGCTCTTAGAGGTCTTGCAGAAGCTGACCGACGCGGGCAACACGGTGCTCGTCATCGAGCACAATCTGGACGTCATCAAATCGGCGGACTATCTCATCGACCTCGGCCCCGAGGGCGGCAGCGGCGGCGGCACGCTCATCGCCTGCGGCACGCCCGAGGAGGTCGCGGCGTGTGAGGCGTCCTACACGGGGCGGTATTTGAAGAAGGTCTTATAAGCGGTTTTGCACCCTTTTCGGCGGTTTTTCATAAGCTGGCGCGAGAGGGGTGGAGAAATGCAGCTTTTGCAGGACGGCGTGATCGCGGCGCTTGCCGCGGTGGGGCTGGCGACGATCATATGGTTCACCGTTACGGCGCTGACGCATCCGCGCGAGCGGGTGCGCAGCGAGACGGCGGTGATCGTGCCCGCGCGGGGCGCGGCGGAGGCGCTGGAGCACACGGTGCGGACGCTCGAGAGCGAGCGCTACGCCTCGGGCGGCTTTTCGCGCATCATCATCGCGGACTGCGGCATGGACGAGGACGCGCAGCGCGTGGCGCAGCTGCTGTGCCGCGAGAGCTTCGATGTGACGGTCTGCCCACAGGGCGATCTCGCGCGGCAATTCGACTGAACGAAAGAGAATGGAGAGAGGGACATGGGAGAGCGCACGACGGTCATCGGTACGATCCTCGCGGTCGTTTTCCAGAATGAGGAGAACGGCTATACGGTCGCGCGCATCGTCACGGACGACGGCGAGCCGGTGACGGTGGTGGGCTGCATCCCCTGCGCCGCGCCCGGCGAGGAGCTGATCCTGACCGGACGCTACACGACGCATCCACAGCACGGCGAGCAGTTCGCCGCCGATGAGGTGGAGCGGCATATGCCGACGGGCGAGACGGAGATCCTGAACTATCTCGCCTCCGGCGTGGTGCGCGGCATCGGGCCGGCGACGGCGCAGAAGCTGGTGGATCGCTTCGGCGCGGACACGCTCGACGTGCTCGACGGCGAGCCGGAGAAGCTCAAGACCATCAAGGGCATCACCGACAAGCGCGCGCGGGAGATCGCGGAGAGCTGGCGCGAGCTTGCGGGTCTGCGTCGCGTGCTGGACTTCCTGACGAAGTACGACCTGCCGGTGGGGCTTGCGATGCAGCTTTTCCGGCGCTACGGCGCGGACGCGATGGACGCGCTGCGGCGCAATCCGTATCTCCTCAGCGGCGAGGCGTTCGGCGTGGATTTTTCCGTGTCGGACGAGATCGCGCTGTCGATGGGCTTCTCGGGCGATTCCTCCTGCCGCACGGAGGCGGGGGTGCTCTTTGAGCTGAGCCACAACGAGCAGAGCGGCGGACACGTGTTTCTGCCGCGGGAAAAGCTCGTGGCGGCGACGGCGCAGCTGCTCGACGGGGATACGGATACGGTGGAAAAGGCGCTCGACGATCTGCTCGAGCGCGGAAGCGTCGTGCAGGAGCAGGTCGCGAACGTAGAGGGCTGCTATCTGCGGCGCTGTCACGAGGCGGAGACCTATGTGTGTACGCGCGTGCGCGCCATGCTTGCCGACAAGCCGGACAAGCTGCGCGGGGCGAAGAAGATCATCGACGAGATCGAGCGCGGGCAGGGCATCGAGTATGCGCCATTGCAGCGGCAGGCCGTGGAGCTGGCCGCGCAGGAGGAACTTTTGATCCTGACCGGCGGGCCGGGCACGGGCAAGACGACGAGCGTGCGCGGCATCGTAGCGCTCTTTGAGCGCATGGGGCTGGACGTGCTGCTCTGCGCGCCGACGGGGCGCGCCGCCAAGCGCATGGGCGAGCTGTGCGGCAAGGAGGCGCAGACCATCCACCGCCTGCTCGGCATGAGCTGGAACGAGCAGACGGGCGATGTGACCTTTACAAAAAACGAAAAGGAGCCTTTGGAGGCGGACGCGGTGATCGTGGACGAGACCTCGATGGTCGATCTGGCGCTGATGCGCGCGCTGCTCGCGGCGCTGCGGCCCGGCTGCCGGCTGGTGCTGGTGGGCGACCCCGACCAGCTGCCGAGCGTCGGCGCGGGGAACGTGTTCGGCGATCTCATCCGCTCGGAGCGCGTCGCGACCGTGGCGCTCAAGGATATTTTCCGTCAGGCGGAGCAAAGCGCCATCGTGCGCAGCGCGCATCTGGTGAATGAGGGGCGGCTGCCGGAGCTGCAGAATACCGCCGCGAGCGATTTCTTCTTCCTCCCCCGCCGCGACAGCGTGCGTCTGGTGGACACGGTGGTGGGGCTGTGCAGAACGAGGCTGCCCGAAAAGATGCACATTCCCGCTGAGAGCATTCAGGTGCTCACGGCGACGCGCAAGGGCGACACCGGCACGGCGGCGCTCAACCGCGCCCTGCAGGCGGCGCTGAATCCCGCAGGCGCGGGACGGCGCGAAAAGCGCTTCGGCGACCTCGTGTTCCGCGAGGGCGACCGCGTGATGCAGACGCGCAACGACTATGATGTTTTATGGGAACGCGAGGACGGCACGGCGGGCGCGGGCATCTTCAACGGCGACGTGGGAAAGATTTTGCAGATCGACCCGAGCGGCGAGCTGATCTCCATCGCCTTTGACGACCGCGTGGCGACCTACACGGCGGATATGCTCGCGGAGCTGGACATGGCCTACGCTATGACCGTACATAAGGCGCAGGGCAGCGAGTACCGCGCGGTGATCTTCGTCAGCGCGCCGGCGGCGCCGGGGCTGATGGTGCGCGGGGTGCTCTACACCGCCATCACGCGGGCGCGGGAGCTGCTGATCCTCGTCGGGGACGACGTGAGCCTTGGGAAAATGGCGGCGAACGACCGCCGCACGCGCCGCTACAGCGGTCTGCGCTGGCGGCTCGGGAACGGAGGGACGGCATGAGTCTGAAGGAAAAGCTGCTCGACCTGTTTTTCCCGCCGCGGTGCGCGTTCTGCCGCCGGACGGGCGTGCATGGCGTGTGCGCGGACTGCGAGAGGACGCTCCCCTACGCGAAGGTGCAGCTGTGCGAGGGCGCGGGCTTCGGGAGCTGCGCCTCTCCCCTGCTCTATGAGGATGCGGTGCGCGAGAGCCTGCTGCGCTTCAAGTTCCACGGTGCGCAGAGCGCCGCCGAGGGCTACGGCGAGCTGCTCGCCCGCTGCGCGGCAGAGGAGCTGGGCGGCCAGTTCGACACGGTGACGTGGGTGCCGGTGAGTAAAAAGCGCGAACACGAGCGCGGCTACGATCAGGCGTACCTGCTGGCGAAGGAAACGGCAAGGCATTGGGGTATCGAGCCGGTGCGGCTGCTGCGGAAAATGAGAAACAACGCCGCGCAGTCCGGGCTGTCCTCCGCCGCCGAGCGGCGGGGCAATGTGCTGGGCGTGTACGAGGCGGAAAACACGGACAGGATCCGCGGCGCGAAAATTCTGCTCATCGACGATATTCTGACCACCGGAGCGACGCTGGGCGAATGTGTGCGCGTGCTCAGGGAGGCCGGCGCGGCGGATGTGGTGTGCGCGACGCTCGCCCGCGCCGTGACGGAAAAGGAAAAGGACGGTGCAAGGCGCGGGACACCGGTGTGATTTGGCACACGCCCTGCGGCACATAGATGCGGCAAAATCACACACAATGCTATTGCAAAACCGTTTTTCAGCCGCTATAATAGAAAAGTAAGCGAGATAAAATGCGGATATTTCCGCCGGAATACAAAGGAAAATGAGAGAGGTAGCATTATGTGTTCACTGGCAAAGGACATCGGTATCGACCTCGGTACCGCGTCGGTTCTGATCTATGTAAAGGACAAGGGCATCGTGCTCAATGAGCCGAGCGTGGTGGCCATTGATAAGGATACGGGCAAGCTGCTGAAGGTCGGCGCGGACGCGCAGGCCATGCTGGGCCGCACGCCCGGCAACATCGTTGCGATCCGCCCCCTGCGCGAGGGCGTTATCTCCGACTACGAGGTGACCGAGCGGATGCTCAAGGAGTTCATCCACCAGGTCATGGGCTTCCAGTTCTTCAAGCCGCGCATCATCATCTGCGTGCCCTCCGGCATCACCGAGGTCGAGGAGCGCGCGGTCATCGACGCGGGCATTCAGGCGGGCGCGCGCCGCGTGTACCTCATTGAGGAGCCGGTCGCGGCAGCCATCGGCGCGGGCATCGACATCACCCAGCCCGACGGTCACTTCATCATCGACATCGGCGGCGGCACGAGCGATATTGCGGTCATCTCCCTCTCCGGCGTGGTCGAGAGCGCGTCCATCAAGGTCGCGGGCGACCAGTTCAACGAGGCGGTCGTGAAGTATATGCGCCGCAAGCACAACCTGCTCATCGGCGAGCGCACGGCGGAGGAAATGAAGATGAGCATCGGCTGCGTCTTCCCGCCCGAGGAGGAAATGACGATGGAGATCAAGGGCCGCTGCCTGCTCACGGGTCTGCCCAAGCTCATCACCGTGACCTCCACCGAGATGATGGACGCCTTTGAGGAGCCGGTCGAGCGCATCATGGAGGCGGTGCATCAGGTCCTCGAACGCACGCCGCCCGAGCTGGTGGCTGACATTTCCAGCAACGGTATCGTGATGACCGGCGGCGGCAGCCTGATCCGCGGCTTTGATAAGCTGGTCACGGCGCGCACGGGTATCCACACGGTCGTGGCAGAAAATGCCATCCAGTGCGTCGCCGAGGGTACGGGCAAGAGTCTCGAAAGCGTCGGCGAGATGAAGGACGGCACGATGAACCTGAGCCGCCGCAAGCAGATCAACTGAACAGAGAGCAAAAGGGGCTTCGACCGGCTGGTCGAAGCCCCTTTCCCTTTTACAGAGGAAGAGCGCGGCCATTTGGCTGCGCCCTTCTGCCTTATTTCTTTTCGATGACCTTGAGGACCTTTTCGTAGCTCTCCTCGGCGAGCGGAATGGCGTGGGCCAGCATGGCCTCGCCCTTGTGGCAGCACTCGTCCGCGTACTCCTTGTCCTTGAGGGACGAGAGGTTGATGAGGACGTTGAGCCACGCGCTCTGCATGGCAGTCTTGAGCGTCAGCGCCGCAATGCCGAGGTCGCTCACGACATTCGGATTGGTCGTGCCGACGAGCGTTGCGAGCAGGTCAATGGATTCCAGACAGACCTCCATCATCGTCAGGGGGACCTCCGTGCAGTTGCGGAAGCTCGCCTGCACCGCGCCGCGGCGAATGGCCTTCTGGGCGTCATTCTCCTTGGGCAGGGCGAGGGATTCGATGAGCACGTCGAACACCTCGCTGTCGCGGTTCATCACGTCCACAAAGCGCTCCTTCAACTCGTTGCCCTTGGCGATGGCGTCGAGAATGCGCTCGCGGTCGTCCTCAAAGCCCTTTTTGGAGAGCGTGAGGCCGTTGACCATCATGGTCAGCGCGACGCCGATGCCGCCCGCCAGACCCGCGACCGCGCCGCCGCCGGGGGCGGGCGCGTCGGAGCCGACCGCGTTGATGAGCTCTGTGACCTTCATATCCGCAATTTTCATGGAAAGTCCCTCCTTAGGGGTGTGTAAATTTTAGAACAGGCCCGTGATGCGGCCGTTTTCGTCCACGTCGATCTTCTCGGCGGACGGGACCTTGGGCAGACCCGGCATGGTCATAATGTCGCCGGTCTTGGCGACGAGGAAGCCCGCGCCGGCGTTGACCTTGAGGTCGCGCACGGTGATCTTGAAGCCGCGGGGCGCGCCGAGCTTGCCCGCGTCGTCGGAGAAGGAGAACTGGGTCTTGGCCATGCAGATGGGCAGATTATCAAAGCCGAGGTCGGTGAGCTGCTTGAGCTGCTTCTTCGCGGGGGCGGAGATGATGACGCCGTCAGCGTGATAGACCTTGGTGGCGATGGCGTTGAGCTTGGCCTCGATGCTGTCGTTCACGTCGTAGACATACCGGAAGTGGTCGGGCTCCTCGCAGAGGCGGACGACCTCCTCGGCGAGCGCCTTGCCGCCCTCGCCGCCCTTGGCCCAAACCTCGCTCAGACGGACGTTGACGCCCAGCTCGCGGCACTTGCTCTCGACGAGCGCAAGCTCGGCGGCGGTGTCGGTCGGGAAGGCGTTGACGGCGACGACGCAGGGCAGGCCGTAGACGTTCTTGACGTTGTCAACGTGCTGGAGGAGGTTCGGCAGACCCTTTTCAAGGGCTTCGAGGTTCTCATTGTTCAGCTCGGCCTTAGGCACGCCGCCGTGGTACTTGAGGGCGCGGACGGTGGCGACGATGACGACGGCGTTGGGATGGAAGCCGGCGGCGCGGCACTTGATGTCGAGGAACTTCTCGGCGCCGAGGTCGGCGGCGAAGCCTGCCTCGGTGACGGTGTAGTCGCTCAGGCGCATGGCCGTTTCCGTGGCTTGCAGGGAGTTGCAGCCGTGGGCAATGTTGGCGAACGGGCCGCCGTGGATGAAGGCGGGCGTGCCCTCGAGGGTCTGAACAAGGTTGGGCTTGATGGCGTCCTTCAGGAGCGCAGCCATCGCGCCCTCGGCCTTGAGGTCGTGCGCGGTGACGGGCTGATCGTCATAGGTGTAGGCGACGACCATCTTCGCAAGGCGCGCCTTGAGGTCGGCGAGGTCGGAGGACAGGCACAGCACCGCCATGATCTCGCTGGCGACGGTGATCTCAAAGCCGTCCTCGCGCGGCACGCCGCTGGCCTTGCCGCCGAGACCGTCGATGATGTGGCGGAGCTGACGGTCATTCATATCGACCGCGCGCTTCCAGACGATGCGGCGGGGGTCGATGTTCAGGGCGTTGCCCTGCTGGATGTGGTTGTCGAGCATGGCGGCGAGCAGGTTGTTCGCCGCGCCGATGGCGTGGAAGTCGCCGGTGAAGTGGAGGTTGATGTCCTCCATCGGGACGACCTGGGCGTAGCCGCCGCCCGCCGCGCCGCCCTTGACGCCGAACACAGGGCCGAGGGAGGGCTCACGCAGGCAGACCATGGTCTTCTTGCCGATCTTGTTGAGCGCGTCGGCCAGGCCGACGGAGGTGGTGGTCTTGCCCTCGCCCGCGGGCGTGGGGCTGATGGCGGTGACGAGGATCAGCTTCGCCTTGCGGGGCAGCTTGCGGATCTCGGTAAGGTCGAGCTTGGCCTTGTACTTGCCGTAAAGCTCGAGGTGCTGCTCGTCGATGCCGGCGGCAGCGGCGATCTCAGTGATGGGCTTCATTTCGTGCGCCTGGGCGATCTCAATATCGGTCATGTGAAGGTACCTCCTGATACAATATGTTGAAGAGTGCGGTTTTCCCGGCCGGATAACTTGTGAGTATTGTACCAAAATGCAGGAGGAAGGTAAACAACTTTCACGAGCCACTTTTTCGGTATCGGTTAAAAATTTTAAGCGTTCGGTCGGCGAGGGCTTACAGCGTGATGCACACGGGCTCGTCGAGGGTGACGGGGCCGCCGATGGCGGCGGAAACAACCGCGCCGCCGCGGCGCTCGATGCTCGCGCGGACGACGCCCGCGGGCTGGAAATAGTCCTGCTCAAAGAGGCCGTCCGCGAGCCCTGCACTCTCGGCGACGGCGCAGGCGATGGTGCCGCTGCCGCAGCTCCCCTCCCAGATGAGGGTGCCGGTATCCACGACCTTGACGAGCGGCGTCATGCGGTGGCTCGTGCGGTCGAGGAAAATGACGCCGTAGGCGTCCAGCCCCTCGATGGCGGAAAACAGCGGCTCGGCGGCGCGGAAGAAGTCCTCGCTCGGCGCGACGCCCTCGATCACGAGGTGGGCAATGCCGGCGAGGTCGACCAGCGTGCCCGCATGACCCTCGACCTCCGCCGCGCGCACGGCGCGCGGGAGCGGCATTTCGGCGCGGGCGGCGCCCCGCGCAAGATCGACCGCGGCGGTGACGACGTGATCGCAGCCGCTGACGCGGAGCCTTACTTCGGAGAGACCGCCCCGCTGCCGCGCGACGTACATCGCATAGGCGCGGGTGGCGTTGCCGCAGAACTCGCCGCCCATCATCTCCATGCGGCCGTCGGTGTCCGCGTCCGCGGGGCAGGCAAAGCCGACCTGATCGATCTTCATATCGGGCAGCCGGCGCATCAGCTCGGCGGCGAGCGCCGCGCGGCGCTCCCTTTCGATGGGGTCGAGGACAAAAAGCGTGATGTTTCCGGCGGGATCGGCGCACAGGACGTTGAGCTTCATAGAGATGCCTCCTTGCTTTTTTCGTATGCCGCTTAAAAAAAGAAGGTGTAAAGTCTTGGAAAGACTTTACACCTTCTCGGGGAATGTGTCAACTCGGAAAATTACTCAAAGTCGGGGATATACTCCTTGACGATGTCGAGCAGCTCGCCGGAGCGGATCATCTTCTCCACCGCGCGGATGTCGGGCCAGATCTCGCGGTCCACTTCGTAGAACGCGACTTCCTTGCGGACGTGCTGGTAGATGGCTTCGTGCAGCGGGGTGAGGCCCTGACCGTGGGTGTTCAGGCGGCGGCGGATGTCGATGGCCTGGCAGGCGGTCAGCAGCTCGTCGGCGAGGACGTCCTGCGTGTTCTGCAGGATCATCTTGGCCTTACGGGCGGCGGTGGTGCCCATGGAGACGATGTCCTCCTGGTTGGCGGAGGAGGGGATGGAGTCCACGGAGGCGGGATGCGCGTAGACCTTGTTCTCGCTGACCATGGAGGCGGCGGCGTACTGGACGATCATGAAGCCGGAGTTGACGCCCGCCTGCGTGGTGAGGAAAGCGGTCAGGCCGTTGCTGAGCGCGGGGTTGACCATGCGCTCGGTGCGGCGCTCGGACGCGTCGGCGATCTCGCTGGCGGCGATGCCGAGGAAGTCGAACGGGAGAGCCATGGGCTCGCCGTGGAAGTTGCCGCCGGAGATAACGGCCTCGTCGTCGAGGAACATCAGCGGGTTGTCGGTGACGGCGTTGAGCTCGATCTCGACCTTCTCACGGACGTACTCGAGCGCGTCGCGGCAGGCGCCGTGCAGCTGCGGGATGCAGCGCAGGGCATAAGCGTCCTGCACGCGGTCGGACTGGCAGTTGTCCAGGATCTCGGAGCCGGCGAGCAGCTTGCGCATATTCGCGGCGACGAGCATCTGGCCCTTCTGGCCGCGCACCTGATGGATGCGGGGATCGAAGGCGTTGCGAAGGCCGGTCAGACCCTCCATGGACAGGGACGCGATCACGTCGCCGAGCTGGGCGGCGCAGATGGAATCGTACAGGGCCAGCGCGCCGACGGAGGTCATCGCGCAGGTGCCGTTGGTCATGCCGAGGCCTTCCTTGGACACGAGCGTGTCGAGGGTGGCAATGCCGGCCTTGGCCATCGCCTCCGCGCCGGTCATCTTCACGCCCTCATACATGGCCTCGCCCTTGCCGAGCATGGGTAGCGTCATGTGAGCGAGAGGCGCGAGGTCGCCGGAGGAGCCGAGGGAGCCCTTCTGGGGAACGACGGGGGTAACGCCCTTGTTGAGCATCTCGAGAAGCATCTCAACGAGGAGGGGGCGCACGCCGCTCACGCCGCCGCACAGGGCGTTGGCGCGCAGGAGCATCATGCCGCGCACGATCTCGTCGGCATAAGGCTCGCCGGCGGCGGTGCAGTGGCTGAGGATCAGGTTGGTGGAGAGCTGGTTGCTCATCTCCTTGGGGACGGCGACCTTCTGGAACTCACCGAAGCCGGTGGTGATGCCGTAGGCCACGCGGCCCTCGGCGGCGATCTTCTCGGCGAGCGCACGGGACTTCTGCATCGCTTCGAGAGCGGAAGGGGCCAGCTCGACCGTGGCGTTGTAGCGCGCGATGGCGACAAAGGATTCAAGCGTCAGGCTGTGGCCGTCGACCACAACGTGCTTGATCGCGGTGGGATTCATGATCATGGTAGTTGCCTCTTTTCTTAATAGTTGCCGAATGGCACGATCTCGATGCTGTGATGTGAGAAGCTTTTTCCGGAGGCTGTGCTTCGATAGACGTCTGCCCATGACGTCCGGCGCACCTGCCGGTGAGTTGACTCAGCCAAAGGTGGTGTGGTTTGGTTGATGGCTTTAGGATAGCACAAATTTTGTGCAAAATCAATAGGAATTGCTGTTAATTTTTCTGTAATATTGTGCGGTATCACTATATTACGGCGCTGTGCTGCTGTGCTATCACAGACTGAACAAAAATCGGCGGAGAAAAGAGAGGG
>ENA-UEQI01000815-UEQI01000815.1-human-gut-metagenome-genome-assembly--contig:-NODE-815-length-12126-cov-13.050876_pt1 | contig 12126 bp, 9 predicted proteins | sample MGYA00242946_ERZ507945 | MGnify/ENA primary metagenome ERZ507945 (study PRJEB26167, sample SAMN06115467) | human gut metagenome | host: Homo sapiens | place: China:Guangxi | collected 2016-06-08... | reverse complement strand
GAACGATCCATAAATGCGCCAGGGTCGCCCTCGTCACCATTGCAGACTATGTATTTTGTAGGGCTTTTCTGCTTTGCCAAATAAGAGACTCAAAGGGGGCATAATAATATTATCTACTAAAGACGATGTTATTTTGCCGAAGGCGCCGCCGATAACAACGCCGACTGCCAGATCGATAACATTTCCGCGCATAGCAAATTTTTTAAACTCTTCAAAAAAAGACATATTAACAACTCCCATCATAAATTCAAAATATTTTATATATATTCGCTTTAAGTTATAATAATCCTGCCGGCTTGACTGCAAATCGTCAATAATTTATAATAATTCTGTAACAATTAGGCAGTGAAGGAGGGAAAACCATGAGAGATGGTGCAACAAGTATTGGGTGGCGTGCTTTTAAAGGCTGTACCAGTCTGACAAGAATTACTATCCCGGACAGTGTAACAAACATTGATGGAGAAACTTTTGAAGATTGCAATAACGTGACAATTTACGGCTACACCGGTTCCTACGCAGAAACTTATGCTAAGAAAAAGGATATTCCTTTTGTTTCTCTGGGCAATGCTACAATCCTAGATCCGACCCTCGCCAAAGGCGACCTGGACGGCAGCGACCGCATTGACTCCACCGACATCTTCTACACCATGTATTACGTGGCAAATGTTGCCGTAGGAAACCCCGGCGGTCTGACACCGGAACAGATCGCCGCCGCCGATGTGGACGGCAGCGGCAAGGTGGACTCCACCGACGTATTCTATATGATGTATTACGTGGCACTCCACGGCGTCGGCAAGGATGTGTCCTGGGAGGAAGTCCTCGCCAAGTAAGAAAAATTCTTAGAACCAAAAAGGGCTGCGGTACTTTTCACGAGTACCGCAGCCCTTGCTGTATCCGGTTACATTTGTAAAATCTGCGCTAGTATCTGCAGGATCTTTGCCCCGTAGTTCGCCCCGGATGCCCAGCCCTTGTGGTTCGGGTTCTCCTGGATGCCAAGCCACTCCACATAGGGCGCACAGCCACGCTGGACATAGCGGAAACGGGTGTCGATGCAGTCCTGTTTCAGCGGCTCTGTGGAGGCGTAGGCTTTCAGATGCTGTATCTGCGCCCGGATGCCCAGCTGGGGCGTGGCAAAGGAATTGCCTTTCACGCCGTTTTGCGTCACGCCCATGCCGCAGAAATTGTTCTGGCTCAGCGTCACGGCAGAGCCACGGAAGGTGAAGTTTCCGGTCTCCAGGCAGGACTGCGCAAAGGCAATGTCCCCACGCACGCCCTCTGCCTTGCCCTCGCTGAGATAGTAGGGGATCATGTCCAGGACGCTCTGCGCTACGTTGGGGTTGACAGAGCGGATGTAGGCGGCCATCTGTGCGACTGTCGCCTGGGACTTGCCCATGACCGGGGTGGTGTTGGTGGAAAGCTTGCCGTCATCGGCGGCACGATAGGTCACGCCGTCGATGAGGACGGTCTGGCTGCGCACCAGCTTGCCGTCGCTTTCGAAGTAATAGGAACTGCCGTCCAGCTGCTGCATCCCCACCAGTGCGGTCTCCGTGTCCGGGCTGAAATAGTAGATGTCTCTGCCGTCTTTCTGCCAGCCGGTCTGGATGCTGCCGTCTATACTATTATAATAGGAGACCGTCCCGTCAGCAAACGTGCATACGCCCACTGTCTGGGTGCCGCAGTCCGGGTCGAACTGGTACCGGTGTCCGTCCAGCGTCTGTTCGCCGGTCAGCTTTCCGGTGTCGCTGTCCGCATAATAGCGGTGACCGCCGGACTCCACCCAGCCGGAGACCGGTTCTCCTGTGACCGGGTCGTAGTAGCGGCGTATACCGTTCACCGTGCGCCAGCCGGTCTTTTGCGCTCCGGTGTAGTCGAAGAGATAGTCCGTACCGTCGATGGTCACTTCGCCGGTGACGCATTCGCCCTGGGCATCGTAGTAACAGCGGCTGCCGCTTTCCGTCACGCCCCAGTTGCCGGAGGGCTGGGTGGTTTCTGTGGCAACGGGAACAGTCACCCCGGCGCTGTCCGCCGCCGCAGAAAAGCCGCCCAGGATGCAGGCTGTCCCCAGTCCGGCGGCGAGGGAAAGCAGGAATGGAAAATGTTTCAAGTGTGGTCCTCCTTTGTATTGTGTTTTGTGCGGTATTGCCTTTATTGTAGCATATTTTCGGGGATGTTGCAACCGAAAATGCACAAAAAATGCACCGCAGTATGCAGAAAAGTGTCACATTCTCCGGATTTTTCGTCAAACTGCTGGAATCGGGCACAGAAGGACACTGCATTTTTTGCGCTGCGTGGGAAAAAATAACGCAGACTTTGTTGACAATTCGGCAAAAATCCGCTATAATGTAGTGGAAAGAGAATGTTGCAGGGGAAGATACCAATAGTGGATCGCCGGCAGGTCTGCCGGCAGAAATTCAGTTGCTGCAAATGCGCAGCAGGAGGAATCTATGTCGTTACAGGAAAAAGAAGCATACGACCTGGCAAAATGTAAGCTTGCAGAATATTTGCAGGACAGCGCCGTCTGCTCCATGGATGAATACGTGCAGCACGGCACGACCAGCACATTACAGCACTGCCTTTCTGTGGTGCATATCAGCTGTGCCATGGCAGAAAAGCTGCACATCCGTGTAAACTATGAAAATCTGATCGTCGGGGCATTGCTCCACGACTTTTATTTGTATGATTGGCACACGCACCAGGATGAGGGCGTGCTGCACGGCTTTGCCCATCCGCACATTGCCTGCAGAAATGCAGCGATGCGGTTTCACGTCAACGCAGAGGTACAGCACATCATCACCACCCATATGTGGCCGCTGACGCTGCGGTTTGTGCCACGTTCCAGAGAGGCGGTTCTGGTCTGCATGGCGGACAAGTACTGTTCCACCCTAGAGACCGTGGTGGGATTTTTCCACGCTGCCGCTGCACTGCTCCGAAGAAAGCAGGTGTGAGTTTATGGTACATTATCTTTCTGACTATGTGATCCTTTTCTTTGCCTATGCCACCCTGGGCTGGTGCATGGAAACATTATATATGGGCGTCCGGGAACGGCGCATCACCAACCGTGGCTTTCTGCTGGGACCCTGCTGTCCGATCTACGGCGCAGGCATGGTGGGCATTACCCTGTTGTTCCAGGACAGCCACTACAGCTATTGGCACGTGTTCTTTTCTATCATCCTGCTGTGCAGCCTGCTGGAATATGCAGTAAGCGCTTTGATGGAACGGGTGTTCCACACTCGCTGGTGGGACTATCACGATATGCGGTTCAACATCCATGGCCGTATCTGCCTGGAGACCATGCTGCCCTTTGGTCTGCTGGGGACATTTGCCCTCTACCGGATCAATCCGTTTCTGATGATGTTGTATCATCGCCTTCCCGGATTTATTTCCGGGAAATTGGCGGTGGGACTGGTGGTTCTGCTGCTGGCGGATCTGACCATCTCCGTCTGTGTTCTGCGGAATCTTTCCCTGCCGGACGGCGACGCCGACCATACCGCTGAGATCTCACGCCGTGTGTGGGAAGATCTGAAAAAGCGGCTGGGCTGAATAAATTGAATAAAACTTTTTCGTGCATTCCGCTGTGTTTTGGTGGGATGCACTTTTTTTGTGTGCGTCAGATGAAAACGACAAAATACACTTGACAGAATAAATGTCATGCGTTATAATAGAACAAAGTTATTTCATAACATAGTTATAGATAAAGGAGGCTTTGGAGAGATGGATTGTGAGGCAAACACGTTTTTTGGCGTAATGAATGCGTTTCGTGGGTTGAATGTGTTTTCTCTGCTGCCCCTGTCCCGGCAGGAGTATATGCTGATGTTCCTGGTGTTCCGTCACCGAAAGACCAACCCGGAGGGCTGTACGGTATCGACCCTGACCCGGCTGATGCGTGTGCCGCAGCCGGCAGTGTCCCGGACGCTGCGTGGACTGGAGAACAACGGCTACATCCGCCGGGAAGTCTGCCGGGAGGATCGGCGCAACACGTATGTGACACTGACGGCTGCCGGAGAGACAGAGGTACAGCGTGCCAATCAGCTTTTGGAGGAATTTCACCGGGGTATCCAGAAACGATTCACGCAGGAAGAGTCCGATCAGCTGATGGAACTGCTGCGGCGGCTCTATATGGCGGCATCGGAAGAACTGGATGAGATGAAAGGAGAGAAACAAGCCAATGGGTAAGCTTTTCAAGAACCTGAAACCTTACTGGAAATCTGTGCTGGTGATTTTCGTGCTGTTGGTGGTGCAGGCGTTTTGTGACCTGTCGCTGCCCCAGTATACGTCGGATATCATTGACACAGGCATCCAGAACAGCGGCGTAGCCCACATCCTGCCGGAAAAGATCACGGCGGAGGAGTTTGATAATGCCCAGCTGTTCATGACCGAGGAAGAACAGAACCAGTGGCAGGATGCCTATGACGGCGAGAACCGGAAAGACAGCCTGTCGGAAAAGAAACTGGACGAACTGGACAGCGACCTGCTGGTGCCGGTGCTGCTGAATTATCAGATGTCCATGATGAATGAGGACACTTTCCGCCAGATGCTGGCGCAGCAGCAGACCGACCCCAATGCGGAGGCACAGATGGAACAGATGTCTGTGGAAGAAATCGGCGCTATGATGGGCGTGGAACTGAAACCGTTCCAGCGCACCGAAGAGGACGACGACGGCAATGAGACCACGGTGACCTGTGTGGATGTACGCCCGGTGTTTGCGGCAATGCAGCAGAGCGGTCAGCTCACGGAAGAGATAGTGAACCAGATGCGCTCCCAGCTGGAGGATATGCTGGACACTATGGGCGACTCTCTGGTGAAGTCCATGGGCGTGGCATATGCAGTGCAGTGCGACAAGGATGCCGGACTGGACGTGGATAAGATCCAGACCAGCTATCTCTGGCGCACCGGCGGCAAGATGATGGCGATGGCATTCGCCATGATGGCTGCGGCGATCTGCGTCGGCTATTTTGCATCCCGTGTGGGTGCAGGCGTGGGACGTGATCTCCGTGGAAGAGTGTTCCAGCGTGTCATGCAGTTCTCCAGTGCGGAGATGGATCAGTTCTCCACCGCATCTCTCATCACCCGCAGTACCAACGATATCCAGCAGGTGCAGATGGTGACGGCGATTTTCCTGCGGATGCTGCTGTATGCGCCGATTCTGGGCGTGGGCGGTATTCTAAAGGTGGTACATACCGGCGCAGGCATGGGCTGGGTCATTGTCCTGGCGGTTCTGGTAATTCTGGGGATCGTCGGCGTGCTGATGTCCATTGCAATGCCCAAGTTCAAGCTGATGCAGGTGCTGGTGGATAAGGTGAACCTGGTCTCCCGTGAGATTCTGACCGGTCTGTCGGTCATTCGTGCATTCGGACGGGAAAAGACCGAGGAAGAGCGTTTCGACCAGGCAAACCGGAATCTGACCCGAACCAACCTGTTTGTCAACCGTGTCATGACCTTTATGATGCCGGTGATGATGCTGATTATGTACAGTCTGACCATTCTGATCGTCTGGGTCGGCGCACACCGTGTGGACGGCGGCTCCATGCAGGTCGGTTCTATGACGGCGTTTATCACCTATGCTATGATGATCGTCATGTCTTTCCTCATGCTGACCATGATGTCTGTCATGTTGCCCCGTGCATCGGTAGCTGCCGGACGAATTGACGAGGTATTGCAGACAGAGACTTCCGTCAAGGAAAGCGAGACACCGAAGCACCTGGACACCTGCAAGGGCGTTCTGGCATTCGACCATGTCCATTTCCGCTATCCGCACGCCGAAGAGGATGCCCTGTCTGATCTGTGTTTTACCGCAGAACCGGGCAAGACCACAGCCATCATCGGCAGCACCGGCTGCGGCAAGTCCACGCTGGTGAATCTGATCCCTCGTCTGTACGATGCCACAGAGGGCAGCATTACGCTGGACGGCGTGGAACTGCGTGATCTGCCGCTGGAAGAACTGCGGCAGCAGATCGGCTTTGTGCCGCAGAAGGGCGTGCTGTTCTCCGGAACGATTGCCAGCAACCTGCGGTTCGGCAATCCGGATGCGTCGGATGCGGAGATAGAGCAGGCGGCAGAGATCGCCCAGGCAATGGAGTTCATCGGAGAAAAGCCGGATCGGTTCGACAGCGATATCTCCCAGGGCGGTACCAATGTTTCCGGCGGTCAGAAACAGCGTCTGACCATCGCCAGAGCCATTGCCAAGCACCCGAAGGTGTTCGTCTTTGATGACAGCTTTTCCGCACTGGATCTGAAAACCGATGCGGCACTGCGCAAAGCGCTGGGCGAGCAGGTGCAGGACAGCACCATGATTATCGTGGCGCAGCGTATCAGCACCATCCTCCATGCAGACCAGATCCTGGTGCTGGAAGAGGGAAAGATCGTGGGCAAGGGTACACACGAAGAACTGCTGCGCAGCTGCGAAGTGTACCAGCAGATCGCAAAGTCTCAGCTTTCCGCAGCGGAACTGGGACTGGAAGAGGACACACAGAAAGGAGCGGTGACAGATGGCGAATGAAAGACGGCGCATGGGCGGTCCGAGAGGCGGTCAGATGCCGGTGGAAAAGGCAAAGGACTTTAAGGGTTCGATCGGCAAGCTGTTTGTGTATATGAAAAAGTATCACGCTGCGGTAGTTGTCGTGATCCTGTGTGCAGTTGCCTCCACTTTGTTCAGCGTCATTGGCCCGGATATCCTGGGAAAGGCGACCACAGAGCTGGCAAACGGTCTGATGGCGAAGATCCAGGGAACCGGCGGCATTGACTTTACGAAGATCGGACAGATTTTGCTGTTCGTGCTGGGGCTGTATCTGCTCAGCACCCTGTTCAACTTTGTCCAGGGCTGGCTGATGACCGGCGTGACCCAGAAGGTCTGCTACCGGATGCGGAAAGACATCTCCGAAAAGATCGACCGGATGCCTATGGCATATTTCGAAAGCCGCACCTACGGCGAAGTGCTGTCCCGCATCACCAACGATGTGGATACGCTGGGACAGAGTCTGAACCAGAGCATTACCCAGATCATCACCTCTGTGGCAACTATGGTGGGCGTACTGGTCATGATGCTGCGCATCTCGCCGCTGATGACGCTGATCGCAGTGATTATCCTGCCCATTTCTGTGACGCTGATCTCTTTGGTGGTCAAGAAGTCTCAGAAGTACTTCAAGCAGCAGCAGGAATATCTGGGACATATCAACGGTCAGGTCGAGGAATCCTATGCCGGTCAGACTGTGATCCAGGCATACAACAAGGAAAAGGACACCGTGCGCCAGTTCCAGGAGACAAACGATACCCTGTATCACTCCGCATGGAAGTCCCAGTTCCTGTCCGGACTGATGCAGCCGATCATGATGTTTGTGGGCAACCTGGGCTATGCCGCTGTGGCACTGTCCGGCGGACTGCTCGCCATTCGTGGTACCATCACCATCGGTGATATCCAGGCATTCATCCAGTACGTGAAGAACTTCACCCAGCCCATGCAGCAGATCGCACAGGTGCTGAACCAGGTGCAGTCGATGGCGGCAGCCACGGAGCGTGTGTTTGAATTCCTGGAAGAGGACGAAGAAGTCCAGACCGCAGAGCATCCGGTACAGCTGGCAGATGTCAGGGGCAGCGTGGATTTCGAACACGTTTCCTTCGGCTATAAGCCGGAACAGTGCATCATCCACGATTTCAGCGCCAAGGTGCATCCGGGACAGAAAGTTGCCATTGTTGGTCCTACCGGTGCCGGAAAAACGACCATGGTGAAACTGCTGATGCGGTTCTACGATGTCAACAGCGGTTCTATCAAGCTGGACGGACACGATGTCCGTGACTTCGACCGGCATCAGCTCCGGGAATCTTTCGGCATGGTACTCCAGGACACCTGGCTGTTCCAGGGAACCATCATGGAGAATATCCGCTACGGCAGACTGGATGCCACAGACGAAGAGGTCATCGCCGCCGCAAAGGCAGCCCACGCAGATACCTTTATCCGCCAGCTGCCGGACGGCTATCAGATGGAGCTGAACGAGGACGCCAGCAACGTGTCACAGGGACAGAAACAGCTGCTTACCATTGCACGTGCGATTCTGGCAGACAACCGGGTCATGATCCTGGACGAGGCGACTTCTTCCGTAGATACCCGAACCGAAATTCTGATCCAGAAGGCAATGGATCATCTGATGGAGGGCAGGACCAGCTTTATCATTGCGCACCGCCTTTCCACCATCCGCAATGCGGATATGATCCTGGTCATGAAGGACGGCGACATCATCGAGCAGGGTACGCACGATGAGCTGCTGGCGAAGAACGGGTTCTATGCGGATCTGTACCGCTCTCAGTTCGCTCAGACGGCATAACCGCATTTCAAAAGAATAACAGCATAACACGCAAATTGGTTTTTCTGACTCCTCCGTCCCTCCGGAACACCTCCTCTAAAGAGGAGGCAAAATGGAGAAAAACCAATTTGCGTGTTTTTGCATAAAAAGGGCTTGCCAAATGAAAAAGATTGTGCTATAATGATGATATCTGTTGTTCTGTCCGCTGGAGGGGAACGGCGGAACACACCGCAGCGCCGTTTGCATCCGATGGGACGGGCTGTATCTCACTATACTTTAAGGAGGACTTCCATGGCAACCACCAACACCCAAGCCGTGCCGCTGCGTACCAAGCGTGGTATCAGTGCCGGCAGCATTTTCTCGGCAATCGGAAGATGGATCGTCCGAAACCGGATCTATCTCATCGCCTTTGCCATTCCGGCTGCGCTGACCTATCTGGCGTATGCCATCTTCGGACTCTACCCCTTTGGCGAAGAATCCGTGCTTTGCCTCGACCTGAACGGACAGTACGTCTACTATTTTGAAGCACTTCGTGATGCGTTCTGGGGCGACGGCAGCATTTTCTACAACTGGTCCAGAAACCTTTCCGGTGAATTTATGGGCATTATCGGCTATTATCTTGCCAGCCCGTTTACTTTGATCGTGATGCTTCTGCCGGAGAAGTTCATGCTGAGCAGCCTGCTTATCATGCAGCTTTGCAAGGTGGGCGCTGCCGGCGTGACATTCAACTATTTCCTGCAAAAGCGCCGGAACGTACAGCCCTATCCGTCCCTGCTGTTCTCCACCATGTATTCCATGATGGCATATATGGTGATCCAGCTGATCGACCCCATGTGGCTGGATGGTCTGGTATTCCTGCCGCTGATTATGCTGGGCATCGAGTATCTGGTTGATGACGGCAGACGGCTGAACTACATCATTCCGCTGGCGCTGATGTGCGTGGCAAACTTCTACATCGGCTACATGATCTGCATTTTTGTGGCACTGTACTTCTTCTTCTACCTGCTGGCAGGTTCGGACAAGAAGCGCAAGGGCTATGACTATTTTACCGCCATCGTGCGTGTGGCATATTCCTCGGTCATTGCACTGGCTTGTGCGGCATTCATGCTGCTGCCGGTGTACAATGCACTGAAACTGGGTAAATTCGAGTTTACGGATCCGGACTACAGCTTCCGATTCCAGTCTTTCCCGCTGAGTCAGAAACTGCTGGAAAATGCGCAGGATTCGCCGCTGCTGGTACTTCTGTGCGACCTGCTGGATATGTTCCCGCAGCTGCTGCCGGCACAGTATGACTCTGTTAACGTCCAGGGCAAGCCGGAGATCTACTGCGGTCTGCTTACACTGGTGCTGCTGCCGCTGTTCTACATGAACAAGAAGATCAACTGGAAGAAAAAGCTGGGCTATACAGCGCTGATCGTTGTGATGGTAATGTGTATGCTCATCACACCGGTGGACATGATGTGGCACGGCGGACAGGTGCCGAACTGGCTGCCGTTCCGCTATTCGTTCTTGCTGTCCTTTATCTTCCTCACCATGGCGGCAACTGCATTTGCCAACAAGGACGGCATCCAGAAGAAACATCTGCTCGGCTCTACCGGGGTGATGGTGGTTATCATCGCCATTGTTGCCGGTCTGAAATTTGACCAGATGGCAAAGGGTGCAGTCTGGATCTCTGCGGCACTCATGGGCATCTATCTGATTCTGCTGTACTTCATGATCGGCGGCAAGCTGACAGAGGGCAAGCGTGGCGTGAGCATTGCGCTGACGACCATGATGCTGGTTATGGTCGGCGGCGAGGCAACCTATAATGCAGTGGATTCCATGAAGGATATCGACGATGAGGTGGCATATTCCACCCGTGCATCCTATCAGAACTATGTGCAGAACGGCAGAGCGGTTGCGGATATGCTGGAGGAAAAGGATGACGGTTTCTACCGTGCAGAAAAGACTTTCTTCCGCTGTGTCAACGACAATGCGGCGTTCGGACTGAAGGGTATTTCCCACTCCAGTTCTGTCATGAATACCCGGGTCATCAACTTCATTGAGACCATGGGCTATTGTATGCACAGCTATTACACCCGTTATGACGGCAACACAGAGATCGCTGACTCTCTGCTGGGCATCAAGTATGTGCTGGATCGTGGAGAAAACTTCGACCAGAACCGCCGTCTGAACCCGGCGTATGAACCTCGCTGGGCATATGACTACAAAAACGAAAACGGCGTGGACAAGACCATCACGGCGTATGAGAATACCAATGCGCTGTCCATCGGCTATATGGTGGATGAAGATGTACAGAAGATCGACCATCTGGGCAATGACAATCCGTTCAACAGCCAGAACATCTTCATGAGTACCATGAGCGGCAATACGGAATTTGACGAAAACGGTCAGTTTGCATCGTGGCACGAATACTACACACCGCTGAACCTGGCAGAAGATCCCATCGTCAGCGATTCCATTACCACCAGTCCTTACGGCGAACAGACCAAGTATGATGTGACCGGCGACGGTGACCCGACGGTGGACTTCCACCTGGTGGCAGATTCCAGCGATCCGATCTATATCTACTTCAAGACAGAGTTCCAGAAGAAGGTCAACCTGTGGATGTCCACCTGGGACGAGAGCGAGTGGAGCGCAGACGAAGAGAGCTGGAAGGCAGAGAACGAGGGTGACTTCACCTGGAAGGCTGCCGACGAGTACGCCAAGAATCACAGCGGCTTTGAGTCTCTGGGTGAATACTTCGAGGGCGACAACTACATTGCCCTGCGTCTGGGTACTTTCGAGCCAGGCACAAAGATCACGCTGCGTATGACCATTGCCAACGATGAAAAGTTCACCATCGTGAAGAACTTCCTGTTCTACACATACCATCCGGATGTGTTCCAGGCAGATATCGACACGCTGAAGAAGAACCAGTGGCAGATCGACTCTTCCAAGAGCAACGACCGGAAACTCACCGGTACGATCACCGCAGAGGATGGTCAGATCATGATGACCTCTATCCCGTATCAGCCGGGCTGGTCCATCAAGGTTGACGGCAAGCGTGTAGACAACCTGGTAGAGGAGGTCAAGAACGAGGACGGCAGCACCAGTCTGAACAATCAGAGCGGTGACTCCGGACAGATCGTTGTGGTAGATGCAATGATCGGTCTGCGGCTGCCTGCCGGAACGCATACCGTGACGATGACCTATACACCGCCGGGGTGGTGGATCGGCATGGGTACGCTGGCTGGCGGTATTATCCTGATTGTGCTGTTCTGGTTCGGCGACCGCAAGCGCTATGCTGCAATGCTGGTTGCAGTAGAGGCAGAAAAGGAACGGGAACGTCAGCAGGCAAAGAAACGTGTCAAGCTGAAGTCCAACAACAATAAGGATAAGGACGATTCTCCGGAAAAACTGCTGGAAAAACTGGAGGCACTCCATAAGGAGGGTATTCTGGACGACAAGGAGTTTGCAGCCAAAAAGGCGGAGATTGAAAAGAAAAAGAAAGCGAACGGCAAACAGACGTAATCGTCAGTTTGCGTAAAGTACGCTGAAAAATGAAACGGCGTTGCCGCAGGGAAAATGTTCCTGCGGCAACGCCGTTTTTGGTTTGGTGTGCGAAAGGAGATTTTTAACCGTAACTATATGACATCACATCACGATAGGATGGAAAGAACGATTCTAACGATACAACCACGATTATCACCAAAATGAGAATCAGTAGACTCACCAGAGACTGCGCTTTTGTATATCGTTTGATTTTTTCAGATGACCTGGAGTTGCCTGCCATGATACACCCTTCAGCTCGCCTGTTTTTGTATCTGTTGCAACGTCCTTTGTGTACTGA
>ENA-UEQI01000812-UEQI01000812.1-human-gut-metagenome-genome-assembly--contig:-NODE-812-length-12133-cov-50.831785_pt1 | contig 12133 bp, 9 predicted proteins | sample MGYA00242946_ERZ507945 | MGnify/ENA primary metagenome ERZ507945 (study PRJEB26167, sample SAMN06115467) | human gut metagenome | host: Homo sapiens | place: China:Guangxi | collected 2016-06-08... | reverse complement strand
TTTAGAGAAATGTCCTGGTTCATATCGTATAATCGTTCCTTTTTTGAAAGTAGATTCGCACCAGACCTGTGCCTGCATAGGTTCTTATAGTTAAAATATGCTATTTTTTAAGAAAAGTCAATATTGTGTCATAAAATAACGAAGATAATGCAAGAATATTAGCTTGCTTGACAATATAATGATATTAACAAAACGTAAGACAAAACAATCGGAAGGAGAATGCGAAATGATTAAAAAATATACCTATGGAACCCCGTTTCCAACAGAGTCAGTGACAGAGCAATTTGCAGCATCGGAAGGAATGCCGGAGTTTGGCGTCATTCATTTACAGGAAGGATTTTCTTTCACTTATAAGCTTCGTGATGAGGATGTCGTATATGGACTCGGTGAAGCAAACCGTGGCATCAACAAACGCGGCTACCAGTATATCAGCAACAATTCAGATAATCCCCATCATCATGAAGATGTATATTCGCTGTATGCTGCGCATAATTTTATTATCGTGTCAGGGGAGCAGACGTTTGGACTTTACTTTGATTATCCGTCAACACTTACCTTTGATGTCGGTTACACAAGATCGGACGAGCTTCATATCTTCTGTGAAAGGGCAGATCTTGATCTGTATGTTATTACAGGCGAAAATCCATACGATATTACAAAGCAGTTTCGGAAGATGATTGGCAGAAGCTATATTGCACCGAAATTCGCGTTTGGCTTCGGGCAGAGCCGCTGGGGATATAAAACGCCGGAGGATTTTGTTACGGTGGCAGAAAAATACAGGGAAAATCATATTCCGATAGATATGGTTTATATGGATATTGACTATATGGATAACTATAAAGATTTTACGGTAAATGAGGAGTTCCGTGATTTCCCGCAGTACGTAGAGAACCTGAAGAAGGATCATATCCGGCTTGTTCCGATCATTGATGCAGGCGTAAAAATCGAAGAGGGATATGATGTGTACGAGGAAGGCGTCGAGAAGAATTATTTCTGTAAGAGACAGGACGGAAGTGATTTTGTAGCCGCTGTCTGGCCCGGATATACACATTTTCCGGATGTATTAAATCCGGATGCCAGAAAATGGTTTGGAGAGAAATATAAGCGCCTGACGGATGCCGGCATAGAGGGATTTTGGAACGATATGAATGAACCGGCGATCTTTTTCACACCGGAGGGTGTAAAAGACGTAAAGGAAGCGATGAAAGCGTTCATAGACAAAGAGGAAACCGTGCAGGACGTATGGGCAATCGGGGCGCAGGTGACCGGCCTTGCGAACAATGCGGAAGACTATGCATCTATGTATCATAATGTAGATGGCAAGATGGTGCGGCATGATCAGGTGCACAATCTGTTTGGATATAACATGACGCGGGCGGCGGGGGAAGGACTCCGTGAGATTTCGCCGGATAAGCGTTGCCTGTTGTTCTCACGTTCATCCTACATTGGCATGCATCGCTACGGTGGAATCTGGACCGGTGATAATAAATCCTGGTGGTCACATATTCTGCTGAATCTGAAGATGCTGCCATCCTTGAATATGTGCGGGTTCTTATATACCGGTGCCGATCTGGGTGGCTTTGGCTGTAACACGACACGGGATCTGCTGCTCCGCTGGCTGGCACTCGGTGTATTTACGCCGCTTATGCGGGATCATTCCTGCGAGAACACAAGAGAACAGGAGTGTTACCGGTTTGAACACATTGAGGATTTCCGGCATATAATCGGTGTGCGGTATCGGTTGATTCCATACATTTACAGCGAATATATGAAGGCTGCACTGACCGATGACATGATGTTTAAGCCGCTTGCATTTGAGTACCCGGAAGATCGGATGGCTGTAAATGTGGAAGATCAGTTGATGCTCGGAAATGAAATCATGATCGCACCTGTGTATACGCAGAATGCAATCGGCAGATATGTGTACCTGCCGGAAGCGATGATGCTTGTCCGTTTTTGCCCGGACGGAAAAATCGAACAGACGGAAATGCCGAAGGGACATCATTTTGTCGAGGTTCCGTTGAACGAGGTTATCTTATTTATCCGTCAAGGCAAGTGCATTCCGCTTGTGGATGCTGCAGAGTGCGTGGATGAGATTGATATGGACAGCCTGCAACTGATTGGATATGCGAATAGCACCTATCAGTTATATGACGATGACGGTTATACGAGGGCATATGATCTGGAAAAGTCAACCGTCTGGTTGAAGAAGGAAGAAAATAAATAAATTTATAATACCACAGCTACTTGACAATACAAAGTAGCTGTGGTATTTTCTTATCATACTACTTGGCGATACAAAGTAGTGTGGTAGAAGAAATACGAAAACTGCCCCATAATGGAGGAGCTATCATGATAGATACACAATTAATGAAAGGAATTCTGGAAGGATGCGTGCTATCGGTGATTGCGGAACATGAGACATACGGCTATGAGATTCTGCAACGGCTGACGGAATCTGGATTCACTGAGCTTGGCGAAGGAACGATGTATCCGGTGCTTACGCGGCTGGAGAAGAACGGCTATATTAAGTGCCGCAAAGAGAAATCCCCGCTTGGACCGATCCGGAAATATTATTCGGTGACCGATGCGGGGGCGAAGCATTTGAAGGAATTCTGCGAGAGTTATAAGAGCATTACGGAAAGTGCAAAGAAAATTTTGAAGATGGAGGAGTGAGACGGATGAAGGCGGAGAACCTGACACTTGCTGAGTATGTTGCAAAGGGCGGCACGGCTGAGTAAATAAAATTTAGAAATACAGATTGACTGGATCATTGGACGAAAAGAGGAACGAACATGGCGGAGAATGAACCGAAGAAGATTGTAGTACGGGGTGCAAACGTACATAATTTGAAAAATATCAATGTGGATGTGCCATTACATCAGATCGTTGGGATTGCAGGTGTGTCCGGTTCGGGCAAATCATCACTTGCGCTTGGCGTGTTGTATGCTGAGGGTTCCAGACGATATCTGGAATCGTTGTCGACTTATACAAGGCGGCGGATGACCGGGGCGGCAAAGGCAAAGGTGGATGAAGTGTTATATGTACCGGCAGCACTGGCACTGCATCAGCGGCCGGGCATTCCGGGGATTCGCAGTACATTTGGAACCGGGACGGAGCTTTTGAACAGCCTGCGGTTGATGTATTCCCGGCTGGCATCCCATCGCTGCCCGAACGGACATTATGTGCCGCCCACATTAAAGGTGGCAGCAGAACAGGAGATTTTGTGTCCGGAGTGCGGGGCGAAGGTGCAGGCACCAAGTGCGGAGGAACTGGCATTTAATTCGCAGGGGGCGTGTCCGAACTGTGGCGGAACTGGCAGTGTCCGAACGGTGGATATTGATTCGCTTGTGCCGGATGATTCCATCAGCATTGACGATGGCGCCGTTGCACCTTGGAACAGTCTCATGTGGTCTTTGATGACAGATGTCTGCCGGGAGATGGGCGTGCGTACAGACGTTCCATTTCGTGAGCTGACGGAGCGGGAGAAAGACATTGTCTATCATGGACCGGCGGAGAAAAAGCATATTTTGTATAAGGCGAAAAAATCGAATCAGGCGGGTGAACTTGATTTTACATATTACAATGCCATTTATACAGTGGAAAATGCCTTGGCGAAGGTGAAGGATGAAAAGGGCATGAAGCGTGTTGAGAAATTCCTTAAGGAAGAGGTATGTCCGGCATGTGGTGGCAGCCGGCTTTCTGAAGCGGCGCGGGCACCACGGCTGCGCGGAATTGGATTGGATGAAGCCTGTAAGATGACGCTTGGGGAATTGGTCGACTGGGTAGCTGGTGTGCCGGATTCTTTGCCGGAGGAGATGCGGCCGATGGCAGAGGCAATCTGTGAGTCGTTCCAGACCGTAGCCAGACGGTTGATGGATTTGGGACTTTCTTATCTTTCACTTGATCGTGTAGCATCTACACTTTCGACGGGGGAACGGCAGCGGATGCAGCTTGCACGCGCCGTGCGGAATCGTACAACCGGTGTATTATATGTATTGGACGAGCCGTCGATCGGACTGCATCCATCGAATATTCAAGGCTTGAATGCTGTTATGCATGACCTTGTTGCAGACGGAAATTCGGTGCTTCTGGTCGACCACGATACACAGATCTTATCGGAATCGGATTGGATTATTGAGATGGGACCAGAGGCAGGTGCCGGTGGTGGTTATGTGATCGCACAGGGTGATATTCCGCAGATTATCGCAAATCCGGATTCGATGATAGGACCATTTCTGGCGCGGAAAGCGGATATGCGTGTGCGTGAGCAGGCGCGCGCGGAGGAAAAGTTTGACTTTGGAACACTGCATCTGTCGACGGATGCGATTCACACGGTCAAACCATTGGAAGTGGATATCCCGAAGGGGCGTCTGACCGTAGTAACCGGAGTGTCTGGCTCTGGAAAAACAACGATGGTTTTAGAAAGCCTGATTCCAAGCTTGGAAGCATCCCTGCAGGGAGCCACGCTACCAGCACATGTAAAGCAGATTTCGGCAGAGGGAATCGCACATGTGAAGCTGATCGACGCATCGCCAATCGGAATCAATGTGCGGTCGACAGTCGCAACGTATGCGAATGTACACGATGAACTGCGGAAGATATATGCAAAGACACCAGATGCGAAGGAAGCGGGATATAAGGCAGGCGATTTCTCCTATAATACCGGAAAGCTGCGATGTCCGGTGTGTGATGGGACAGGACAGATTAGCCTCGATGTGCAATTCCTGCCAGACGTGGATGTACCATGTCCGGAATGCAACGGATCACGGTATGGGAAGGAAGCATGGCAGATCGGCTATGAGACGAAACAGGGAGCGAAGTATTCCCTGCCACAGTTGATGGATATGGATGTGAATACTGCGTTGGAAGCAGCGGCGGAGTGGAAGGTCGTGCGCCAGCGCCTGCAGGTATTGAAGAATCTGGGACTCGGTTACCTGACGCTGGGTGAGGAGACGCCGAGCCTGTCTGGTGGAGAGGCACAGCGGTTGAAGCTTGCCAGCGAGATGGGAAAAGGACAGGCGGATTCGGTCTTTGTATTCGATGAGCCAACGATTGGGCTGCATCCGCTGGATGTGCAGACATTGCTTGGCGTATTTCAGGCGCTTGTCGATCAGGGTGCAACCGTGCTTGTGATCGAGCATGATTTAGATGTGATCCGGAACGCCGACTATGTGATAGACATGGGACCGGGCGGTGGTGCCGCCGGTGGCCGTGTCGTTGCGGTTGGAACACCGACGCAGATCGCAGCAAATAAAGACAGTATTACGGGAAAATATATTTAAAGTCATAAATTCTCCTTGACTCTGCACTTGGTGCATGCTGTATAAATCGCATATAGACCAACACTGTGGGAGGGAAGAACAAATGAAATTCATGTTATTGTTGGGATTGATCGGACATATTTTCTGTGGAGCATCGGACTGTCTGCTCACCTATGCACCGAATGGCAAGGTGAACCTGACGGACTTTAAGGATTATGAGAAGTCGAGTGTTTCGTTTCGGGGGATGCCAAGATGGGCATGTATCTTCAATCTGCTTCCGTTAGCTGTCGTCACATTGCCGACGAAGCTTCCTGCGAAGGCAAATGTAATCGGTGCAGGGATGTTCCTCGGACTCTTGTTTTTGATGTAAGATCTTGTTAAAATGGTGTTCAGAATGTGCTAGAAAAACAGGATGGAACATACGATGTTACTAGATAAAGATATACGGGAACCGTTATTTGAGTTCCTCGAAGAGCGGTACGGCAAGGTGCGCATCTTGGAGGAGAAAACCGTCGGGCGTTCGCGGGCGGATGTTGTGATGGTGATTCCTGAAAAAATCGTTGGAATCGAGATAAAAAGTGACGCGGATACATACACGCGGTTGGAGCGGCAGGTCGCAGACTATGATCTGTATTTCGATGCGAATATCGTGGTTGTCGGGAGCTCACATGCGAGTCACGTCGCGGAGCATGTGCCAGCACACTGGGGGATCGTGTCGGTAGAACAGCAAGAAGATCATGTGGATTTCTATATTGTGCGGGAGATGCAGGACAATCCGTATGCGCAGCTTCTTCGGACGATCCGTGTGCTGTGGCGCCCGGAGCTTGCCCATATTCAGGAGAAATACGGACTGCCGATGTACAAGCAGAAAAGCAAGGATTTTGTCCGTACAATCATTGTAGACCGGTTACCGGTCGAGGTGGTTCATAAGGAAATCAGTGATGCGCTATTTGAGCGGGATTACACCGCGATGCTTGCGGAGATTCAGGAATTCCGTAAGGCACAGGCGGCAAAACGCGGCAAGACTGTGCGCAAAAAAAGAAAAAAGTATCGAAGAAAAAAGCGGGATGCCTAGTAAGGCAGTTCCCGCTTTCCTTGCATAAAGTCGATTACAAGCTGCTTGTCCGTCTCGTTTTCAATGACGGCAGGCTGGTAGTTGTTGGATTCCCCGGTGTAGACATAGCACGGAACCAGGGTGACGTCCGTGTTCGCTACAGTGAAACCTCCAGTCGCTGCATCCTGTGTGATCGTCAAAGTCTGGTTATAGATCAAAGTCCGGTTCTCCGGGTAATTATTTCCACCGAAGATAAAATTCCCCAGTGAATATACGATGTTCACACCGTTGTAAGTCTCCATCGGCTGTAAGACATGTGGGTGGGAACCGATGACGAGGTCGGCACCGTGGTCGACTAAGTTATGGCAGGATGCCTGTTTCCAGTCCTCGTAGGCGTGTACCTTCTCTTCACCGCCGTGGAAATATACAACCTGATAATCACTGTTTGCATTTGCCTCTTCCAGATCCACTAACATTGCCTGTTCAGCTCCGGCGGAGTACATGCTTCCGAATACAAATGCAATCTTGAAACCATTGATTTCCTTGTAGACGATCTTTCCGTCCTTGCCCCAGTCAACACCTGCCACATCTAAGGCAGCACGCGTATCCATGTTGCCATCGGTGCCGAAATCATAAGTGTGGTTGTTGTCAATCGAGACAATATCGACGCCATTTTCCGGCAGGAGCTTGGCAGTTGCAGCGTGGGAGCGGAACCAGAATGCACGGAAGGTATATTCCGGCTTCTCCATGCTGACAGTCGTTCCGGATTGTTGTGCAAGTGCAACTGCAGAGTTATATTCCGCAACCGCATTATTATATTGTTCGAGTGCGGCGGCTTCGCCCTTATCCGTTTTCGCCAGATTGTCATTGTCGGAGAAAACATTTTCACAATTCGCAATTGTGATATCATCATTTAAGAAATAATCCCGTACATTTTCGAAGAAATACGTGCTCGGCTGGCTGTTCGCCATGGCGTCGATGCTGCTGGTAGCGGTGTCGTTACCCGCGAGCATGATATCGCCGACGAAATTCATGCTGATGGTAAAGGATTGGGAAGCTGGTTTTTCATCTGCCCCGGCGTTGGTTACCGTTGCAACGCTGCCACTAACTGGCTGATAGGAATCCAGCCCGGAAAGGTCGATCGGCTGTGAGATTTCTGCCTCGGAGGTATCATCTGTATGGGACGAATTCTTCCGCAGATTGATCGCGACGAGACTGACCGTGCCGATAATCGTCAGAATAATAAAAAATATGATAATCTTTCGCATAGTAAATCCTCATATCTTCTGTGAATGCGTTTGTTTCAAATCATAACAAACGCAAAAAGGAAACAAATAACAATATATAGAATACCACATTTTTCCGGTAAAGCAAATATAAATAAATTCAAGATAGCGGCTAGTCAACTGGGATAAATGGTGGTAAACTATGCCTAGTTTAAATATGATAAAAAGGAGACATAGGATGAATTATCCATTGACTTTGGAACAATATATTGCACAGATGCCGATGCAGGAAGCAGAGCTTGCACGTATGGGTGCGCAGATTGCGGAAGCGCTTTCCGTGATCCACCAGCAGGGACGTGTGCATGGGGATGTAAAGCCGGGGAATATCTTGGTTGTGTCACCCGGAAATTATCAGTTGATCGGGTATGAGAACGTGCGGCAATATCCGGAGGGGACAATCCCGACATTTGTTGCTCCGGAGCTGACACAGGGTGGCGCTTACCATGCAGGGACGGATGTGTATGCACTCGGCATGCTGATGAAATCGCTGATTCCGAAACAGGGCATCAGTGGTGTGTTTGACGAGATTATCCAGAAAGCGTGTGAACCAGATCCGACGAGACGTTATACGACGGCATTGGAATTTGCAGAGGAATTACAGATGCTTGCGGATATTTTGCAGGAGCCAACGGTAGGAACCGGGCAGCAGATGTATGTACAGGAAACAGAGCAACCATCGATGCAGCCAATGTACGCGCAGAAACAGGAGCAATCATCGAAACAGCCAACTTGTGGGCAGCCATCGGTACAGCAGCCGAGGAGACAGTCACCGGCGCAGCAACCAACGGATCTGGTGAATCACCGAAGAAATGTACAGCAGGCGGATGCATATAATACACAGGAAGAGATGCATCTGCAACCGAAAAAAGAAAAAGTGACAAGGGAGACGCAGAAGGCGTCCTTGATGTTGCGGTTTTTACTGCCAATTCTGATTGTGCTGATCATAGGTGCGGCTGTTGCAATCTATGTTGTATTGATCCATCCAGTCAATCAGGAGGAAGAAACGACAACCGCGGCGCCAACAACCACGGAGGTAACGACCGAAGCAACGACGACAGAGGAGATGACTGAAGCAACCACAGAGGAAGCGGAATGTCCATATGAATATTCCCAGAAGATTACGGTAACCGCACATGCGGGAAGCACATCTGGAACGCTGACCGTTTATAACTGGGAACATGGCGACTGGGTTAACAAATATTCTGTTGCATGTGTGCTTGGCAGAAATGGAATCGGTTCTGACTACGGAGAAGGAAAAGGTGTCACACCGATGGGAACGTTTAAGCTTGGCTTTGTGATGGCAAATGTTGATCCGAAAAATAACATGAATTTTAAACTGGCAAGTGACTCAGCCGCAATCGTAGATGATGCAGAATCCGAACTGTATAACACACTTGTCGATACGAATACGGTAGGCGATGTGAGTGTTGATCATGTCGGAAGCAATATCGTAAACGGAAAATTAAATGCAATTATCTTTATCGAACATAATGGAGATGGCTTGTCTTCGGATGGCGTGACACCGGGAAAAGGCTCAGTCATTACGATCTGTGGAAATTATAGCAATGTCAGTGAGACAGCAGGCTGTATTGATATTTCAGCAGAAAATATGACAGAATTGTTGAAACTGTTGGATGGAAACATGAATCCACATATTGAGATTACATTGAATTAGGGGGTATCTATGAAGAATTTGCGGATGTTGTTCTGTATGTTGATGGGGCTTTTGATCGGTTCAGTTCTGGGAATTGTAATCGCAAATCTCACACACAATCAGCAGAAAAAGAAACACGCACAGATGGCAGCCACGGAGGTGACTGCGACTGCAGATGCAACGGCAGGGGATGTGGCAACGCCGATGGAGGAGCAGATGCATACAGCCCAAGATGCGACTGGGACAGATGCGGCGGTTCCTGATGAGGCACAGCCGGAAGCTTTGACAGAGATTTTGAATCGGAGTCTGGTCAGCTATGCACAACTGGCGGAGGTTTCCTGCAGACAACTGGTTGTCGTAGATGCAGATCACGATAAAGCGACGATATCCATGTATATCTGTGATACGGACGGAAAATGGACGGATACCGGACTGACAACCGAGGGCTATGTCGGGGCAAATGGTGTGAGCCGGGAGTCTTATGAGGGAAGCCGGATGACACCTGCCGGGGTATTTCCAATCGGCGAAGCATTTTATATAGAAGAGAAACCGAAAACGGGTCTTTCAACATTTCAAATTACAGAAAATACATATTGGGTTGACGATGAGGACAGTGAATTATATAATCAACGCATAGAACTTGATGGAGAAAAGACCTGGCAGAGTGCAGAACATATGATTGAATACACGGATGCTTACAAATATGGATTTGTCGTGGAGTACAATCAGAATCCGGTGGAGCCGGGGCGTGGTTCGGCGATTTTCTTCCATGTGGGGCAGCAGCCGACACTGGGATGCATTGCAACAACGGAGGATATGGTGCTTGCATATCTGGCAGAATTATCGAAAGATATGCACCCGTATATCGTAATTCAATAGAAAATTTAACATCAGGTTAAATGGATGATAAAAATAAAAAACGGAGGATAGAGTTATGGCAATGAATATTGTATGTTTAGATTTAGAGGGCGTATTGGTACCAGAGATCTGGATCGCATTTGCGGAGGCAAGTGGAATTCCGGAACTGAAAAAGACAACAAGAGATGAACCAGATTATGATAAGCTGATGACATGGAGACTTGGCATCCTGAAGGAGCATGGACTTGGTTTGAAAGAGATTCAGGAGACAATCGCGAAGATTGATCCGATTTCGGGTGCAAAGGAATTCTTAGATGAGTTGCGCAGTTTGACACAGGTAATCATTATCAGTGATACCTTTGCACAGTTTGCAACACCACTGATGAAGAAGCTTGGTTGGCCGACGATTTTCTGTAACTCTCTGGAGGTTGCAGAAAGTGGAGAAATCACAGGCTTCAAGATGCGTTGTGAGCAGTCAAAGCTGACAACGGTTAAGGCATTACAGTCGATCGGATTTGAGACCATCGCCAGTGGAGATAGTTATAACGACCTTGGTATGATCAAGGCTAGCAAGGCAGGCTTCCTGTTTAAGAGTACAGAACAGATCAAGAAGGATAATCCGGAGCTTGCAGCATATGAGACTTACGATGAGCTGCTTGCTGCAATCAAAGAGCATCTGGATTAATCGGATAAAAATCGTTCTCTTATAACGAGGAATGAATAGAAATCGCTGTGAGCAACGCCTGTATTTGCTTATGGCGATTTCTTTATGTGCAAAAACTGCCATGCACAGATGTATGTACAAGATTTGAGAGATATAATTAGGAGGAATCTGGAAGATGTCAGAAGAGAAAAAAGAAATGAAAAAATCATCCAGCCCGGCGAAAGATCTGACCGTAGGATCGCCGATGAAACTGATTCTCGGATTTGCATTTCCGATGTTTCTGGGACTGTTGTTCCAGCAGTTTTACAGTCTGGTTGATACGATGATCGTAGGAAAATATCTGGGCGTGGATCCATTTGCAGGCGTTGGCTCGACAGGCAGTCTGAATTTTATTGTCATTGGATTTTGTATGGGACTTTGCAGTGGATTCTCGGTTCCGATCTCACAGAGCTTTGGTGCCAAGGATTTTCCGCTGCTGCGGAAGATGGTGACAAATTCTGTGTGGCTGTGTACATTTTTCAGCGTTGTAATTACAACTCTGATGCTTTTGTTCTGCCGCCCGGTTTTAACATGGATGAACACCCCGGAGAATATATTTGAATACGCATATATTTACATATTTATAATCTTTGCGGGAATTCCGTGTACGATTCTGTACAATATGACGGCAGCTATCCTGCGTGCGCTGGGAGACAGCAAATCGCCGATTATCTTCCTTGCGATTTCGTCTGCCATCAATATCGGTCTGGATCTGCTGCTCATCATAGTGTTCAGGATGGGCGTCGATGGTGCGGCGCTTGCAACCGTTGTTTCCCAGGGCGTATCAGGTGTGATCAGCATTATATATATTAAGAAAAAATTCGATATTCTTGCGATGGAGAAGGGAGACTGGAAGCTGGAGAGACATCTGGCAGGAAAATTGACGGGTGTTGGAATTCCGATGGGACTGCAGTATTCCATCACGGGAATCGGTTCGGTAATTCTGCAGACAGCGGTAAATGGACTAGGTTCCATCTATGTTGCATCTATGACAGCCGGCTCGAAGATCAATATATTTCTTGCGTGTCCGTTTGATGCGCTTGGTCAGACGATGGCACCGTATGCCGGACAGAACATCGGAGCAAGGAAGCTGGATCGTGTAGGGAAAGGTCTGCGTGCCGCATGTATCATTGGATTTATCGTGTCTGGACTGATGGTAATCGTAGTGAAGTTGTTCGGAGACCAGCTTACAATGCTGTTCTTAGATGAGAAGGATCCGGTTATCATGCAGAATTCAACACAGTTTTTGATCATTGTATCGGCATTTTACTGTCTGCTTACCTTGGTCAATACGGTTCGCTTTACAATTCAAGG
>ENA-UEQI01000804-UEQI01000804.1-human-gut-metagenome-genome-assembly--contig:-NODE-804-length-12182-cov-10.347460_pt1 | contig 12182 bp, 10 predicted proteins | sample MGYA00242946_ERZ507945 | MGnify/ENA primary metagenome ERZ507945 (study PRJEB26167, sample SAMN06115467) | human gut metagenome | host: Homo sapiens | place: China:Guangxi | collected 2016-06-08... | reverse complement strand
GGTACAGTGCCGCCTGGCGTCTCGCATTGCTCCATACAGCGTTTGTTATATTTGCTGTAATTATTGCATTAAAACTTGTTGATTTTTCACAATATGATAGAATTTTGAATTCGCAGAAAAAACCTAAAAAAAAGATTGCCACCCTGCTTTTTTCGTGGTATAATAGAAGAGGTCTGATGCAAAAGGCTGCCGCAGCGCAGGAAAGCGCAGCAGTCTGCATCAGAGCGGAAAATTTCATGCAACCGGACACACTGCACCGGATCTTTCGGCAGCAGTGTTCTCTTTTCTATGGTGAAAAGTGCAGAAATCGGCGCTTTCCGGCTCAGTTTTTGGAGTCAGTCACCGAAATTTTTCGCAAATCTCATGAAAGAAATGACTTACTGGGGACAATGATGCAGCGTGTAGAACTGCATCCAAAGGAGCATACATTATGTTTACGAAAGATATCGGCATTGATCTCGGAACTGCAAATACGCTGGTATATCTGCGTGGAAAGGGCATCATCATCAGAGAGCCATCCGTTGTCGCAGTCAATACCCACACCGACCGTGCCAAATACGTGGGAAAAGAGGCAAAGGAAGTAATCGGCAGAACGCCCGGCTCGATCGTTGCCGTGCGTCCGCTGAAAGACGGCGTGATTGCCGATTTTGAGACCACGACGATTCTCCTGCAGGAGTTCATCCGCAAGGCAATGCACGGCAAAATGTTCGCACGTGCCAGAGTGATTATCTGCATCCCCTCCGGCGTGACCGCAGTAGAACGACGTGCAGTCCGGGATGCCGCAGACCAGGCTGGTGCAAAGCCGGTGCTGATCGTTGAAGAGCCGATGGCAGCGGCGATTGGTGCAGGACTGCCCACCACAGAGCCTACCGGCTGTATGGTGCTGGACATCGGCGGCGGCACATCCGAAGTGGCAGTGATCTCTCTGGGCGGCATTGTAGTCTCTCAGAGCGTCCGCTGCGCCGGCGATGAGTTTGATGCTGCCATTATCAATTACATCAAGAAACGGTACAACCTGCTGATCGGCGAGCGTACCGCAGAGAGTATTAAAATTCAGATCGGCAGTGCCTATCCGGTGGACCGTGACGAAACCATGCAGATCAAGGGCAGAAATCTGATGAGCGGACTGCCCGAAAATATCAACATCACCTCCAGAGAGGTCCGGGAAGCACTCGCCGAGCCGCTGTCCCGGATCGTGGACGCTGTCAAGTGTACCCTGGAACAGACACCGCCGGAGCTGGCGGCTGACATCATCGACCACGGCATTACACTGACCGGCGGCGGCGCACTGCTCCGGGGACTGGATCAGCTGATCCACAAGGAGACCGGAATGCCCGTCTTTATCGCCGAGTATCCCCTGGACTGCGTGGCAGAAGGCACGGGAAAGATCCTGGAAAATCTGGACAAATACCGGGATGCTGTTTCAGAAGAGTCCAAAGGCTTTGAATAAGGTAGGAGGCTGATTCCACATGGGCGGTTTTTTCCGCAGCAAAAAGTTTCGCATCATTCTGTGCATCGTTGCCCTTCTGATCGGCATGATGCTCTATGCCGTAACCAGGGACGGCTATACCCTGCCCACTACCGGCTTTCTGGGAACGGTGCTGAATCCGATTCGTTCCGTCTCCAACAGCATTTCTTCCGGCGTTCAGGACACCATGGATGTTTTTACCAAATCCAAGGAATACCAGACGGAAAACGAGGAGCTGCGTCAGCGTGTGGCGGAACTGGAAAGCCAGATGGTGGACTATGACAAGACGAAACAGGATCTGGCGGATCTGTCCGAGTTCATGGGCATCAAAGAGGATCACCCGGACAACGAGTTCTCCGACCCCTGCACCATCATCGGCTATGTCGAAAACGACCCGTTCCACGGCTTTTATATTGACCGGGGCAGCGATGACGGCCTCTCCGTTTACGATCCGGTTGTGACGGCAGAAGGACTTGTCGGCATTATTTCCGAAATTTCCGACACCTATGCAACGGTAGAAACGGTCTGCTCTCCCAATCTTTCCATTGGCGCAAAGGCATCCAGCAAGCCGGAATCCGGCATTGTGGAGGGTGACGTAACACTGGCATAGGAATACCGCTGCCGCATGATCTACCTGGAGAAAGACACCACGCTGAAAAGCGGCGATCTGATTACCACCTCCAATTCTGTGGGCATTTTCCCCCAGGGCTATCTCATCGGTTCTGTGGAATCCATCGAGCCAATGGACAATGGTCTGAGCTATTGTGCCATTATTCGTCCGTCTGTGGATCTGGAAAATCTGAAAAATGTGATCGTCATTAAGGATTTCGCCGGAAAGGAGCAGCAGGATGCGGCAAACTAAGCGAAAGCAGCTTTCCCGGCGGTCTGTCCGCCGTCCCAGACTGCGCAATACCATTCGCTGGATCTTATACGTGCTGTTTATTTTTCTCGCTTTTGTGACGGCAAACGGCGGCGATTTTATCAAGCCCCTGCTGCTGATCCCGGTGGCGCTGTGCATTGCATCCGTCTCCGGAACTGTAGTCTCCGGCGGCATCGGCATTCTGTGCGGTCTGCTGCTGGATATTTCCTGCGGCACACTGCCGGGCTATCATGGGATTCTGCTGTTTTTGATCTGCCTGTTCACTTCCCGGCTCTATGATCGGTTTCTGCTCCAGCGTTTCTGGAACATGATGTTTCTGACGGCGGCGGTTTCCTTTGTGGTGACAGGACTGGATTTTGTGTTCCAGTATGCCATCTGGGGATATGACAATGTCTCCCGGCTGTATCTGCACCACCAGCTGCCCTGTCTGGGATACACCGTTCTCAGCAGTGTGGTGATCTACCCCATTTTTGCTTTGATTCACCATTTTCTGCTGCCGAAGCGGCGGCGCACCATTGAGAAAAAGCATAAGCCTATGGAAGAATCGGCGTGACCAGCGGCTGCACAGCATCGGAAATTTACCATTTCCCGTGCTGTGCCGCCCTGTTTTTCTCCGGAAAGGAGCATTTCATGAAACATACGGCATCCAGCTATGTCAAACTTACGCTCGCCAGTATGCTGGTACTGCTTGCCAGCTGTGCGTGTGCCTGGCGGCTGATGAAAATACAGATTGTGGAAAGCGACACCTACACCGCAAAGCGGGTTTCCACCCAGGAATACACCCAGACCATCAGCGCCACCCGTGGCGAGATCGTGGATTCCTCCGGCAAAGCCATCATCGAAAACAAGGTAGGCTATAATGTTATCATTGAGCCGGACACTTTCCCGGAGGACAACGCCAAGGGCAACCAGATGCTGCTCTCTCTGGTAAACATCCTGGACGAAAACGGCGTAGAATGGGACACTTCCCTGCCGATCTCGGATACACAGCCATACACCTTTACCGGTGATGACAAAGCGGTCAGCAAGCTCAAGGAAAACCTGAACATGAATGTCTATGCCACAGCGGACAACTGCATGGACAAGCTGAAAGAGGACTATGACATTGACGACAGCTATACGCCGGAGGAACAGCGACTGCTCGCCGGAATCCGCTATGAGATGCAGCTTCGTGGCTTTTCCCTCAGCAACCGTTTCACTCTGGCAGAGGATGTGCCGCTGAATGTGGTCACGGAACTGAAAGAACGTGGCGTCACGCTCCCCGGCATGGACATTGTGGAAGAGGCGATACGTTCTGTAGCACAGGGCGATGTCATTCCCCACGAGATCGGTACTGTCGGTCCCATCTATGCGGAGGAATACGAAAAGCTGAAGTCTGAGGGTTACGCTCTGGATGATTCCGTGGGAAAAAGCGGCATTGAACGTGCCATGGAAAGCACCCTGCGTGGCACTGACGGCATCAAGAAAATCACCGTAGAAAACGGCGTTGTCGTTTCTTCGGACATGGAAACCCCGGTGGAGGCTGGCAAGACGGTTCAGCTGACTGTCAACAGCGACTATCAGCGGGAACTGCAAAACATTCTGGACGGCTTTATCAATAATTTTGACAGCCTGCGGAATTCCAAGACGGAAGAACTGGGGCTGAAAAAGGTCACCTGCGGTGCGATCGTTGTGCTGGATGCCAAAACTGCCGGCGTTCTGGGCATGGTCACAGCGCCGACATACAACCTGGAAGATTATAAGACTGATTATGAATCCATTCTGAATGCGGAAAATTCGCCGCTGGTCAACCGGGCGACAGACGGACTCTACCGCCCGGGTTCCACCTTTAAGACCATCACGGCAACTGCCGGTTTGAATGAGGGGATCATCACCGGAAACAGCACCTATTTCTGCGGACACACCTATCATTTCAAAGACCACGATTACAACTGTACCGGTTCACATGGTGACATTGCAGTTACACAGGCACTTCGGGTATCCTGCAACATCTTCTTCTACAAGCTGTCGGAGGAACTGACCATCGACCGCATTACAGAGTATGCCTCCAAATTTGGACTGGGTCAGTCCACCGGGCTGGAAACCGGCGATGCCGCCGGACATCTGTCCAACCAGGAGACCTTTGCGGAACTGGGCGCAGACTGGACCGTCGGTCAGGTACTGCAAAGTGCGATCGGTCAGGGCGAATGGGCTGTAACGCCGCTGCAAATGGCGAATGTTGCCTGCACCATCGCCAACAACGGCACACGCTATGAGCCGCATCTGGTGGACAGCATCTGGGACTACAGCCACACCACAAAACTGGAACAGAAAGAGCCTGCGGTGGCAGAGCAGATCACACCGCTCAACGACAGCGTATTCCAGTATGTGGAAAACGGTATGATCGCCGCATCCACCAACAATTTCCCGGCGCAGTATTCCCTGTCAAACCTGGGATTTGATGTGGCAGTCAAGACCGGTACGCCCCAGGTCAGCGGCAGAGTCCAGGACTCTTTCTTCATCGGCTATGCCCCGGCAGATGATCCGGAAATCGCTTTCGCCGGTGTGATCGAAGGCGGCGAATACTCCAAGTACATGATCCGTTCGATCATCCAGGCATACGAAAAAACTGTCAAGGGCGAACAGACCAATGTAGACATGGTGGGCGCAACGACCGCATCCACCGATACGACCGGTACGGAAACCACAACTTCTACAACAAGCACCACCGCAAGAGACTGAGAAGCAGAATTCGTCAGAATGCACAAGGGTGAACGTGGGAAGCACCATACAATTCACAATTTTATATTTTTCTCACGGAAATTCTTTGACAAATACCGGGATATGGTGTATAATAAATGATGTAGTGGTCTAACTATCTGAAAACAATGAAATCATAGAACGAATATCTAAGTTTCATTTTTGATACGATAAAGAATGTAGAAGGGAATGGTTATCTGACATGACAATTGCACTGATTGCACACGACGCAAAAAAAGAACTGATGATCCAATTCTGTATCGCCTACTGCGGCATCCTCTCCCGGCACACCCTATGTGCAACGGGAACGACCGGCAAGCAGGTGGCAGAGGCGACTGGTCTGCGGATCCAGCGGTATCTGAGCGGTTCTCAGGGCGGCGACCAGCAGATCGCAGCACGCATCTCCTGCAACGAGATCGATGTACTCCTGTTCTTCCGTGACCCGATCAACCGCAAGGCATCGGAACCGAACGAAATGAATCTGCTCCGTCTCTGCGACGTACATAATGTTCCGGTCGCAACCAACATTGCAACTGCGGAAGCGCTCATCATGGCGCTGGAGCGTGGCGATCTGGACTGGCGGGAAATCGGCAATCCGACCATTTAAGCACACCGCATTTCTGGCAGCACAGGGCTGCCGTCAAGTTTTTGTACAACTATCTCCCCTTTTTCGGAAGGGGAAATTTTTTGCAGTCCGGTCTCCGGAGTGCGAGGAGGTTTTTCATACATGGCAATCAAAATCACACGTCCCCAGGGAACAGAAGATGTGACACCCAAGCAGATCTACAAGTGGCATACGGTGGAACGCATTGCAAGGGAAACAGCGGAGAATTTCGGCTTTCACGAAACACGCATCCCCACCTTTGAAAGCACCGACCTGTTCCTGCGTTCTGTGGGCGAAACCACAGATGTGGTACAGAAAGAAATGTATACCGTCAAGGCAAAGGAAACCGAGTTCACCCTGCGTCCGGAGGGAACAGCCGGCACGATCCGGTCCATACTCCAGAACGGTCTGCTCAACGATGCACTTCCCCAGAAGGTATATTATATCCTGTCCTGTTTCCGCCACGAGCGTCCGCAGGCAGGCAGACTCCGGGAGTTCCACCAGTTCGGCATCGAAATGGCAGGCAGCCAGGGACCGACTTCTGACGCTGAGATCATTGCGCTGGCAAAGACCATTCTCGACCGTGCCGGACTCAAGAACATCGTGCTGAACATCAACTCCATCGGCTGCCCCACCTGTCGTGCGGAATACCACAAGGCGCTCCGGGCGTATTTTGAACCGAAAAAGGACGAGCTGTGCGAGACCTGTCTCACCCGTCTGGAAAAGAACCCCATGCGTATCCTGGACTGCAAAAGCCCGATCTGCGCCGGAATCGCCAAGGATGCCCCGATCATTCTGGACTACCTGTGCGACGACTGCCGGACACACTTCGAAAAGCTCCAGGAATATCTGAAGGCGCTGAATATCGACTTCACCATCAACCCGAAGATCGTTCGTGGTCTGGATTATTATACCAAGACCGTTTTCGAGTTTGTCACCACCGACATCGGCGCACAGGGGACTGTCTGCGGCGGCGGCCGGTATGACGGACTGATCGAACAGATGGGCGGAAAGCCCACACCGGCAATGGGATTTGCCATGGGTCTGGAACGACTGATCCTCACCATGGAGAGCCAGGGCTGCGACTTCGAAGAGCCGAAGTCCTGCGACCTGTACATTGCCCCGATGGACGAAAGCGCCGTTCCGCTGACAATGCAGCTGGGACAGCAGCTCCGCATCTCCGGCTATCAGGTCGAATACGATGTGATGCAGCGTGGTCTGAAAGCACAGATGAAGTATGCCAACAAGATCGGTGCGTCCTTCGTAATGGTGCTGGGCGGAAATGAGCTGGCAGAAAAGAAGGCAAAACTGAAAAATATGGAGACCGGCGAGCAGACAGAGATCGCTCTGGACGAGACCTTTGAAGAAAATTTCGACGATATCGCCGTCCAGTATATGTTCCACGACATCGTGGAGGATTTTGAAAAGGAGTGTCAGTAAACATGGATTTGATGCAGGATTTGCGCCGCACCTGTTACTGCGGTGAAGTGACAAAAGCAGGAGAAACTGTCGTTGTCGGCGGCTTTGTACAGAAGGTACGAAACCTGGGCAATCTGATTTTCATTGATCTCCGTGACCGCACCGGCATTGTACAGCTGGCATTCAACGACCAGACAGACCGTGCCATTTTCGAAAAGGCTACATCCTGCCACAGCGAATATGTGCTGATGGCAAAGGGCGTAGTCGCAGAGCGTTCCAGCGTCAACAAGGAAATGAAAACCGGCGCTTTTGAGGTTTTGGTTGACGATCTGCGTGTACTGTCCAAGGCACAGACACCGCCTTTCGCAATCACCGACGAGACCAAGACCAACGAGGAACTGCGTCTGAAATACCGCTATCTGGATCTGCGCCGTGCGCCGCTGCAGCACAATCTGATTATGCGCCACAAGATTGCACTGGCTGCCAGAGAGTACTTCTATGCCAACAACTTCATCGAGATCGAAACGCCGATGATGATGAAGTCCACACCGGAAGGTGCGAGAGACTATCTGATCCCGTCCCGTGTGCATAACGGCAAATTCTATGCCCTGCCCCAGTCGCCGCAGATCTACAAGCAGCTGCTGATGGTTTCTGGCATGGACCGCTATATCCAGATCGCACGCTGCTTCCGTGACGAGGATCTCCGTGCTGACCGTCAGCCGGAATTCACCCAGATCGACCTGGAAATGTCCTTTGTGGATGTGGAGGATATTCTCCAAATCACAGAGGGATTCGTCAAGTATCTGTTCCAGAAAGTGCTGAACATGGATATCACCACACCGCTGCCCCGCATGACCTACCAGGAGGCAATGGAACGCTATGGTTCGGACAAGCCGGACACTCGCTTTGGCATGGAACTCCAGGATCTGTCCGATGTAGTCAAGGATGTTGACTTTATGGTATTCCGCTCTGCGCTGGATGCCGGCGGCAGTGTTCGTGCCATTGTGGCAAAGAATGCCGCATCTGTGCTGACCCGCAAGGAAATCGACAAGCTGACAGAAAAGGCAAAGGGCATCGGCGCAAAGGGACTGGCATTCATTCGCTGGAACGACGAAAAGCCCACCTGTTCCTTTGCAAAGTTCCTGCCGGAGGGCAAGCTGGATGAGATCCTGTCGCACCTGGGCTGCGAAAAGGGCGATGTGGTTCTCATTATGGCAGACAAGAACAAGGTTGCACTGCCGGTACTGGGCGCACTGCGTCTGGAAGTGGCAAAGAAACTGGATCTGATCCCGGAGGGCAAGTTCAACTTCCTGTGGATCACCCAGTTCCCGTTCTTTGAGTGGAACGAGGATACCCAGCACTGGGATGCGATGCACCACCCGTTCACCATGCCGATGGACGAGTGCCTGCCCTATCTGGACAGCGATCCGGCACGTGTCACCGCAAAGGCATTCGACCTGGTACTGAACGGCACAGAGCTTTCCTCTGGTTCTATCCGTATCACCGACTACGAGCTGCAGGAGAAGATGTTCCAGGCACTGGGCCTCACGGACGAGGAGATCGAGGCAAAGTTTGGTTTCCTGGTAGAGGCATACCACTACGGCGCACCGCCGCACGGTGGTCTGGGCATTGGTCTGGACCGTCTGGCAATGGTTATGCTCCAGGCAGACAGCCTGCGTGACGTGGTCGCATTCCCGAAGGTACAGAACGCAAGCGAACTCATGAGCGCCTGCCCGGCTCCGGTGGATACCGAGAGTCTGGACGTTCTTGGCATTCAGGTCACACACAGCGAAGACGACGAATAAGGCTTGAAAAAGCTTTTAGAAATGGAAAAGCCAGTTTGTGGGAACTGTTCCCACAGACTGGCTTTTTGTGTGATATCAATTATCGTGACATCAATTATTTTTGCTGTTTTAGTAAGGCATCCATCGCCAGAAAAGCGTTTTCCTCCGGCTGAATCTCCCCGTATCGCAGGGCGCTGTACGCCTGCGTTACGGTCTCCCACTGAGAAAGCGAACTTTCCTCCGGGAGCAGTATCTGTAAATGTTCCAGAATCTCCGCCGGGCTGTCTGCCGGTCTTGCCGCATCATCCGGCAGTTTCGCCAGCAGCAGCGCATAACCCAACCGGAATCGCTCTGCTCCGTGGGGCAGCCTGTGATAGCGACGGTACGCCTTTTTCCAATTGCGACGGCTTTGCAGTGTGACTGTGTCGACTGCCGTTTTTTCGTGGTACAGCAGATCTTCCACATAATCGCAGTATGCACCGCCGTTCTGGTTTTCCTGGGCGGCGTGGTTCTTTTGCAGATGCGACCGGAACCACTGCCGCAGGCTAAGCCAGGCGGATGCAATGGCATCCCCGATCTCGTGCCGTTTCCAGATGACCAACGCCAGCACAGCCGCCAAAAGCACCAGTTCGATCACCAGTCTCACCCAGCCGGATGTGCTGTTCTGCGGCAGTTCCATCAGCTTATCCCTGGCGCTTTCCGGTATCTCCTCCGCTGTGTCGGAACTGCTGCCCAGCGACAGCAGCCAGCGCAGTGCGTAAAAGAATCCGGTATAGATCCAGCGCCACAGCCAGCGCATTCCCCTCGCCAGAGGACGGCTGCACAAAACCAGCGCAAGTCCGACACCACAGAGAATCCCCATGAGCCTGCCGTTGCTGCGGCGAATCTCCGTGGGCAGTTCCCAGGTGTCGCCGTCTCTCCCGGACAGCATCCGCTCCATGGCGTCCCGGTTATGCACCAGGGCGAAGAGCGCCGCATTGGCGGCAAAGAGCAGTACCATAGGCAGGAAAGGCAGCTTTACCCTGGTCAGATAGATCAGAAAGCCGGAAAAGCAATCCCATAGGCACAGCCCGACAAACACGTTGGGATGCACCAGGTGTTCCAGCGGATGAAAGACCAGCCGTGCGCCGCCGAAAAAGCAGCCGCCGGCAGTGATACCCAGAAGAACCTGCGCCAGGCGTGTGGGATACGGGGCAAAGAGACTGCCCAGCACGCACAGCAGCAGTGTCAGCGCCCACACGCCGCCATTGACCCAGCGAGGATGCCGGGCATACTGCCGACGCAGCAGCAGGATGTACAGCGTGCCGAGCCATACACAAAGCACCAGCGCCGCAGTCATCACCGGAGCCGTCCATCCGGCACTGCCGCTCCATATCGCAAGCAGCAGCGGAAAGGGATACAAGGCGGCAGACAGTGCCGTAATCAGCAGTAGGTGCAGCAGAAAGCGTGCATTTTTCATGATGCCACCTCCTCGCTGTGCAGGTATTCCGGCAAGGGAATCCTCGCATCGGCACAACTGCCGCCGTCATGGGCGTGACCCGTCACCAGCACCAGACCACCGCAGCGCTGTTTCCACTGCGCCGTTGTTCTGTCCGTGTACGGTGTGATGAGCAGCAGTGTTTCCTGGATGGAAGATCTGCCGTGCATGGAGAGCATCTGGGACTGCGGCACGATCTCCTGCAGGCGGAGCAGTGCCAGCTGCTGCATGAGTTGATGGTACATTCCGCTGCCGCCGCCATAGGGCGACATGATCGGCAAACCGTCTTTTCGGCGCTCTCCGATGCACAGTCGCACCTGCCAGCCGTTCCGGAAGAACTCCCACAGGCACTGCGCACAGACCCGGATGGTATGCTCCAACAGTGCCTCGTCCTGCGTCATAATGCCGCTGTCCGGGCTGTGGGATTCCAGCGCCAGCAATACCGTGACCGTTTGCTGTGCGGTATGCTCTTCCCGGCGCATGAGCAGCGTTCCGGCGTGCGCCGAGGCTTTCCAGTGCATCCGGTGGAGTGGATCACCCGGCACGTATTCCCGGACACCTGCGGAAAGGCAAGGGTCTGTCAGCAGGCTGTGCCGGACAGACTGGTCTCCGAACTGTTGGTGCAGCAGCCGTGGCAGAATCAGTCCAGCCTCCGTCATACGCTGCGGCAGTACCAGCAGCGTTCCGCCGGTATCCTCTGCCTGGAGCGACAGCCGCACCACGCCCAGCAAATCCGATGTGACCAGCACCACGTGTTCCATCTCGTATGCTCCGCGCTTTTCACAAGTGATGTTCCAGACACGGCTGACCTTGGCGTGTCCACGCACGGAAAAGAAACTGGTGACAAAGCGGTTTTCTCCGGTCTGCGAGGAATTTGTCTCCGGGAAGTCCAGCCAGCAGGACGTGGTCAGTTCTGCCTTGAGCCACGGCACAGGCATCCCTTTTTCGTTGGAAACTGTCTCTACAAACTGCAGGGAGTCGCCCTCGGTGCATTCTGTCTCCGAAAAGCGGCAGCGGTAGGACAGTCCCTTCAAGCCGTTCCGGCGGTAGAGTCCGATCTCGCCGAACAGCACCAGCAGTACCAACAGAATAACAGCGATCAGTTCCATTGTGATTCCTTTGGCACGGGAACAGTCTCCAGCAGTTCCGATACAATGCGGCGGCAGGTCTCGTGATTTTCTTCCCACATTGCCCCACGTGCTGCCATGCGGTGCGCCATGCAGTCCGCTGCAATGTGCTTGATGTCGTCCGGTGTGACATAGTTTCTGCCACGTATCGCCGCAACTGCCTTGGAGACCTCCAGCAAGGAAAGCATTCCACGGGTACTCAGCCCCAGCTGTATCTGATGATGCGTCCGGGTGGCGTGCGCCAATTCTACCAGGTACTCCTGCACCGCAGCAGAGACTTTCACCTGCGCCAGTTCCTTTCGGGCGTTCAGCAGCTGTGCCGTGGTGACAACCGGTTTTCCCTCTTCCGGAACAGCTGTCCGGGACAGCAGTGCCAGTTCCTGTTCCTTATCCGGATAGCCCAGAGAAAGGCACAGCAGAAAGCGATCCAGCTGAGCCTCGGGCAGCGGAAACGTCCCCTGCATCTCCACCGGATTCTGCGTAGCAATGACGAAGAACGGCGACTCCAGCGGATAGGTCACGCCGTCTGCGGTCACCTGGCGTTCCTCCATGCACTCCAACAGGGCAGACTGGGTGCGTGGCGTAGCACGGTTGATCTCATCCGCCAAAAGGATCTGGGTGAACACTGCACCTTTCCGAAACACGAATTCGCCGGTTTTCGGGTCGGGGATGCTGACACCTACC
>ENA-UEQI01000800-UEQI01000800.1-human-gut-metagenome-genome-assembly--contig:-NODE-800-length-12216-cov-6.057995_pt1 | contig 12216 bp, 9 predicted proteins | sample MGYA00242946_ERZ507945 | MGnify/ENA primary metagenome ERZ507945 (study PRJEB26167, sample SAMN06115467) | human gut metagenome | host: Homo sapiens | place: China:Guangxi | collected 2016-06-08... | reverse complement strand
TTGCATTGCGCTCGGCTTAATCGTTCTTTGGCTCCGCCTTAGATACTCCGCCTCGGCAAAATGCAAATAAATTTGCATTGCGCTCGGCTTAATCGTATCTTTGTCCCGACGACACGATAATCCGTTCGCTATGGAAGAACTCACACTCACCGTCCCCGCGCTGCTCTTTCCCGCCATTTCGCTGATCCTGCTGGCCTACACCAACCGGTTTCTCTCCTACGCCCAGCTGATCCGCACGCTCAAAGCGCAATACCTCCAACACCGTTCCGACCTGACGGCCGCCCAGATCGACAACCTGCGGCGGCGGCTCTACCTGACCCGCGCCATGCAGATTCTGGGGATCGCCAGCCTGTTCCTGTGCGTCGTGACGATGTTCCTGCTCTACATCGGGCTGCAGCTCGTGGCCGCATACGTCTTCGGTGCGGGTCTGTTGGCGCTGATCGGCTCGCTCGGCGTCTCCATCCGCGAAATCCAGATTTCGGTACGGGCACTCGAAATCTACCTGAACGACATGGAACACTGACGACGATGCGCACCGCGGAATCCGGCCGAACGCCCGACCTCTTCCGGAACCGCCCTGCGGCAGGTCGCAACATCCCCCGACGACCGGAGGCCCGATGCGAAACGGGGCCTTCCGCAAATCGCAGAAAGCCCCGTAATTCCGATCGTCCGCCGCGTCACCGCTCCATTTTACGCAGGAAACATTCGACCGTATTCTCCATCAGACAAGCGATCGTCATCGGCCCCACGCCGCCCGGCACGGGAGTGATGACCGAGGCCAGCGGTTCGACGGCGGCGTAGTCCACGTCGCCGCACAGCTTGCCCGTCCCGGGATCGCGGTTGACCCCCACGTCGATCACCACGGCGCCCGGACGCACCATGTCGGCCGTCACGAAACGCGGCCGGCCGATCGCCACGACCAGGATGTCCGCTTCGCGCGTCACCTCCGGCAGATTTCGCGTGCGGCTGTGGGCGATCGTCACCGTAGCGTTGGCGTCGAGCAGCAATTTGGCCACCGGCAGCCCTACGATATTGCTGCGGCCGATCACCACGGCACGTTTGCCGGCGATCTCCACACCTGCCCGCTGCAACATCCGGATAATTCCTTTCGGCGTGCAGGGCAGCGTGCAGGGCTGTTTGAGCCACAGATTGGCTACGTTGAGCGGATGGAAACCGTCCACGTCCTTCTCGCGGCGGATCGCCGCGATCACCCGATCCTCGTCGATATGCTTCGGCAGGGGCAGCTGCACCAGAATCCCGTCCACGCCGTCGTCGGCGTTCAGTTCGCCGATCAGCGCCAGCAACTCCGCCTCGCCCGTCTCCGCCGGGCGGCGGATCGTCGTGTTGCGAATGCCCACCTCGGCCGAAGCCTTGGCCTTGCCCGTCACATAGCTCACGCTGGCCGGATCGTCGCCCACGAGCACCACGACCAGATGGGGCACCCGCCCGTATTTGGCGGGGAACTCCTTCACCGCCGCCGCCATTTCGGCCTTCATCGAGGCCGACAACTCTTTTCCGCTGATTATCGTCGCCATAGAATCACTTGATTGCTTTCCGTCCGATGTCCGTACGATGGAACAGATTGTCGCACCGCACCTTACCTACTTCCCGATTGCACTTTTCCAGCGCCTCGCCGAGCGTCGGCGCCGCACAGACGACGATCGCCACCCGACCGCCGGCCGTCACGATCCGCCCCTCCTTCGAGGCCGTACCCATGTGGTAGACCGCACCGTCGACCTCGTCCAGCCCCTCGATCACGGCGCCCTTCGCATAGTTGCCGGGATAGCCCTTCGAGGCCAGCACCACGCCCACCGTCGAAAAGTCGTGCCATTCGAGCGGGTGCTCCAGCTCCCAGCCGTCGGCCACGGCCGAGAAGATCTCCACGATGTCGCTTTTCAGGCGCGGTAGCACTACTTCCGTCTCCGGATCGCCGAAACGGGCGTTGAACTCGATCACCTTGATGCCGTCGCGCGTCTTCATCAGGCCGCCGTAGAGCACCCCCGTGAAGGGACACCCTTCGGCGCACATCGCATCGGCGACGGGCTGCATGATCCGCTCCAACGCATACCGTTCGTCCTCCCCGGTCACGAACGGCAGCGGCGAGTAGGCGCCCATGCCGCCCGTATTGGGCCCTTCGTCGCCGTCGTAGGCCCGCTTGTGATCCTGCGCCAGCGCCATCGGATAGACGCGCCGGCGGTCAACGAAACACATGAACGAGAACTCGGGCCCTTCGAGCCAATCCTCGACCACCACCTTGCCGTGCCCGAACTTGTCGTCAAGCAGCATGTCGCGCAACGCGGCATCGGCCTCCTCCATCGTCTGCGCGATGACCACACCCTTGCCTGCCGCCAGCCCGTCGTATTTCAGCACTGCCGGCAACGGACGCGAGGCCACGTAGTCGCGCGCCTCCTCATACGCGGTGAAGGCACGGAACCCCGCCGTCGGGATACCGTATTTGGCCATCAGCTCCTTGGCGAACTCCTTCGACGACTCGATGCGCGCGGCCGCCTTCGTCGGGCCGAAGATCCGCAGTCCCGCCGCACGGAAACAGTCGACGATACCCGCCGCCAGCGCCGCTTCGGGGCCTACGACCGTCAGCGTCACGTTGTGCGCCAGCGCAAAATCGCGCAAAGCCTCCACCTCCGTCTCGCGGATCGGGACGCACTCGGCCTGCGCCGCGATGCCCGCATTGCCCGGCGCGCAATAGATCGTGTCGATCCTTCCGCTGCGCGTCAGCGCATCGACAATGGCATGTTCGCGGCCTCCGCCGCCCACTACAAGAACTTTCATGGATCGAAATATATCTTTAATTCGGTTTCAAAATCATGCGGTTTCACGTCGCGGCCGCCGTCCCGCCGCACCCGGTTCTTCTCCGGCGGCAGAGCCGAATCCTGCCCGAATAACGGACAGCGGACCCGCCCCCCCCCGATCTCGTCATCTCAGTGTTTGAAATGGCGCATCCCCGTGAAGAGCATCGCCACGCCCGTTTCGTCGGCCTTGCGGATCGAATCCTCGTCGCGGACCGAACCGCCGGGCTGCACGATCGCCGCGACACCGTTGGCGGCGGCGAGCGTCACGCAGTCGTCGAAGGGGAAGAACCCGTCCGACGCCATGACCAGCCCCTCGGTCGCACCTTTGGCCTGCGCCTCCTTCAACGCGATCTCGGCCGATCCGATCCGGTTCATCTGACCGGCGCCGACGCCGAGCGTCTGTCCCTCCTTCACCACCACGATCGCGTTCGACTTGACATGCTTGACGATCCGCCAGGCGAACTCCAAGTCGCGCAGCTGTGCAGCGTCGGGACGCGCCTTCGTAACGGTCATCGACGCCTCGACCCGCTTCGTCTCCACGTCGAACTCCTGCGCCAGCAGACCGCCGTTGACGCTCACGTACTGCATCGGATGCACGTCGCTGCGCGTCATGTCGACTTCGAGCAGCCGCAGGTTCTTCTTCGTGCAGAGCACCTCCAACGCCCCTTCCGAGAACTTGGGCGCCATGATGATCTCCAAAAAAATCGGTTTCATCCGTTCGGCCGCCTCGCGCGTCACCTCGCGGTTGACAGCCACGATACCGCCGAAGATCGACACCTTGTCGGCCTCGTAGGCCTTCGTCCACGCCTCCACGACGTCGCGGCCGACGGCCGCGCCGCAGGGATTCATGTGTTTGAGCCCCACGCAGAAAGGCTCGTCGAACTCGCGCACGATGTTCAGCGCGGCGTTGGCGTCCTGGATATTATTGTACGACAGCTCCTTGCCGTTGAGTTGCCGGGCATGGGCCAGCGAGAAGGGAACCTCCTCGGCCGAGCGGTAGAACTTGGCCGTCTGATGGGGATTCTCGCCGTAGCGGAGCGACTGCACCAGATCGAAATCGAGGAACAGTTTCTCGGGCAGGCCCGCCTGCGCACGCATGTAGGTGGCGATCATGCTGTCGTACTCCGCCGTATGGGTGTAGGCCTTGGCCGAAAGACGCAGACGCGTTTCGACCGAAGTATTGCCCTCGGCGCGCATCTCGTCCAGAATCGCGGCGTAGTCCGCCGGATCGCAGACGACGGTCACGTCGCGGAAATTCTTGGCCGCACTGCGCAGCATCGAAGGGCCGCCGATGTCGATGTTCTCGATCGCCTCGGCCAGCGTAACGCCCTCTTTGGCGATCGTCTGGCGGAAGGGATAGAGGTTCACGCAGACCAGATCGATGAACTCGATGCCGTTGGCGCGCAGCGCCTCGACGTGCTCCTCGACGTCGCGGCGCGCCAGCAGACCGCCGTGCACGGCCGGATGAAGCGTCTTCACGCGCCCGTCGCAAATCTCGGGGAAGCCCGTCACGTCGCTGATGTTCAACACCTCGACACCGCTCTCGCGCAACAGTTTCATCGTGCCGCCCGTGGCGATCACCTCCCAGCCCAAAGCCTTCAAATTCTTTGCGAAGTCGACGACGCCCGTCTTATCGCTGACACTTATCAATGCCCTCATTTTTCGTATTTTATGCTTTTACCAATTTATCAATCGTTTCCACGTATAATTCATGCTCCACCTCGTGCACGCGCCGTTCGACCTCGTGCACGTCGTCGCCGTCGTAGGCGAAGGCGCGCTGCGCGATGATCCGCCCGCCGTCGAGCGTGGCGTCGACCCAGTGGATCGTCACCCCGTAGACCTTCACCCCGTAGGCGACGGCCTCCTCGATCGCGTGCGCCCCCTTGAAGGCGGGCAGCAGCGAGGGATGGATGTTGACGATCCGCCCGCCGTAGGCGCCGAGCAGCACCTCCGAGAGGATGCGCATGTACCCCGCCAGACAGACCAGATCGACTCCCGCGGCATCGAGCCGCGCGACGATCTCGCGTTCGTAGTCGGCCTTCGAGGCATACTCCTTCGGCGCGAAGGCGAAGCAGGCGATGCCCCGCGCCGCCGCGCGCTCCGTGACGCGTGCCCCGGGCCGGTCGCAGACGACGAGCGCCACCTCGGCCGCGATCGCACCCCGCTCGCATGCAGCGGCGATCGCCTCGAAGTTGCTCCCTTCGCCGCTGGCGAAAACAGCGATCCGCTTCATCGGCACGCTACCGGATGACGACCCCTTCGGAGTCGGTGACACGTCCGATGACCGACGCCTGCTCTCCGTGCGACGCGAGGATGTCGACGGCCTTCTGCGCCTCCTCGGCGTCGAGCGCGATGACCATGCCTACGCCCATGTTGAAGATGTTGAACATCTCGCGGTGGGCGATCTTTCCGTACTTCTCCAGGAAGCGGAACACGGGCAGGATCTCCCACGTCCCCTCCTCGATGGCGATGCCCTGCCCCTCGTGCAGGATACGGGGAATGTTCTCGTCGAATCCGCCGCCGGTGATGTGGCTGATGCCGTGGACGTCGCACCGGCGGATCACGTCGAGCACCGGCTTCACATAGATTTTCGTCGGGGTGAGCAGCACCTCGCCCAACGTGCGGTTACTCAGCTCGGGATAGACCTTGTTCAGTTCCAATCCGTTGTCCGACAGCACCTTGCGCACCAGCGAGAAACCGTTGGAATGGACGCCCGACGAGGCGATCCCGACCAGCACGTCGCCGGTCTTGACCTTCGACCCGTCGATGAGCCGGCTGCGTTCGACGACGCCCACCGTGAACCCCGCGATGTCGTACTCGCCGCCTTCGTACATGCCCGGCATCTCGGCCGTCTCGCCGCCTACGAGCGCACAGCCCGCCTGACGGCACCCCTCGGCCACGCCGCAGACGATGCCCTCGATCTTGACCGGTTCGTTGTGCCCCACGGCCACATAATCGAGGAAAAAGAGCGGCTCGGCACCCTGAGCCAGCACGTCGTTGACGCACATCGCCACGGCATCGATGCCGATCGTATCGTGTTTGTCCAGCGCGAAGGCCAGTTTGAGCTTGGTTCCCACGCCGTCGGTACCGCTTACGAGCACCGGCTCCTTGACTCCGAGGGCCGCCAGATCGAACATGCCGCCGAAGGCACCGATCGTACCCATGACGCCCGTGCGCGCCGTCGAAGCGACGTGCTTCTTGATGCGGCGGACCACCTCGTAACCGGCTTCGAGATTCACGCCGGCCTTCTCATAACTTTCTGCCATATCGTTTTTTCTGTTTTTCGTTTGACATTTGTCGCGCGAGGAATACCCCGCTAACGGTTCTTGTCCTCCTTGCGGCCGATCTCGGCGGCATGTTCGTAGAGCGCCGTCGGATAACGGCCCGTGAAGCAGGCCATGCACATCTCCTTGCGGTTGCCGGCCCTCAGCAGCGCTCCCTCCGAGAGGAAGGCCAGCGAGTCGGCCTCGATCTGGCGGCAGATCTCCTCGACCGAACAGCGGTGACCGATCAACTGGTCGCAGGTCGAGGTGTCGACGCCGTAGAAGCAGGGATGGGTCATCTTGGGCGATGCGATGCGCACGTGCACCTCCTTCGCGCCGGCGGCCTTGAGCAACCGCACGATGCGCAGCGAAGTCGTACCGCGCACGATCGAGTCGTCGATGAGCGCCACGCGCTTGCCCGCCACGAGCGACCGCACGGCCGAAAGTTTCATCTTCACGCCCTTCTCGCGCATCGCCTGCGACGGCTGGATGAAGGTACGGCCGATGTAACGGTTCTTGACCAGCCCCATTTCATAGGGGATGCCGCTGGCCTCCGAGTAACCGATCGCGGCCGAAAGGCTCGAATCGGGCACGCCGATCACCACGTCGGCGTCGGCCGGAGCCTCCTCGAAAAGGAGCCGGCCCGACTCCTTGCGGAAGGCGTGGACGTTGCAACATTCGATGTCGCTGTCGGGGCGCGCGAAATAGATGTACTCCATGGCGCACATGCAGTTGCGCTTGTACATCGAATAGTCACGGCTGCGGATGCCGTTGCGGTCGAGCGTGACGATCTCGCCCGGATTGACGTCGCGCACGAACTCCGCGCCCACGATGTCCAGCGCGCAGGTCTCCGAGCTGACGACCCAGCCGTCGTTGAGCCGGCCGATCGACAGCGGACGCAGGCCGTACTTGTCGCGGCAGGCGTAGAGCCGGTTCTCGGTCATGATCAGGAAGGCGAACCCGCCTTCGAGCATGTTGAGCGCGTCGATGATGGCGAAAATGCGGTGCTCCGAGCTGTGCTCCTTCTTGATGAGGTGCGCGAGGATCTCGCTGTCGGAGGTCGAGTGGAAGAGGCTCCCCTTGTCCTCCAAGTAACGCACCAGCTCGCGTGAATTGACGAGGTTGCCGTTGTGCGCCAGCGCGAAATCGCCCGTATGGTGCCGGAAGACGAAGGGTTGCACGTTCTCGCGGCCGCCGCCCCCTGCCGTCGAGTAGCGCACATGGCCGATGGCCATACGACCGTGGAGCGTCGAAAGGTTGTCGCCGTTGAAGACCTCGGTCACCAACCCCTCGCCCTTGACCGACGCGAGGCGGCCCTCCTCGGCACTGACGATGCCGCACGCCTCCTGGCCGCGGTGCTGCAAGGCATGAAGGCCGTAGTAGACGATTCCCGGCGCATCGTCCACGCCGAAGACGCCAAAGACGCCGCACTCCTCGTGCAGGGAGTCGAAAGGCAATTCATTCATATCGTGATTCCTCCTGTATTAGTTAATCCGAAAGCGAAAACCGGAGCGGGAACCCACCCCCGCCGTGTCGCTCCTCTATTTTTTCAAAGCCTCCAAACGGGCTAGAATCTCCTCGTAGGCCTCGCGCACGCGCCCCAGGTCGCGGCGGAAACGGTCCTTGTCGAGCTTCTCGTTGGTCGTCTTGTCCCACAGACGGCAGGTATCGGGCGACACCTCGTCCGAACTCGATTTTGAAGTCCACCAGCGTGATGTTCATGCGGTCGAACAGACCGGTCAGCACCTCGTTGATCTTGGCCGTCATGTCGTAGATCCGTTTCAGTTCGTCGTAAGTCACTACGCCCAGCGCCACGGCGTGATGGTCGTTGATGAGCGGATCGCCCAGCTCGTCGCACTTGTAGCAGATGTCGTAGATCGTGTTCGACGGTCTGAGCCCCTCTTCCAGCCCCAAGCGCTTGGCCATCGAACCGGCCACGATATTGCGCACGATCACCTCCAGCGGGATGATCTTCACGCGGCGGCACAGCTGGTCGCGCTCGTTGAGCGTAGTACTGTAGTGCGTCGGAATGCCCGCCTCTTTCAGATAGCCGAAAATGATCGTCGAAATCTTGTTATTGAGGACGCCCTTGCCCTCGATGGTCGCCTTCTTGATGTTGTTGAAAGCGGTGGCGGCATCCTTGTAATGCATCAGGATCACATCGTCGTCGTCCGTGCGGAAAACCTGTTTCGCCTTACCCTCGTAAAGCATTTCGAGCTGTTTCATAGTTTGTTCTATTTTTTGGAGTTATTGTTTTTTCGCTTTTTTCAGATCGAAGTCCACCACGATCGGCCGGTGATCCGACGGGTGCCAGAAATTCGACAGTTTCTTCGGATCGCGCACCGGCTCGGTATAGTCGTCGCGAACCACTTCGGCGCGCGTCACGCAATCGTAGAGCACCGGCGTGCAGTAGACGAAATCGATACGCTTTTCCGAATGAGTCGTCGTCTGGAACCGGCCGGGATGCTGTCGGGCGATCACGTCGACGTAGGGCGTATGTTCGAGCACGTAGTCCTGCGTCAGCAGCCGCGGATCGTCCTCCGGACATTTGTAGAACCAGTTGTCGAGCCGCGACCACGAGTTGTTGTCGCCCAGCATCACCCAAAGCTCTTCGGCGGCACGGGGAGCAGTGCCGATCGTATGCCGGCAGATATACTCGATCTCCATGCGGCGGTAACGGTCGCCCTCGTGCGCGTCGCGGCTCGCCGCCACGTCGGTCGCCCGGTAGGCGTAAGCCTGCGGCCACAGATGCAGCGTCACGATATTGACCGTGCGACCGTTCTTCACGATGCGGGCCCACCCCGCGCCGTGCGTCACCACGCTGTCGGGCTCCTCGCCCACGATCCGCTCGACGTTCTCGATCGGGTATTTCGAGGTAATCACCTGCGGGAAATTGTCGCGGTGACCGCCCACGTACCAATACTTGTGGCCGTAGCGCGCCGCCAGTTCGCCCCAGTTGCCGACCAGATAGCGGTCGGCTTCCGGCATCCTGTCGGCCGTGCCCGAACGGTAGATCGACTGCGCCTCGCACCACACGCAGACGTCGGCGTCGAACTCCTTCACCCACTCCACGAAGCGGTCGTAATTGTCGTCCTGCCCCGACCACATGCCGTTCTGGATGTTCCAGTAGAGCAGCCGCAGGTCGGAGCCCGACGGACGCCTGGCGGCGCAGGGAACCGACGTAGCGATCGCAGCGGCGAAAGCCGTCAGGCAGAAAAGGATTCGTTTCAGGTTCATGCGTATTCAAGTTTAAGGTTAGTTCCGTTTGCGGAAATAGGCGACGGCATTCTCGAAGATCGGCTGCCGTTTCTCCCCGCAGATATTCTTGAAGAGGTTCTCTCCGTAGCGCTCCGTATGACCCATCTTGCCCAGAATGCGCCCGTCCTCGGAGACGATGCCCTCGATGGCGTAGAACGAACCGTTGGGGTTGCAGGGCGCTTCGGCCGTCGCATGACCGTCGGGGCCGGCGTACTGGAAAGCTACCTGCCCGCACTCGAACAACCGGCGCGCCAGCTGCTCGCCGACCACGAACTTGCCTTCGCCGTGGCTGACGGCGATACTGTGCAGATCGCCCACCGAGAACGAACTGAGCCACGGCGAAGCCGTCGAAGCCACACGCGTGGTGACGATCTGCGAAACGTGGCGGTTGATGTCGTTGCGGAAGAGCGTGGGCGAATCCTTCGTCACGCAGCCCAGCCGCCCGTAGGGCAGCAGTCCCGACTTGACGAGCGCCTGGAACCCGTTGCAGATGCCCAGGATCAGGCCGCCGCGGTCGAGCAGCGCATGGATCTCCTCCGCGATATCCTTGTTGTTGAGTACGTTGGCGATGAACTTGCCGCTTCCGTCGGGTTCGTCGCCCGACGAGAATCCGCCGCTGAGCACGAAGATGTGGCACCGGCGGATATGCTCCTTCATCTCGCGGATCGAGCGGAAGATCGCCTCGGCCGAAAGGTTGCAGAAGACCGTCGTCTCGACCTCGGCACCGGCGCGGCGGAAGGCGCGCGCCGTGTCGTAGTCGCAGTTCGTGCCCGGGAAGACGGGCAGGTAGGCCACGGGGTGCTCCACCGCCTCGCCCCCGTAGACGAACGTGCGAGGTGCAGGTGTGCTCTCCATGACCGTCCCGCGGTTCGCGCCGCGGTCGGGATAGATTCGGGCGAAGCGCTCGCTGTTGGCGCGGCGCAGCGCGTCGAGCGGCATCCGCTCGCCGTTAACAGTCAACGCTTCGTCGGCCGTCGTCCGGCCCAGCCGCACGGCGAAGGGCGCATCGAGTTCGACAGTGCTCTCCACCACGATCGAACCGTAGTCGTAGGCGAACAGCGCCTCCTCCGGCAACTCGACCTCCGCGCCGATTCCGTTGCCGAAAGCCATCTTCGCCAGCGCCTCGGCCACACCGCCGAACCCGACGGCATAGCCCGCCACGATCCGACCTGCGGCGATCCGCTCGGAAGCATAGTTCCACAAGGTTCGGAGCGCCGCGGTATCGGGCATACGGTTCGCCTTCGGCGTATGTTTGAGCAGGTAGAGCGTATGCCCCGCCTCTTTCAGATCGGTCGAGATCACGCGCCGCGCGTCGACGGTCGTAATGCCGAAGGCCATGAGCATGGGCGGCACGTTGATCTGCTGGAAGGTGCCGCTCATCGAGTCCTTGCCGCCGATCGACGGCAGCCCCAGCTCGACCTGCATCCGCAGCGCACCCAGCAGCGCCGCCAGCGGTTTGCCCCACGAACGGGCGGTGTGCATCCGTTCGAAATATTCCTGATAGGAGAAACGCATCCCCCCGAACTCCGCACCGGCGGCCACCGCCTTGGCGCAGGCCTCGACGACGGCGTAGGCCGCCCCGTGATAGGGGCTCCACGACGTAAGGAAGGGGTTGTAGCCGTAGGCCATGATGCTCGCCGTCTCGGTGTATCCCTCGACGGGGAGTTTCTGCACCGAGACCTGCGTCTCGGAGCCCTGCGTGCGGCCGCCGAAGGGCAGCAGCACGGTCGAAGCGCCGATCGTCGAGTCGAACATCTCGACGAGGCCCTTCTGCGACACCACGTTGTCGTCCGCCAGGTCGGCCTCCATGCGCTCGGCGAGCGTCGCACCCTGCGGCTTGCGCACGAAGGGGTCGCACGCCTCGACGGCGCCGATCTCGACCTCGGCATAGTGGGCCGCACCCGCCGAGTCGATGAACTCGCGCGAGAGGTCGACCACGAGCCGGTCGCGGTTGTACATGCGCATCCGGCGCGTATCCGTAACGTCGGCCACGTGCGTCACCTCGATATTCTCTTCACGGCAATAATCCATGAATCGTTCCATGTCCGCCCGTTCGACCACTACGGCCATGCGCTCCTGCGACTCGCTGATCGCCAGCTCCGTCGCATTCAGGCCGTCGTACTTGGTCGGCACGCGGTCCAGATAGATGTCCAGACCGTCGGTCAGCTCGCCGATGGCCACCGACACGCCGCCGGCGCCGAAGTCGTTCGACTTCTTGATAAGGCGCGTCACCTCCGGCCGGCGGAACAGCCGTTCCAGTTTGCGCTCTTCCGGAGCGTTGCCCTTCTGCACCTCCGACGAACAGGTTTCCAGCGACTTGGTATTGTGTTCCTTCGACGAACCCGTCGCACCGCCGATGCCGTCGCGCCCCGTGCGGCCGCCCAGCAGCAGTACCACGTCGCCCGCGGCGGGCGTTTCGCGCCGCACGTTTTCGGCCTTCACGGCTCCCACCACGGCACCCACCTCCAAACGCTTGGCCACGTAGTCGGGATGATAGATTTCGCGCACGTGGGTCGTGGCCAGACCGATCTGGTTGCCGTAGCTCGAATAACCGGCCGCAGCCTTGCGGCTGATGACCCGCTGGGGCAGTTTGCCGGCGAGCGTCTCGCCGACAGGCTGATAGATATCGCCCGCACCCGTCACACGCATGGCCTGGTAGACGTAGCTGCGCCCCGACAGCGGGTCGCGGATCGCACCGCCCAGACAGGTCGAAGCGCCGCCGAAGGGTTCGATCTCGGTGGGATGGTTGTGCGTCTCGTTCTTGAACTGCAACAGCCACTTTTCGGGCTGCCCGTCCACGTCGACGTCGACGAAGATCGAGCAGGCGTTGTTCTCCTCGCTCACTTCCAGATCGTCGAGCTTGCCGATTTTGCGCAGGGAACGGG
>ENA-UEQI01000797-UEQI01000797.1-human-gut-metagenome-genome-assembly--contig:-NODE-797-length-12241-cov-8.554998_pt1 | contig 12241 bp, 9 predicted proteins | sample MGYA00242946_ERZ507945 | MGnify/ENA primary metagenome ERZ507945 (study PRJEB26167, sample SAMN06115467) | human gut metagenome | host: Homo sapiens | place: China:Guangxi | collected 2016-06-08... | reverse complement strand
CATCTGTACCTCCAATTCCTATCATAGGACGATACTGCAAAATATGCTGCATCTTGTTAAAACGGTCACCACCTTCACCGATCACTCCTATATAAGGTTTCTGGATTAACATACCAGTAGTCTTTTTTTGAAAATAATCCAGTGTCAGTCCCAAACGGTTGTCAAAGAAAGCAGCATCAATACCAAAGTTCAGTTGTTTGGTCTCTTCCCATTTCAGGTCGTTGTTACCCGAACGGTCTTTCTGTACTCCGGGCAATACCGTTGTACCATCCCCATTGAAATTGTATGAGCCATTGGACATGTTAGTGTAATAGAGGTTGTAAGTAGCATTGTTATCAATCTGATCATTACCATTTATCCCCCACGATGCACGCAATTTAAGATCTGAAAGCCAGTTTTGCGTACATTCCATAAATTTTTCACGCGATACTCTCCAACCGGCTGATACTGAAGGAAAGATAGCAGAATTATTCCCTTTACCGAAACGTGAAGAGGCATCACGACGCACTGTTCCTGATATAAGGTATTTATCATCGAACGCATAGTTCACCTTACCAAAGTAAGAGACCATAGCATAGGTAGAAGCATTGTTACTCACACTTTTTCCTTCAGTTACAGTGTCTAAGTAACGATAATCGAGATCTTCTATCACCAATCCGCGACCATATCCCTGTAAATGTTCACCATTCTCTTTCTTAGCTTCAGTTCCTATCACTGCACTGATATTGTTCTTCCCAAGGTCTATGCTATAATTGGCAGTGTTCGACCATACCCATTGCACGCTATTATCTTGTCGTACGGTCAGTTCATTTACATCTACCTTACGATCGGCTTCACTCCATTTGGGGACGAAAGTTGAGTTGAAACCGGTAGTATAGTTCAAACCAAATTGACTCTTCAACACTAGATTTTTAATGGGTTCCACTTCCAAATAAACATTGCCAAAGATACGCCAACTTTTGTGACGATTATTGGCTTCATTGTCTGTCAAGCGAATGGCATTCGGCTTATCCCCCAATATATCCACATAGCCACCGGCATACCCTCCATTTTCATCATACACAGGAATGGCCGGATGCTGGGCAATAACCAATTCTTCTATACCGGCAGGATTAAGATGCTCCAACCAGTGATTCACCGAAATACTTTCACCCACACGCACTTTACCATCTACAAAGCGAAAATTAGAGGCTAAACGCGAATTAAAACGTTCGTAGTCTGTATTACGGCAAAGACCATCCTGATTCATATAATTTAAGGTAAGAGCCACATTCCCATCCTTAAACCCTTTAGAAAGAGAAAGATTATAATTTTGCATTAAAGCCGTACCAAATATTTCCTTTGCCCAATCAGTGTTGCCCGACTTTATTTTCACTCCATTCTGGTCAAAATAATATTCTTGCAGTTGGGCCTTTTCTCCATTTCCATATACTACACTATTGGGATTGGTTCCAAAAGTATTTTTATAAGCCTGCCAATACACATCACCCCATTGGTAAGCGTCAAGCATATCAATACCACCAGTAAAAGTCTGGGCAGTGAGCGACATATCAAAACTTACTTTTACATCGCCTTCCTTAGCACGTTTTGTGGTGATAATAATGACACCATTGGCAGCTTGCGCACCATAAATGGCAGCCGAAGCTGCATCTTTCAACACCTGAATGGATTCAACATCATTGGATGAGATAATAGAAGCCACATTATCATGTGTCTGAACACCGTCTATTACATAAAGAGGAGAAGAATTGTTGATGGTAGTAATACCACGTAACTTAGTATCTGTGTTACCACCTCCGGGTTTACCATCAGTTGTTACGTTCATACCGGCTACACGTCCCTGCAAACCTGACATCACATTACCAGTAGGTATGTCAGCCACCTCTTTCATCTTCACTACAGCTACCGAACCTGTCAGACTGGCTTTCTTTTCAGCCATATAACCTGTCATCACCTTCCTCAATCCTGCATCCCATCTCAATTAACTTTGCAGATATTGATTCCATATGCTTAGGAATAATATCCTGAATAACAACATCACCATGTGTAGCTGCTGCTGCCATCATAAATGTTCCGGCCTCAATCTGATCCGGAATAATAGAATAAGTACATCCGTGAAGTCTCTTAACGCCTTTGATACGGATTACATCAGTTCCTGCACCTTTAATGTTAGCACCCATAGAATTAAGGAAATTCGCTACATCAACTATATGCGGTTCCTTAGCCGCATTTTCCAGAATAGTGTCTCCCTCTGCCATACATGAAGCCATCATAAGGTTAATTGTTGCACCAACTGTTACAACATCAAAATAAACATGAGCTCCTGTAAGCTTCTCTGCCTTTGCATGTACAACTCCACAATCTATATCAACATCCGCACCAAGTGCCTTAAAGCCCTTGATATGCTGGTCAATTGGACGGCTTCCGATATTGCATCCTCCTGGGAGTGCAACATGAGCCTCATTGTACTTACCAAGTAAAGCACCTAACAGATAGTAAGATGCTCTTATTTTTCTTATATAATCATATTCTACATTGGTATCACAGATTGAACCACCATTTATCTGAACGGAATTGTTATAAACATACTTAACCTTAGCACCAATTCCTTCTATAGCCTGAAGTAAAACTCTTGTGTCTCTAACATTAGGTACATTTTCAATTGTTACAGTATCATCTGTCATAATTGCTGCCGCAAGAATACCTAAAGCCGCATTCTTTGCACCACCAATGGAAACTTTTCCTCTGAGTGGCACTCCACCCTTGACAACATATTGTTCCATATAGCACCTCTAAACATAATAGTCACATCTTATAAAGTATATCACAGAACTTCGATTTGTAAAGATTTTCCCTGAAAATACATTTATAAAAATATGGCAATTTCACCCTTATTTTATTATATGCATTAAAATACATTTATTTACATAATAAAGGCTGTCCTTAACAGGGCAGCCTATTTAATACTTATTAATTCTTATTAACGTAATTGAGCGGATTCACTACAGTTCCTCCAACCCATATTTCAAAATGAAGATGTGGGCCTGTACTATAGCCTGTATTACCTGATGCTGCAATAGCCTGTCCCTGAGAAACACTCTGACCAACGCTTACTTTCACTGAACTTAAGTGACCATATCTTGTCATAGTGCCATTACTATGTGTAATATCAACACAATATCCGTAATCGCCATACCATCCGGCTCTGGTAACCGTTCCTGCAGCGGCGGCTGTAACTGTTGTACCCTGCGCAACATACCAGTCAACACCCTTGTGGAAACTTCCCCATCTGTAACCAAATTCGGATGATAATGTTCCTCCTGATATTGGTCTTAAATATGTTGGAGGTGTTAGCGTTCCGACTGCAATAGTCTTCGGAACGGATTCTTTAATAATAGTCTCCTTAACATATGTTCTGCCTGTTTCGTTACCATTAGTGTAGGTAACTTCTGCTATAACAGATCTGTGACCAACGGTTCCTTCAGAAATAACTGTATTAGTTCCTCTGTAATTAGTGTTGTCATCCTCATAATCAGGCTCTGCTTCATAATCTTCTTCATAAGTCATCTGATAAGTTGTAAGAACAGATATCTCTGATTTAGGAACTGTAACAACAATTGAATCACCCGGTGCAATTACACTGTCCTCTGTAAGATTAGAATTAAGCTCAAGAAGCTGTGACATTGTAAGTCCATTATTCTGTGCAATTACCGATAATGTATCACCAGCCTCAACTGTATATACTGTCTTTTCTTCGTGTTCTTTAGTAATGCTCTCATAAGCGTCATTTACTGATGTTACAGTTGCATTATCCGTAGGAACTTCCACAACAACTACGTCAACATCAAATCCAATTCCAGTAAGACCATCTCCATTAACCACTGTCTCTCCGTCTTGCGAAATCGCTGTACCACTAATTGCTGAGGATACAATCTCTGCTGCTGTAGTTTCTGTGGCCTTTTCATTTACACTTATTCCATAAGTACCTGTCGCTGCATCAACTGTATCAAGTGATACTGTAAAAGCATTGTTGGGATCATATTTGGCAATAAGCTTCTCAAATAAAGAAACAACTGCATCCTTCGATTCCAATGTTACAACGAAATCACCAAGTCTTACTGTATAATTCATATGGAAATCAACATCCATAACATTATCAAACATGTAACTGTATATTGCACCAGACAGCTCGTCCACACTCATTCTCTGTGCAACTGTTTTATTCTCTTTGGCAATCTCTATATCAGGATCCATATACACAATTTCTTCATACTGTGCACTAAGTTCCTGCCTTGCTGATGCCAGTGCAACAATAACTTCCTGTTCTGTGTTAGCTGCTCCGACCTTTATTCCGTTAATTGTAATACTGTAATAATTAGCTTCCGTTTTTAATAATTTCTTTGATAAAAATGGAATAGCAACAATACATACAAAACAAGCAACCGTCATTGTCTTAATGAGTGTTATTCTCATTCGTCTGCCATATCTTGACAAGCGTTCCATAATGTCCTCCAAATATTATATTAATATATAGTCATCTTCTTGTAATATCTTTGTAACAATTTCGTAACATTTATACTAACATATGATATTTGGTTTGTAAACCCTATTTTTTCTTTCTGGAAGATTTTGTCTTAGACGGCTTCTGCACAGAATATCCGAACTTACCTATGAAATCACCAAGTCCATAATATCTTCCATGCGAATATGCGATAAGGTCTGCGTCTGACAAATGCAGTGTTCCCTTCTCGTCTAACAGGCTTTCGTCTACATTCACAGCCATAACCTCTGCTATAAACATATCGTGGCTTCCAAGCTCTAACACCTGCTTTACCTTGCATTCGATATTGACAGGGCTTTCTGCAATTGCCGGGGCTTCAATCTTAACTGAGGGTACTGCTGTAAGATGCATATCTGCAAATTTGTCAACGTCCCTGCCAGATTTTACTCCACAATAATCAGTGGCTCTCGCAAGTTTTCTTGTTGTAAGATTAATAACGAATTCTCCCGTTTCCTTAATAATGTCATGGCTGTAGCGCTCTTTTCTTACAGATATCGAAACCATCGCCGGATCAGAGCATACAGTTCCTGCCCATGCAACCGTAATAATATTAGGCTTCTCTCCTTTTCTTGCACAGCTTACCATAACAGCAGGCACAGGATAGAGCATATTGCCAGCCCTCCATGTCTGCTTCTTAGCTTTCTCGTTCTTCTTTATCTTCTCACTCATGCGTTAAGTGCCTCCTTAACATGATGGTATCCTTCCAGTATAATAGCCGCATGATCTGCTGCCAGCCCATCGCCGTCAACAACCTTATATGTGCGGTTCTTAAGGATACCTTTTCTATAGGTAACTTCCACTCTTGCACAGATATTAATATTCTTATCTGCATTGGACAGCCTGCACAGCCATTCTTCCTTAACAAGTGACTTATCCTCTGTCTTATTAACCAGCTCATCTGATATATCAAACCATCCGGCCTCTCTTGCATCATCACCAGCCTGAGCCTTCTGGCTGCCTTCATCTATCAATGCAACAAATGCTGTTGTAATAATCCTTGTTCTTGGGTCACGGTCATAATCGCCATATGATTTAAGCTGTTCTGCTTCAATATCATGCAGACCAGTTTCCTCCTGAAGTTCTCTTAAAGCCGCATCATATAGATTCTCTTTAAACTCAACAAAGCCTCCCGGACACGCCCACAATCCAATACATGGATGATTTCCTCTTTTTATAAGAAGAATCCTCTTAACCTGTGAATCTTCCTTTGTAAATACAAGCGTATCCACAGTGTTGCATGGATTCTGATATTTATCAGGGTCGTATTTGTCAAGGAAATCAGCCAGACTATCACCAGCTTTATTAAGTTCTCCTGTTCCCACAAAACATTTATTCTGCTCTTCACTTAAATATTTCATCGTTTCTCTCCCTTACCTGCACCAAACCATTTAATTCTTGTATCCTTTGCTCCACAGAACTTCCTGTGTATGAAATCATCCAGCACCTCATTAAAGCTGCAGAATTTATCTACAAGTACAATAACAAATGTTTCTTTATATTTTGGTGGTGTAACTGTCAATGGAAACATATGCTTTGCAATCATGTCTCCCTCTTTTTCTGTTATATCAAAATACTTTCCTGCATTCTTAAGTGCCTTTGTAGGATGCTCAAAACCATGAAGTCTCTCACCCTTCCCAGGCGAATACTTGTGCCAGTCATACAGAAACAGGTCATGTAAAAGTCCTGCCTTAGCTCCTGCCTTCTCATCAAGATGTAATTTCTTGCACACAAGATAATTATAATAAGAAACATGTACGCTGTGCCCGAAAAGGCTTGTACGTCCATGATGCGAATATTTCTTCATACTCTGTATCACATCATCTGAAAACAGCTTATTCATCCTGTTCTTATATTCCCTGCCAGACTCATTCTGCTTAATGTGTCCTAACTTATATCTATTACATATTCTGTCAATTGCATTAGAATATTCATCCTTCTTGATTCTCTCCTTGTATACTGGTCTAATACTTCTTCCTTTGTAAGAATTAATCTTAACTGACATATAGTTCTCCATTCCTGCCTGCCCACACAGGCACGCAAACTTGTGTATACGAAATTAAAAATACCCGGAAAGAATTATATCATAAATGCCTGTACATTTGCATAAATATAATTATTAATATATTCAACATTTAAGTTGTATGATTATAGAAATTGTGCTAAACTATGCACATAATCACTTGCATTTTTATGCAGAAATATGATTCGGAGGAGAATATAATATGGATGGTAATGTTATAGTTGGACAGTCAGGAGGACCTACTTCTGTTATCAACTCAAGTCTTGCTGGGGTATATAAGACAGCCATAGACAGAGGAGCTAAGAAAGTTTATGGTATGCTCCACGGTATTAAGGGACTTCTTGATGGTCAGTATGTTGACCTTTCAGAGAAGATTAACTCTACAATGGATATCGATTTATTAAAGAGAACACCTTCATCTTATCTTGGTTCATGCAGGTACAAGCTCCCTGAGATAAGCGAAGACAGAGAAACATTTGATAAAATTTTCAAGATTCTTGATGATCTTGATATCAAATATTTCTTCTATATTGGTGGTAACGACTCAATGGATACTATCAAGAAGTTATCTGATTACGCAATCGTTACCGGAAGCGATATTAAATTCATGGGTGTACCTAAGACTATTGATAATGACTTAGCTGTTACAGACCACACACCAGGATTTGGTTCTGCTGCCAAGTTTATCGCAGCTACTATGAAGGAAATCATCAGAGATGGTCTTGTATATGATTATCCTACAGTTACTATTGTAGAGATTATGGGACGTAATGCCGGATGGCTTACAGCCGCTGCTGCTCTTGCAAAGAGTGATGACTGCGAAGGTGTAGACCTTATCTACCTTCCAGAGAAAGTATTTGATATCGACCATTTCATGGCAAGAGTTAAAGAAATTGCAGCTAAGGGCCGTTCAATGGTTATCGCTGTTTCAGAAGGTATTAAGGTTGCTGACGGAAGATATGTATTCGAGCTTTCAGAGCATGTAGAGTTCGTAGATGCATTTGGCCACAAGCAGCTTGCTGGTTCAGCTAAATTCCTTGCTAACAAGATTGGTGCTGAACTTGGCATCAAGACTCGTGCTATCGAGCTTTCAACACTTCAGCGTTGTGCAGCTCATATGACAAGCCGTACAGATATCACAGAAGCATACAACGTTGGTGGTGCTGCTGTTAAGGCTGCATTTGAAGGCGAGACAGGTAAGGTTGTTGTTCTTAAGAGAGTTTCTGATGATCCATATATGTGCATCACAGAGACTAATGATGTTCACCAGATTGCTAACATCGAGAAGAAAGTTCCTCTTGAGTGGATTACAGATGATGACTTCGTAACAGATGACCTCATCCACTACATCAGACCACTTATCCAGGCTGAGCTTTCACCAATCATGGTAGACGGTCTTCCAAGACATCTTAATATTAATTCATAATAATATTATTACATAACAAAAAGCAGGTAGGGAATTTCCTAACCTGCTTTTTTGTTTCTGTCTCTACGCTGATATACTCTTACCAGTATACAACTGATAATATCTGCCCTTCTCTTCCATGAGCTGGTCGTGTGTTCCACGCTCGATAATTCTTCCCTGTTCCATAACCATAATACAGTCTGCATTGCGGACTGTAGAAAGTCTGTGTGCAATAACAAATGATGTTCTTCCTGACATAAGCGCATCCATACCCTTCTGGACAAGTCGCTCTGTTCTTGTATCAATAGATGAAGTAGCTTCATCAAGAATAAGTACAGGTGGGTCTGCTACCGCTGCTCTTGCAATTGCAAGAAGCTGTCTCTGTCCCTGGCTTAAATTAGCACCTCCGCCATGAAGCACAGTGTTATAGCCATCAGGAAGTCTCTTGATGAATCCGTCAGCATTGGCAAGTCTTGCTGCTGCGATGCATTCCTCATCACTCGCCTCAAGTCTTCCGTATCTGATATTATCCATGATTGTACCCGTAAATAGGTTAGTATCCTGAAGAACGATACCAAGGCTTCGTCTTAAATCATTTTTCTTAATATTGTTGATGTTAATTCCATCATATCTGATCTTACCATCCTGAATATCATAGAACCTGTTGATAAGATTAGTAATTGTAGTTTTTCCTGCTCCGGTACTTCCGACAAATGCAATCTTCTGTCCCGGTGTAGCATACATTTTAATATCGTGAAGCACCATCTTGTCCGGATTATAGCCAAAGTCAACTCCGTCAAATGTTACATCACCGGCAAGTCTTGTGTACTCTGCACTGTTACCATCCTTTGCAGGCTTCTTCCAAGCCCACATCTCAGTATTTTCTTTAGTCTCAATAAGCTCATTGTTCTTATTGTATCTTACATTTACAAGCTCAACGAAACCTTCGTCAACCTCCGGCTTCTCGTCACATAACTCAAATACTCTTCCGGCACCAGCCATCGCCATAACGATACTGCTCACCTGCTGGCTTATCTGGGTTACAGGCTGTGTAAAGCTCTTATTTAAACTTAAGAAAGCAACAAGTGTACCAATAGTAAGTCCTGAAAAATCACTCAGAGCAAGAATACCACCAACTATTGCACATAATACATAGCTGATATTACCTATATTACCATTAACAGGCATTGTGATATTAGCAACCTTGTTAGCGTTATTGGCACTCTCACGCAGCTTATCGTTAATCTCCTTAAACTGCTCAATACTTTTATCCTCGTGACAGAACACCTTTACAACCTTCTGTCCCTCCATCATTTCTTCAATATAAGCATTAACCTTACCGATATCCTTCTGCTGCTCAACAAAATATTTTCCAGAAAGTGCGCTGAGCTTTGAAGTTACATAAAGCATAATAACAACCATCACAACCGATACGATTGTAAGCGGAATATCAAGCACAATCATACTTACAAATGTAGATACAAGTGTAATGCATGAATTGATAACCTGAGGTATACTCTGACTTATAAGCTGTCTTAATGTGTCAATATCGTTAGTATATACTGACATGATATCGCCGTGTGCATGAGTATCAAAATACTTAATAGGAAGTGACTCCATATTAGTAAACAGCTCTAATCTCAACTTCTTTAAAGTCCCCTGACCAACATTTACCATAATTCTGTTGTAGCAATATGAACATAATACACCGACCATAAGAACTGCAGCGAGCTTGATAAGTGCGCCTGCAAGCGGTGCATAATCATGTACTGCTGACTGTGTCAGCGGAATAATATAACTGTCAATAAGCTTCTGGATAAACAGCGTTGCTATCAGTGTTGTAAGCGCTGAAACAAGAATACACACAAGCACTGCTATACACGAAAACTTGTAATTCTTTAAAATATATCCAAGCAGCCTCTTCATAAGAGGAAGTGGATTTTCTTTATTCTTTTTATTCTTCATATCAATATTCTTATCCATATGCTGCCTCCTATTCTCCTGCCTCGTCAAAATCACCGCCGCCCTGTGTCTGGACCTCGTAGATTTCGCGGTAAACCTTATTGTTCTCAACAAGATTTTCATGAGTATCAAAACCACTCACACAGCCATTCTCAAGCACCAATATTCTGTCTGCGTCCTGAATACTTGAAATTCTCTGTGATACGATAATCTTGGTAGTTCCTGGTATCTTTGTTGCAAATGCTTTCTTAATCTTAGCGTCTGTGGCTGTATCAACAGCACTTGTTGAATCATCAAGAATAAGAACCTTCGGGTGCTTAAGCAGCGCTCTTGCGATACAGAGTCTCTGTCTCTGACCACCGGAAACATTGCTTCCACCCTGCTCAATCCATGTATTGTATTTATCAGGCATTCTCTCAATGAATTCATCTGCACAGGCCTGACGGCAGGCTTCTATGCAATCCTCCTCAGACGCATTTTCATCGCCCAATCTCAAATTATCAAGAATAGTTCCTGAGAAAAGCACATTTTTCTGAAGAACAACTGAAACCTCATTACGAAGGGTTTCAAGGTCATAGTCTCTTACATCAATTCCGCCTACACATACGGAACCGTCCTTAACATCATACAGACGGCTTATCAGATTAACGAAGCTTGATTTACCACAACCAGTTCCGCCGATAATACCGATTGTCTCACCCGCATTTATATGGATATCTATATCTTCAAGGGCATCCTTGTCGCTGTCTTTCTTGTATGTAAAGTTCACATGGTTGAAATCGATTCTTCCATCAGGTACTTCCATAACCGGATTCTCCGGATTAGTAATATCAGCCTTCTCATTAAGAACCTCAGCAATTCGTCTTGCACTCGCTGCACTCATTGATACCATAACAAATATCATAGAAAGCATCATAAGTGCCATCATCATGCTCATTACATAGCTGAACATTGATGTCAGATTACCCGTTGTCATAGTTCCATCTGTAATAAAATGTGCCGCAAACCACGAAAGTGCAATAATACTTCCATATATAACAAACATCATAATAGGATTGTTGAATGCAAGCCATGATTCCGCCTTAACAAATGTATTATAAAGATTCTCGGCAGCCTTACTGAATTTCTTATTCTCATGGTCTTCTCTTACAAATGCTTTGACAACTCTGATTCCTGTGACATTCTCCTGGACACTTGCATTTAAATCATCATATTTGGCAAAACCTTCTGTGAATATTGGAGTCACCTTATATATAATAAAGAAAAGTACAAACCCAAGAAAAATAAGCGCACCTAAGAATATAAGACTTAATGTAGGATTGATAACAAAACACATAACCATACTACATATCATCATAAGTGGTGCTCTTACTGCAATTCTTAAAATCATCTGATATGCATTCTGCACATTTGTAACATCAGTAGTCATACGGGTAATAAGACCTGCTGTGCTGTATTTGTCTATATTAGAAAATGCGAAGTTCTGGATATTCGAATAAATTCCCTCTCTTAAGTTACATGCAAATCCGGTAGAGGCCAAAGCCGCATATTTTCCTGCCTGAATTCCAGCAAACAGACTTATAAATGCAAGCACAAGCATAAGTCCGCCATACATTAACACCTTGCTCATGTCTCCCGCCTGAATACCCTTATCGATAATACTTGCCGTAACAAACGGAATAAGTATCTCCATAAGAACTTCAACAATTATATATATTGGCGTCTTTATCGAAACTTTTTTATACTCACCAATATATGCTGATAAAGTTTTTAACATTTCTTACACTTCCTTTCACAGTTATTCACATCATCGTATACTTTTTGTAACAGACGGTGTAATTCTTCTTTTTCATCAGCAGAAAGCGATGAAAGAAACCATTTTTCTTTGTCATGCATTGCCTTGCCTGCATGAACGCACATGTCTCTGCCCTTGTCTGTTATTCTCACATGCTTGACTCTCTTATCTGAAGGGTCATAGAAGCTTTCTATCATCCCCTTCTTTTCAAGCCTTGCTGCTGTTCCCGCTATTGTCGCCTGGGCTACGCCAAAGTGCTTCTCAAGCTCCTTAAGCGTAATACATTCATCTTTAGTTTCATTAATTATCATAAGCATCTTAACCTGTGAAGATGTCATGTCATCTGCTCTTAACTCCTCATTGGCACATCTTCCAAGAATATCATTAAGACGCTTTATAAGCTCTCAACAATGGAGTGACTCTCGCTTTCAGTGGTAGGAATAGTTAGCCCCCTGTTGTCCGTAAATGGAATGAGCGTAAACCTTTTTGTTGCATGGT
>ENA-UEQI01000791-UEQI01000791.1-human-gut-metagenome-genome-assembly--contig:-NODE-791-length-12299-cov-10.905744_pt1 | contig 12299 bp, 6 predicted proteins | sample MGYA00242946_ERZ507945 | MGnify/ENA primary metagenome ERZ507945 (study PRJEB26167, sample SAMN06115467) | human gut metagenome | host: Homo sapiens | place: China:Guangxi | collected 2016-06-08... | reverse complement strand
ATATTTATGACAAATTCAAACAAAAAGGCTGATTGTTGGGCAAAAATAGCAAATATTTAAACAGATACTTGTTTTTTCGGTTCAATATATGTAACTTTAGGCTAGCTTAATTGTTTAAGGAGGAAAAACTTAAAAAGTCCTGCCCGCAGGCAAGCACCATGAGAATACAGTTTGAAATTAAAGAAAAGTTCCCGGAAATCATCGAAGAAATCATGAATTCCGAAAAATGGCAAACTTCCGTGAAGGAAGAACTTAGCGGTCGGACGACCGTTGTGATCCGTGACCAGGCGTATGGTTCAGAAGCCACTATTGAGATTTATGCTACGTCCATTGAAATCAAAACCGCATGGTCAAAGTACTCCTATCGCATATTCGTAACCAATGACATCGTATGGTGCGAATATAACGGAGCCTATCGTGGACTATTGGAACAAGTACTTCTGCCGACTATTACCCCCAAAGAGAGTTTGCTCAATTCCGATGTGACCGAAAGTTCGCTTTATGGAAACGAGCCTAAGAAACTTAGAGAGTACGCAGAAGACAATCTGAAATTAAAACAATTCCGCCGGGACGGATGTGAAATACTCTGTCGATGGTTCGTATATATTATTGTCCGCAGGTGGAACAACGACTACGATCTCTTTGTCTGCACAGCAGGGTAAAATGGTCAGTGGTGTGATTACGGATATCAATGGCGAGCCTATTATTGGTGCCAACGTGATCGAAAAAGATTCGGAATCTGTCGGAACGGTGACGGATGTCGATGGTAAGTTTACTTTGGCACTGGACAAGCCTGCTGCAACGTTAGTCGTGTCTTACATCGGTTATCTGACCAAGGAAGTGCCTGTAGGCAGTCAGTCTGTTTTGAAGATTATCTTATCCGAAGATACTCAGAATCTGGAAGAAGTGGTTGTGATCGGTTACGGTTCGGTAAAGAAAAGTGACTTGACCGGTGCAGTCGGTTCCATCCAGGTAGACAAGGTGCAGGGTATCAGTGTGAAATCCGTAGACCAGATGTTGCAAGGACGTACTTCCGGTTTGTATATGGTACAGAATTCTGGAATGCCGGGTGCAAGCTCCACCGTCCGTATCCGTGGCGGTAACTCTATTTCCGGCGGTAATGAACCGTTGTATATCATCGACGGCATGCCGGTTTATCCGAGTGCGGATGCAAGTCAGACGGCATTAAGCCCGCTGAATTCAATCCCGACATCGGATATTGAATCGATAGAAGTTTTGAAGGATGCTTCTTCGACTGCTATTTACGGCTCCCGTGGTGCTAATGGTGTTATTATCGTAACGACCAAAAAGGGTAAAAGCGGTAAGACTTCTGTCGCATTTAGTTTTGGTTTCTTGGATTCAACAACTGATTATATGAATTCTGGTCAATTGTTGGATTATAATCGTCAGTCAGCTATTACGGGTGGTACTTATAATGGTAGATATGGTGACAACCCTGATCCTGAGCGTGATAAAGCTTTATGGCTGAATCCCAACAATATGTCATATATGGATAAACGATTGGAAAAAGTATATCAGCAAAATGCTGATGGAACTTATTCTTATGATCCTTCACAATTAGAAACAACTGATTGGGGCGAATTGGTGACACGTACAGCATTTACTCATAATCATCAGATTTCTCTTTCAGCAGGAACGGAAACTTCCAAATTGTATGTATCATTGGGATATTTGGATCAGAAAGTACCTATGAAAGACCAAGATTTCAAACGTTATACAGCCAATATAAACGGTGAAATTATTCCGACTAAATGGTTGAAAGTGGGAATGGGATTGAATGCTACTCATTCTATTAAAAATTATGGTATTGTAAGTAATACAAGTAATACAGGAGCAAAAGACTCTTATGGTTTGGCTATGGATATGATGCCATGGGTACCGGCTTATAATGAAGATGGTTCTATACTGGAGGTTGCAAGTGCCGATGATCAGGCTTATCATAATCCTTTGAGAAATATAGATGATGCTTGGAATGAAACACGTTATTATGGCGTGAACTTCTCTTCTTATGCAGAATTGGATTTTGGACAATTTTGGGAACCTTTGAAAGGTGTAAAATGGCGTACGAATTTAGGCGCTCAATATCGTAACTCCCGTGTGGGTAGTTATTATGGTGAGGGATATACTAATCCTTTTAAAAATCCTGCAATGGCTCCTAATGTAGCCAATAATGAGCACAGTCAGAAGTTGTCATGGACATTGGAAAACTTGCTGTATATCAATAAAACAATAAAAGATATTCATTCGGTAAATATTACTTTGTTGCAATCAGCTGAACGTTATCGTACTGAAGGGTTGAACATGCGTGGATATGAAATCACATTTCCTTCTTCTTTGTGGTATAATATTGGTGCATCGAATAATGCAAAATATGCTCCAGGCTCCAATTTTTCTACTTGGTCAAGAGCTTCTTATATGGCACGTGTGAATTATGGATTGATGGATAAATATTTGTTGACTGTTACCGGACGATTTGATGGCGCTTCTATGTTGGCTGCTGGAAACAAATGGGATTTCTTTCCTTCTGCTGCATTGGCATGGCGTATGGAACAAGAGAAATGGATACAGCAAATTAATTGGATTAACCAATTAAAACTTCGTGTAGGATATGGTGTTACAGGTAACTCTGCTGTTAATCCTTATCAAACAGCAGGTTCTGTTACTTCTACCTATGCTAGCATCCCATTTGGAGTGGGCAATGTTTCGTCGAATACTATTGGTACAAAGACTAATATTATGCCTAACTATTCTTTAGGTTGGGAAAAAACTTCATCTTTAAATGTTGGTGTTGATTTTGGAGTCTTGGAGAATCGTATTAGTGGTAGTGTTGAATATTATATTGCTAAGACTTCTGATTTGCTGATGAATCAGTCTATTCCGGTAATTACCGGTTATGCACAAATCTTGAATAATGTAGGTAAGACAGAAAATAGAGGTTTTGAAGTTTCGTTGTCAACTGTAAATGTTAAAACAAAAGACTTCACATGGCAAACGGATTGGACTTTCTCTTTGAATAATGAAAAAATTAAAGAATTGGCCGGTGGTGCTACGTATGATTCAACAGGTCCTTGGATGGTGGGTGAGCCTTTGAATAGTTTTTATGATTTCCAGTATGACCGCATTTGGCAAAATACTCAGGAGGATAATCATTTGATGGATGTTTATCGTTCTTTGGGATTGACTTTCCTTCCTGGACAATATAAGATTGTGGATCAACCATTAGTTGAAGTTCCACAAGGTACAGAAGGATCAAAGACTGTAGAAATAAAAGATGCTGCAGGTAATAAAACAGGTGAAGTTGTTTCCTATATGGATAATGGATTTGGTAAATTTGATGATAATGATAAGAAAATTTATAATAAATCTCCTAAATGGACAGGCGGTATCAATAATTCATTTACCTATAAGAACTGGAATTTGAGCTTCTTTACTTATTTTCGATTTGGTAATACTTATTATGGTCTGACCCAGACTATTGGTCGTCGAATTGAAAAAGATACATGGTCACCAACTAATACAGATGCAAAGTTTGCTCAGCCTACTACTGCAACTCGTGAAACTAAATATGACTATGTAAGAAATTATACAAAAGGAAATATGGTTCTTATAAAGAATATAGCTTTGTCTTATACAGTTCCTCAAAGTTGGTTGAAGAAGTGTGGTGCAAGCAGTGCACAGGTATATGCTCAGGTATTGAATCCGTTCCTTTTTGGTGGAGAATTGGTTAAAGCTGGTATTAATCCGGATGATTTGACTGGTTGGGATGCAGGTAATCATATTGGTGGACAAACTAATAATACTTGTATTACTCGCAGTCTTGTTTTGGGAGTAAGATTGGGCTTCTAATTGATAGTATTGATTTTATAATATGAAGAAAATGAAAAAATATATATTAGCTGGTACATTTGCACTTGCATTAGCAAGTTGTTCTGATAGTTTCTTGGAAGAAAAAATGGTATCTTCCATAACACAGGACTATTTGAATACTGAAATAGGTTTGGATCAATTGATTGTGAGTTCATATAATTCGGTTCGTTTTCCTTTGTTGTACACTGAAGGTCTGCATATGTTGGAAACAGGTCATGACTGTGCTATGAAAAGTGGTGCGACGTCATTGAATAAGTTTGCAATATCTGAGTGGTCTCCTTCGGGGCTCATAGGAAATCAGGCTAATCAGTTTATGGGATTTCAGTCAAAGCAGCAGGCTGGATTTTTGATCAATGGCTATCCGATTATCGATAATTGTAATAAGGCTATTACTGCTATTCGTTCAGGGGATGCTTTAGGAAAATATGCTTCTGACCCTTCTTTTGCAGCAGCACGTTTGTCTGAGGTGTTATTTAATCGTGCTTACGTGTATTATTTGCTGAATACAGTTTTTGGTGATGTCTATTTTTCAACGGAAAGTAGTACTTCTTTGCCTTCAAATTATCAATATACGCGTACTCCTGCATCTGTCATGTTCAAGGAACTGATTGGTGATTTGCGTTATGCGGTGGAGCATTTGCCAGAGCAATATAGTGAGGCTGAATATGGACGTGCAACAAAATATGCAGCGGCTCATTTATTGGCTAAGATTTATTTGAATCGTTATCAAGGTAAAGAGTATGGTACTCCTGAATATGGTCGTAGAGCTGATGGAACGATAGATAATAGCAATGAAAAGTCATATTTGGGTATGCTTTATAAAGGTGAGGGGGCTGCGGATTTGGATTCTTGTATTTATTATGCTAATATGGTGATTAATGCTCATCCGTTGGTAGATGATTATCATGAATTGTTCCGCCATGACCTAGGTGATTTCTCGAATGAAAAGACAACAGAGAATGTTTTGAACGCAGTATTTTCAGAAAGTGGTGATAACTATCGTTACGGTGTACGTGCTTTGACTTTCTTTGTCGGTGATTATGCAGGTGACAAGTATGGTATTCCTAGTCGTTTGTGGGAATATGGCGGTAAGTCAAATCAAGGTTTTTGTAATGATGATTTTGGTATAGACGTATTTACAGACAAACTAAATGACTCTCGTTATCAAAAAACTTTCCGTTTGGAATATGTGACAGGCATAAACACTTCGGGAGCTTCTACTCCCAGTGCAAATGGAGATTATTATGCTTACAATGATGAAAGAAATAAAACGTATGTTTGGAATGAGGAACAAGCAGCTTATTTCAATGAACATATTTTGCCTACTTATAATCGTCCTTCTTGGGGAGGTCGTAAAGCTGTGGCGGGAGAACATAAAATGGGAACAGGAGATATCTCACGTGCTATGATTGAGAATACAAAAGAAACCGCTATTGATGTGGAGGTTATCAATGCTCAGCCATATCCTGTATTTGCCAGATGGGTGAAAGATGGCAATAAGTATTATTATCGCCCACAAATTGTTGGTAATGATGATTATTCGTTTGCCGATAGTAAAATTTTCTATGGATTGGAGAATACTTCTAAAACAGGTAAGGTTACAAATATGAAGTATGATGATCCTAATCGTGGTGCTTTGGATAGTGAAAGTGGAGGTCGGGATATTCCGGTTATGCGTTCTGCTGAAATGTACTTGGTGCGTGCTGAGGCTTATGGACGTAAGGGAGAATACGGTAAAGCAATTGAAGATATTAATGTATTACGCAGACGTGCAGCCTTTAAACCTGGTGAAACTCGTAATGAAGTACTTGCACGTTTATATCCTGGACATGAAAATTTAAGTAACGAGTCACAACAATGGCCGTATGAAGTAGATAATAATAGTTATGATGCAATAAAGGTCGATGCTTCATATTGGGATGGAACTTCCGAAAAATCAAAATTAGAAAATTATACTCCTGTTGCTGATACTCCGGAAAAACGTTTTCTGGAATTTATATATAATGAATATGCGAGAGAGTTCAATGAAGAATTTATCTACTATGGAGTGATTCACCATGCAGGTGTTCAAGCTCAGCGTATTCAGTGGCATAACCAAATGGGAGCAAATTCGGCTAATAACACTTATCCGGTAGGTTCATGGGATGTTTCTGATAATGTGAATGGTGGTAATGGTCAAACAGGAAATGCTAAAGGCAATTTCCAGAATTATATGACATTGAAACCATTCTCTAGAACTTTCATAGAGTTGCTGACAGATGAAAATGGTGTGTTGTTGGATGAAGCTGCAAAAAAAGCTTATCAGAATTATGGATATTAATTAAATTGATAATATCAATATGTTCTTGGAAATGGGGTTAATTAGGAAATTTGATTAACTCGTTAAAAAAGTAAGGTGGCATTGTCGGTGCTATCTTACTTTTTTTTTATGAGTTAACTAAAAAGTGAACAATTAACCATATAAATGGATAAAATTCTATTTGATATAATTTCTCTCATGCATAAATTTGTCGTATCAGATAAAAAATGACATGCTATGAGAAAGACATTTTTAGCTATTACATTATTTTTAGCTTTTAGTAAAGCCGCATTGGCTCAGTTTGGAAACTGCACTGCATCGGAAATGCGGACTTATGTAGATAGTGCGACCGGCAATACTATCACTATGTTGACCGACACGATGAAGAATGACCGTTTTCTTTATCAGACTGATCCCATGTGGACGGCTGATGGCAAATACTTATTGTTCAGGTCTTCCAGCCGTGGAAATGACAAAGAGGTGGAAAGTACGCTTCCTAACGGAGAAAAACGTAAATGGACTCCTACACAGATTTACTTTATTGAAATGGCCACCGGTAAGATTATTCAAGCTACGGAAGGACCGAACTTGGGCAGTGCTTTTTTGGCTAATAAAACGAATCGTATGTTTGTCAGCCGGAAAGAAAAAGAAAACTGGAACATGTATGTAATGGACTTGAATAAATTCTTTGCCGATGTAAAACAAGGAAAAGTAGGTAAACCATCCGCTTATGAAACTTTCATAGGAACTTTCCCCACTGAGATGGGACGTCCGGGAGGATATGCTGTGGATTGTAATGATGATTATGCCTACATAACTGTTGAGCGTGAGGGTACGGAAGAGGAAAAGGAACGTATGATGAAAAACGCTTTCCTGCCTGAAAGTAACCAGCCGGTAAAGATAAAGCCAACTCTTTGCGGAATTCGTAAAATGAATCTCAGTACGGGAGAAGTAACTAAGGTTATTGATACGGAGTTTAAAACAGGACATATACAAGCCAGCCGTTTTACTCCGGGTGAAATCGTTTTTTGTAACGAAACCGGTGGCGATGCCCATCAGCGTATGTGGTTTTGCACGGCAGATGGAACAGTCTTTAAACCTTTATATAAAGAAACTCCGCTAGATTGGGTGACTCATGAAACTTTTGCAACCAAAGATTTTGTATATTTCAATATCTTAGGATTTCAGCCGCGTCTTCGCAAACAGGCAAGTGGTATTGTGCGTATCAATTTGCGTACGGATGATGTAGAGTTGATAGGGCAGGTGGAATTAGAAAAAGACCGCCAAGCGATTGACGGCCAATTGGTAGGAAGAGGTTTCTGGCATTGTAATGCCAGCCGTGATAATAAATGGGCTGCCGGAGATACTTTTGGAGGAAATGTATGGTTGGTTAATGTACAGACCGGGGAGCGTCATTGGTTGGCGTCGGATACCAAGATGAAACCGGATCATGCACATCCCAGCTTTAGTCCGGATGGTACGAAAGTTCTTTTCCAATCCGGACATTTTACAAATGGAAAAAGATTGAATTTAATGATGGTGGATATTTCATCCTTTAAATAAAGTAAGGTTGGATATGAAAAATACACGTAAGATATTATTTTCCGCAGCTTTGTTGTCTTCAGGGCTTACGATGGCCCAGACTACAACGGCAGAGAAATCGCCCAATGTTATTTATATTATGGCGGATGATTTGGGAATAGGTGATTTGGGATGCTATGGTCAGCGTCAGATTAAGACACCGAATATTGATGGGATAGCTCAGAACGGGATGAAGTTTATGCAGCATTATTCCGGTTCTACGGTCAGTGCTCCGTCCCGTTGTGCTCTGATTACAGGAAAGCATATGGGACATGCCGCAATCAGAGGAAATGCAAAAGTGGCAGGTTCGGATGGATTGTTATATGAAACTCCGCTTCCTGCCGGTGAAGTTACCGTAGCCGATATTTTTAAAACAAAGAATTATGTTACCGGATGTGTAGGCAAATGGGGAATGGGAGGACCGGGTACGGAAGGTATGCCCGGCAAACATGGTTTTGATTATTTCTACGGTTATCTGGGGCAACGTTTTGCTCATAGTTATTACCCTGAGTTTTTGCATGAGAATGAGCAGAAGATTATGCTGGATGGGAAATATTATTCGCATGACTTGATGTTGGAAAAGGCTTTGAATTTTATTGATGAAAATGCGCAGAAACCTTTCTTCCTTTATTTTTCACCGACCATACCCCATGCGGATCTTGATATAATGGGGGAAGCGATGACGGAGTATGAGGGGGAATTTTGTGAAACTCCTTTTGGAGGAAGCAGAGACGGTTATAAATCGCAGCAAACTCCGCGTGCGGCGTATGCGGCGATGGTTACTTATTTGGATAAAAGTGTGGGTTTGATTATTAAAGAGTTGAAAGAGAAAGGTTTGTATGATCATACGATCATTGTTTTTACTTCCGATAATGGAGTCCATTCGGAGGGAGGGCACGATCCATCTTATTTTGACAGTAATGGTCCGTTCAGAGGCCAGAAAAGAGATTTATATGAAGGAGGTATCCGTACTCCGTTCGTCATTCAATGGCCGGGAGTTATTCCACAAGGGGTAGTTACCAATCATATTTCTGCATTTTGGGATTTTTTGCCTACTATAGGTGAATTGGTGCAGGCGGATATTCCTCAAAATATTGATGGTATATCTTATTTGCCTACTCTTACGGGAAAAGGTACTCAGAAGGAGCATGATTGTATTTATTATGAGTTCTTTGAATTTGGAGGAAAGCAATCTATTATGACACCTGATGGTTGGAAGTTGGTGAGACTGGAAGTTAGTGATTCGTCTAAAACTTATGAAGAATTGTATAACATTTATACAGATCCGGCAGAAACTACTAATGTGATAAAGCAATATCCTGATGTGGCAAGGAAATTAAAGAATATGATAGGTGGTCAACGTGTTGAAAATGCCCGTTTCCATTTTTAAACAAGTAAGATTTATGAAGCAATCCTTATTTTTAAAGAAATGCAGTAAGTTCTGTTATGTACTTTTTGCAGTTTGTGGCTGTTTGGCTTGTACACAGAATCAGAAGATTGAATGGCCGCAAGTGACTAACGAGACCAAGCCTTGGACGCGATGGTGGTGGGAAGGCAATGCGGTCAGGACTACTGACTTGGATACGGTTATGCGTAAGTACCAGGAGGCAAATCTGGGTGGATTAGAGATCACTCCTATTTATGGAATACATGGTTATGAGGACCGCTTTAAAGATTTTCTTTCTTCGGAATGGGTTGATTTGTTTCTGTATACTTTGCAGGAAGCAAAGCAGTTGGGGTTAGGAATTGATTTGGCTAATGCTTCGGGATGGCCGTTTGGAGGACCTTGGGTTACTCCCGAAGATGCGTGCAAGACGGTGGGTTATAAAACTTATCAATTGAAAGAAGGCGAACAATTAGGTGAACCTGTCCGATATAAGGAAGAAGGCTTTGTCAGATTGGCAGGGCATACTCCGGTAAAACTGGCGGATTTGAAAGAACCGGTCAGTGCGAATGCTGATTTACAGACATTGGCATTGGATCAGGTACGATATAAAAAGGAACTGCCTTTGATTATAGTGACCGCTAATAGTGATAAAGGTGAATGTCTCGACTTGACTTCAAAAATAAAGCCGGATGGTACATTGGACTGGACGGCTCCTCAAGGTGACTGGACTATTTGCGCTCTGTTCCAAGGTCATCATGGAAAAATGGTAGAACGTGCAGGACCTGGTGGTGAAGGTGATGTGATAGATCATTTTTCAGCTTCGGCCATTGATCATTATCTCAGTAAATTCGATGAGGCTTTTAAAGGACAGGATATCAGTTATCTGAGGTATTATTTTAATGACTCTTATGAAGTGGACGATGCAAGAGGCGAGTCGAATTGGACTCCTGCTTTTTTTGACGAATTCCAAAAATATAGGGGATATGACTTGCGTCAGCATTTACCCGCATTGTTAGGTATGGATACACCGGACAAGAATGCAAGGGTGTTGTATGATTATAGACAAACCATAAACGATTTATTGATAAATCATTATTCTATTCGTTGGCAACATTGGGCGGCAAAACAAGGAAAGGGTATAAGGAATCAGGCTCATGGTTCTCCTGCCAATATTCTGGATTTGTATGCAGTGAGTGATGTGCCCGAAATAGAGGGGCGTGATTTGGTCAGTATAAAAGCAGCTCCGTCTGTAGCTCATACGGAAGGAAAGAAACTCTCATCTTCAGAAAGTGCGACTTGGCTGGATGAACATTTTCAATCGAATCTGGGAGATGTAAAGAAAGCGCTTGACCTTTTCTTTCTGGGTGGGGTGAATCATATTTTTTATCATGGCACTTGTTTCAGTCCGCAGGAGGCTCCCTGGCCGGGATGGTTATTTTATGCGGCAGTCCATTTTCATCCGAATAATCCGTTTTGGGAGGATTTTAAATATTTGAATCAGTATGTTACTCGCGTGCAGTCATTTTTACAGGATGGCACTCCTGACAATGATGTTCTTTTATACTATAACATAGCCGATGTGATGTCTGAACAAGGGAACAGAAGTCTTCAGCATTTTAGCGGATTGGATCGTAATATGTTGGAATCTTCGGTCAGAGAAAGTGCGGTAACTTTAACAGAGAATGGTTATGCGTGGGATATGATTTCTGACAAGCAACTTCTTAAAACTAATATTGAGAAAGAAATGATTGTAACGCCCGGTGCCGCATATAAAACCGTTCTTGTTTCGGCGGCGCAATATATTCCTTATGAAACAATGGAAAAACTGATGGCTTTGGCTGATGAAGGTGCTACCGTTGTGTTTTATAAGGGAATTCCTCAAGATATGGCCGGAATGATTCTTTCGGAAGAGAAACAGGCTCATTTTAAAGAAATGCTGGATGCTTTGGACTTTCATGCTGAAGGTGCTGTTAAATGTGCTCGTGTAGGTAAGGGGAAGATTTGTTTGTCAGATGATATTAATGCTCTGATGAATGAGGCGAATGTGGGTGCTGAGAAAATGTATCAGGCAGGTCTGCAATGTATCCGAAGAAATAGTGCGACGGGAAAATATTACTTTATAGAAAATAGTAGCGACCGTAAAATAGAGGATTGGATTCCACTTCGTACAGAAGCTCGGAGTGCGGCTGAACGTTTGCATGGTCCGCGCCGAACAGCCGCGTCACGCGCTCGATCGCCAGACGCTCGACCTCATCGACGTACTCGCAGCCGCCGTAGTAGCGCGCGCCGGGATAGCCCTCGGCGTATTTGTTCGTCAGGTGGCTGCCAACAGCCTCCATGACGGCCTGACTCGTGAAATTCTCGGACGCGATCAGCTCCAGATGGTCGCGCTGGCGCTCCAGCTCGCGCGCCATGGAAGCATACAGCTCCGGGTCTGCCTGCATCAAGTGTGCATAATCCATATCGGGAACCTCCGTTTTTGTCAAATTTCACCCTATTAGTGTATCATGGATCACATGTATTTTACAAGTGGACGCGGCATAGATTAAAGTATCCCGTTTTTCTCTGAGGTGAGGCAAGTTGAACAAATGGAGCGCGCTGCGCCCGTATCTTTTCTTCGTCGTGCTCGCGCTGGCCGTCGGCGGCGCGGCAGGTGCCGCCGCACGTGCGGGCATGGACGCCTACGACCTGCTGACAAAGCCGCCCGCCACACCGCCGGACTGGCTGTTTCCGGTCGTGTGGACGCTGCTCTATCTGCTCATGGGCATCGCCATGGGGCGCGTCTGGCGCGCCGTCTCTGGCAGTGCGCGCAGGCAGGCAGCCGCACTCTGGTGCGTCCAGCTCGGCGTCAACGGTTTTTGGCCGGTGGTGTTTTTCCTGTGGCAGGAGCACGGCGCGGCGTTTTTCCTGCTCGCGGGGCTGATCGCGCTCGTGTTGGCGATGAGTGCACAGTTTTCCCGCCGCGATCCGGCGGCCGCGTGGCTGTGCGCGCCGTACCTCCTGTGGCTGCTGTTCGCGGCATATCTGAACCTCGGCGTCTGGCTGCTCAACCGGTGAAGTCTGGGTAAAGTTCCTGCAAAGATTGTGTTTGCATGGGGCAACAGATTGTGGTAAACTGCCCCAGAGGAGGGAAGCATCCCATGA
>ENA-UEQI01000774-UEQI01000774.1-human-gut-metagenome-genome-assembly--contig:-NODE-774-length-12449-cov-8.253071_pt1 | contig 12449 bp, 10 predicted proteins | sample MGYA00242946_ERZ507945 | MGnify/ENA primary metagenome ERZ507945 (study PRJEB26167, sample SAMN06115467) | human gut metagenome | host: Homo sapiens | place: China:Guangxi | collected 2016-06-08... | reverse complement strand
CTATATACCCCTATGGGGTATTTGTCAAGGGAAAAAAGAGAAAAGGTCTCAGGACCCTTTCTCTTCCTTTTTGTCAATGATGGTCGCGGTGGCGCGCACACGGCGCAGATCGAAGTCCCGCACGTTCCAGCGCTCGATGAGGTCGCTGATCTGCCCCTCGGCCTCGGCGACCTCCTCCTCGAACGCGCGGGCGGAGATGCGCAGCGCGCCGTGACCGAGGATGATGACCTGCTCCATGTTGTCCGACGTGGCGACGCGGACGCGGTGGTTTTTGCCGAGGTCGTAGGTCGCGCGCTCGATGTAGCTGTCGGCGGTCTGCGCCTCCTTGGTGTAGACGATGTAGATGCCGTTTTTCTTTTCCATCGAGCCGGGATTGCCCTTGACCTTGTAGGCGTCGAAGACCAGAATGATCTCGCACCTGCGCCAGCCGCGGTAGTTGGCAAGGATGCCCGCGAGCGCCTCGCGTGCGGCGGCGACATCCTGCGCGGCAAGCTTTTTGAGCGCGTCCCACGCGAAGATGATGTTGTAGCCGTCCACGAGCAGATACTCGGGACCGGTCTTCTGATTTTTGATGTTATAGCGCGTCTCGTCGAGCGCGGTGCGCGCGGGCGCGCGCTTTGGCTCGAACGCGCGGCGCTCGACCTTGCCGTAGGTGCTCTCGAAGATGGCGAGCAGCTCCTTGTCCTCGGCGGCGGAGCCGGAGGACGCGCGGCTGCGTGTCGGCATGGGTTCGGCGGCTTCGGCGGGGTGCTCCTGTAGGACGCAGGGGACGTGCGCGCGGGCCTTGACCTCGTTCCACGGAACGTAGACGCCCGCGCCGTGCTCGCAGAACACCGAGCCGGTGGGGTTTTCCGCGTCGCGCTCGGGATCGTAGCCGATGGCGGCGATGACGCTCTCCGCGTCCGCGCAGGGCTCGTAGCCGCGCAGGGTGCAGCTCAGACGTCCGCGTCCGCGGGTGTAGGCCGCGACCTCACGCGCGTAGCTGCGCAGTCCCTTGACCGGCGCGAAGCCGGTGAGCACCGTTTCCTCGCCGACCGTTTCCGGTGCGTCCGTCGAGCCGCCCATCGCGGCAAGGTCGGTCATCGCACGTCCCACGCATTCCGGCGGCAGCTCAAGACGGAAATCATAGAACGGCTCGAGCAGTACGCTCTCGGCCTGCATCAGACCCTGCCGCACGGCGCGGTAGGTCGCCTGCCGGAAATCGCCGCCCTCGGTGTGCTTGAGGTGCGCGCGGCCCGCGAGGAGCGTCATTTTTACGTCGGTCAGCGCGCTGCCCGTCAGCACGCCGGGATGCGCGCGCTCGACAAGGTGCGTGAGAATGAGACGCTGCCAGTTGAGGTCTAGCTCGTCCGTCGGACAGGCGGAGGCAAGCTGAACACCGCTCCCGCGCGGGGCGGGCTCGAGCAGCAGATGCACCTCGGCGTAGTGGCGCAGCGGCTCGAAGTGCCCGACGCCCTCGACGGTGTTGGCGAGGGTCTCCTTGTAAACGATGCCGCCCTCGCCGAACATGACGGAGAGGCCGAAGCGGTCGGATATGAGTCGCTGCAAAATTTCCAGCTGCACCTCGCCCATCAGCTCGGCGTGCAGCTCGCCGGACGCTTCCTCCCACACGATGCGGAGCATCGGGTCCTCGTCCTCCAGCTCGCGCAGCTTCGGGAGGACGGTGTGCGCGTCTGTGCCGTCGGGCAGGAGGATGCGGTAGGTCAGAACGCTTTGCAGCACCGGCTTTTCGCCGTCCGCCTCCGCCCCGAGCCCCTGCCCTGGATAGGTGTCTGCAAGGCCCGTGACCGCCACGACCTCGCCCGCGCCCGCCTCGTCGAGCGGGCGGAACTTCGCACCGGAGTAAAGCCGGAGCTGGTCGGCCTTGCCGCAGGGAAGCTGCGTTTTTGCCCGCAGCGTCCCGCCGGTGACCTTCAGGTGCGTGAGCCGTGTGCCCTGCGCGTCGCGGGAGATCTTAAAGACGCGCGCGCCGAAGTCCGCGCCGCGCGCTGGCTCGCGCGTGAAGCGTGTGAGCAGCTGCAAAAACTCCGCCACGCCCTCATTTTTGAGCGCGGAGCCGAAGCAGCAGGGGAAAATTTTCCGCGCGGAGATCAAAGCGGCGAGCGTGTCGTCCGAAAGCGCGCCGCGCTCCAGCAGCTCCTCGAGAGCCGCTTCGTCGGTCAGCGCGGCGTGCTCGTCGCGCTCGTTCGGCTCCGCGCCGAGATCGACGCACGCGCCGAAGCTCTTTTGCAGATCCGTCAGCAGCGCCGCGCGGTCCGCGCCCGCAAGGTCCATCTTGTTGATGAAGAGGAACGTCGGTACGCCGTAGCGCTCCAGCAGCCGCCAGAGCGTGCGGGTGTGGCCCTGCACGCCGTCCGTGCCGCTGATGACAAGGATCGCGTAGTCGAGCACCTGCAGGGTGCGCTCTGCTTCGGCGGAGAAATCGACGTGGCCCGGCGTATCGAGCAGCGTGATGTGCGTGCCGCCGCAGTCGAGCACTGCCTGCTTGGCAAAGATGGTGATGCCGCGCTCGCGCTCGAGCGCTTCGGTGTCCAGAAAGGCATCGCCGTGATCGACGCGGCCGAGCGTGCGCAGCGCGCCCGCGGCATATAAAAGGCCCTCGGAGAGGGTCGTTTTGCCCGCGTCGACATGGGCGAGTATCCCGATGGTGAGTTTTTTCATGGCCTGTCCTCTGAAAAAGCGCCGCGGCGCGGCGCATCCGTTTTTCTCTACGATACCATGCTTTTGCGCCCGCGTCAAATGGAAAAGGGCTGCCGGCGGCAGCCCTTTCGCTCACAGCTTTTATGATCTTCCGTAGATGCGCGTCATTTCGCGGATCTGCCCGGCGAGCTTTTTGCTCGCCTCACCCGGGAGCATACGCCACTCCCAGTTGCCGCGGCTCGTGCCGGGGATGTTCATGCGGTGGCCCGCGCCGAGGTCGAGCCAGTCCTGCATCTGCGCGACGAAGAGCTTTGCCACCGAGCTCATGCCGCCGCGGATGATGCCGCGGTTGAAGCCCTCTCGGTCGTTGAGCCCAAGGTACTGCACGGCGAAGGCAATATCCGCCTTATCCGCCTCCGTGCGCCAGAGGGCGAGGGGCGCGTTGTCGTGCGTGCCGGTGTAGCAGATGCAGTTCTCCCCGTAGCTGTGCGGCAGATAGCTGCTCGTGTCGCGCGAGTCGAAGGCGAATTCCAGCACCTTCATGCCGGGCAGACGCGAGTCGGCAAGCAGCTGCGTGACCTCCGGCGTGGGATAGCCGAGATCCTCGGCGATGAACTCGATGTCGTGGAACCAGCCGGTCAGCACGCCGACGAGCGCCATGCCGGGGCCCTTGACCCAGCGGCCGTTTTTCGCGGTCGTCTCGCCATAGGGCACGGCCCAGTAGCTCTCGAAGCCGCGGAAGTGGTCGATGCGGATGACGTCGTAGAGCTTCGCCGCCCCGCCGATGCGTCGGATCCACCACTCAAAGCCGTCCTTCTGCATGGCCTCGTAGTCGTAGAGTGGGTTGCCCCAGAGCTGACCGTCGGCGCTGAAGTAGTCCGGCGGCACGCCGGAGACCTCAACGGGCACGTTTCGCTCGTCGAGCTGGAATTTCTCCGGCTCGCTCCACACGTCGGAGGAGTCCATCGCCACATAGATGGGGATGTCGCCGATGATGCGGATGCCGAGACCGTTGATGTAGCTCTTGAGCGCACTCCACTGCCGGAAGAAGAGAAACTGAATGTAGGTGAACAGCTCCACGTCCCCGCGCAGCTCCGCGCGGTAGCGCTCGAGCGAGTCGGCCCGGTGCAGCCGCGCGCCCTCGTCGGGCCATTCGGTCCAGGACTTCATGCCGAAATGCCGCTTGAGCGCCATGAAGAGCGCGTAGTCCGGCAGCCAGCGGCTGTTTTCCGATTCGAAGGCGGCGACCGCCTCGCGGTCGCGCTCCCAGCCGCGCACCTTGGCCCTTTCGAGCAGCGCGAAGCGGCTCTCGTAAATTTTGCCGTAGTCGACGTAGCGCGGCTCCGAGCCCCACGCGCAGGAGGTGACCTCCTTGCGCGTGAGCAGCTTATCCTTGATGAGCAGATCGAGGTCGATGAAGTACGGGTTGCCCGCAAAGGTCGAAAAGCTCTGATACGGCGAGTCGCCGTAGCTTGTGGGGCCGAGCGGCAGAAGCTGCCAGTAGCCCTGTCCCGCCGCGTGGAGAAAATCGGCAAAGTCATACGCCGCCTTGCCGAACGTGCCGATGCCGTAGGGCGAGGGGAGCGAGGAGATCGGCATCAGAATGCCGGAGGAACGATTCATGTGAGATCAGCCTTTCACGGCGCCGGCCGCGACGCCCTTGATGATGTGTTTCTGGCAGCAGAGGTAGAAGATGATGACGGGGACGATGCTCAGGAAGATGAGCGCCATCGTCGCGCCGAGATCGACCGTGCCGTAGCTGCCCTTGAGGTACTGGATATGGATGGGAATGGTCTTGTACTTGGTGCTGTCGAGCACGAGATAGGGGAGCAGATAGTCGTTCCACACCCACATGATCTCGAGAATGCCGACGGAGATCATCGTAGGCCGCAGCATCGGGAACACGACGGAGAAATAGGTGCGCAGCGGACCGCAGCCGTCGATGGCGGCGGCCTCCTCGATCTCCAGCGGGATGGACTTCACGAAGCCCACGAACATGAAGATGGCAAGCCCCGCGCCGAAGCCGAGATAGATGATGGGAATGGTCCAGGGCGTGTTGAGCGCGACCTTTTCGAGACTGCCGCTCGCAAAGTTAAAGTAGGGTATCTTCACGCGGTCGGCGGTCTTGGAGAGGGTGAACATGACCATCTGGAACGGCACGACCATGGAAAAGACGCAGAGGTAATAGACGCCGCGGCAGAGCTTGCTGTCCACGCGGGCGATGTACCACGCGGCCATCGAGGTGCACAGCAATATCAGCGCCGTGGAGACAAGCGTGATGAAAAGGCTGTAAAACGCGGACTTCCAGAAGGGATAGTTGCCGAAGGTGACGCCCTTGATGTAGTTCGCCCAGCCGGCAAAGCTCTCGGCGGTGGGCAGGGCAAAGGTCTCGGTCTTGACATAGGTGTTGAGCTTGAAGGAGTTGACTACCACAGCCAGCACCGGCAGGATGTAGAGGATGCAGATGAAGGCCAGCACGACCGAAAGAATGGTCTTGCGGCGGCGTTCGGCGGAAAGGGAACCGTTCATTACTGCTGCACCTCCTTTTTGCGTGTAGCGCGGAGCTGGATCAAGCCGATGGCGGCGACGAGCAGGAAGAACAAAACGGCCTTGGCCTGCGCGGTGCCGCGGGAGTTGACGTTCTGCCCGTAGAACGTGTTGTAGATGTTCAGCGCCAGCATCTCAGTGGATGATGTAGGGCTGACGGCCGGTGAGGGCGAGGTGCTGGTCGAAGAGCTTGAAGCTGTTCGTCAGCGTGAGGAAGGTGCAGATGGTGATGGAGGGCATTACGTTCGGGATGGTGACCTTCCAGAGTGTCTGCCAGCGGTTTGCGCCGTCGATCTTCGCGGCCTCGAGCATATCCTCGGGCACAGCCTGCAAGCCGGCAATGTAAATGATCATCATATAGCCGACCTGCTGCCAGCACATGAGGATGATGAGGCCCCAGAAGCCGTATTTCGTCTCCAGCAGGATCGACGTGCCGTAGCGCGAGAGGATGCCGTCGAAGATCATCGACCACACATAGCCCAGCACGATGCCGCCGATGAGGTTCGGCATGAAGAACACCGTGCGGAAGAGATTGCTCCCCTTGATGCCCTGTGTGAGAGCATAGGCCACGGCGAAGGCCAGCACGTTGATGAACACGAGCGAGACGAGCGCAAAGAGCGCCGTGTACCAGAACGAATGGATAAAGCTCGCGTCGTTCAGCGCCTTGATGTAGTTGCCGAAGCCGATGAACTGCGCGTCCGAGGTCGTCTTGAACTTGCAGAACGAGAGGTACACGCCCTTGCAGAACGGATAGACGAAGCCAATGGCGAAGGCGCAGAGCATGGGACCCATGAACAGCGGGGCCCACCGCCGGATCGGGCGGCGGACGAGCGAGCTGTTGACGGCTGCTGCGTCGTGTTTACGCTTCAATTCGATCACTCCCATCGAGATAGATTGGCTGAGCACGGCGCGGGCCTCTTGCGGCCTCTGCCGTGGTAGAAGAAGAGGACGGGCGAAAGCCCGCCCTCTTCATAAGAATGGTAGGTTTTGCGGTATGGAGACGCTTAGCCGTTGGCGGCAGCGTACTGCACGGCCCAACCGTCCACGAACGCGGTCTTGACCTGCTCCCAGTTGGCGTCGGTGGGATCGTTGTCATACTGGTTCATCGCGGCGACGATGGCTTCACGGTAGGCATCGACGTTGGGCTGGAAGTTGGTGACCCAAGGCATGACGTAGTTGCCCTCGGCGGTATAGGCGTTGGCGTCGGCCAGGAAGCCGCAGGTGGACTCGGCAGCCTGCTTGTAGGGCATGACGGCGAATTCATCGACGAGCATACGGGAGACCTCAGCGTCGGTGACGAGCCAATACATGAAGTCGAGCGTAGCCTGAATGTCCTCGGCGGAGGCCTTGGCGTTCACGGCCCAGCAGTTCTCGGTGCCGCAGTTCAGACCGGCCTTCTCCTCACCGGCAACGCCGCAGTAGAAGGGGATCATGGAGAGGTTGTCAAGACCGTACTGACCATCGCCGGTGCCGGTCAGAGCCGCCCACTCCCAGGAGCCGTTCTGATAGAACACAGCCTGCTCCTTGCCGAACTCGGCCTGGGCGTCATAGCCGCCGGCAGCAAGGGTGGAGGGAGCGACCGCGCTGTTGTTGATGTAGAGATCCCAGAGGTTCTTGAAGTTCTGCATGTAGGTGCCCTTGATGCTCGGGGGGCAGACCTTCCAGGCGTCGGGATCGTCCACGGACTCATAGTAATACTCGAGGTTGGCGAGGTGGCCGGTGAAGCGCCAGCTGGAGTCGCCGCTCATGGAGGAGGAGGTGAAGGCGTCGAAGCCCAGCTCGGCGGCGCGGGAGTGGATGTCCTCCGCAACGGCCTTGAGGGTCTCGAAGTTGGTGATGTCGCTGAGCTGATAGCCGGCCTTCGCCAGCAGGTCCTCGTTGACGATGATGCCGTAGCACTCATAGCAGTAGCCGATGGAGCAGAGCTTGCCGTCGGCGTCGTAGAGGTTGTAGGCGTCGGTGGTCAGCTCACCCGCGATGGGGGTGCCGGTCAGGTCGTAGCAGTAGTCGCCCCAGGTGTCCACGGCGGCCTGGTTGCCGACGACGAACATCGTGGGAGGCGCTTCCTTATCCATCGCGGCGGTCAGGGTCTCGTTGTAGGTGCCGGACGCGGCGGTCTGGATGGTGACGGGTACACCGGTCTTTTCGGTGTACATGGCGGCGACCTTCTGCAGGGTGCCGTCCGCCTCGGGCTTGAAGTTCAGCCAGAACACACGGCCGGCGGCCTCGGTGGCGTCACCGTCGCCGGAGGGCTCCTCGGCCGTCTTGTTGCCGCAGGCAACGAGGCTGAGAGCCATAACAAGTGCCAGGACAAGCGCAAGATACTTCTTCATGTTTCATTGATCTCCTTATTCAAATTTATTTTCACGCGCTCGGCGCGGGAAAATCATTTCGTCAGGTCGCGCACGGATTCACCCGCGCGCAGGGTGGTCGGCAGCGTCAGATGGTCGTGCGCGCCGCCGCGGATGACGCCGAGCAGCAGCTCGACGCTCTTCGTGCCCATAGCCGTCATCGGCTGGCAGAGGGTGGTGAGCATGGGATGGATGTACTCGGAGACATTGATGCCGTCGATGGCGATGATGGAGCAGTCCTCGGGAATGCTGCGCCCGCTCTCGCGCAGGGCGCGCATCGCGCCGATCGCCATATCGTCCGCAATGGCAAAGACGGCGGTGAAGTCCGCCGGACGCTTCAGCCGCTCGCGCATGGCGCGGCAGCCGCTTTCCACGGTGAAATCGTCCGCGCAGATGACGTCCTCATCTTCGGGAGGGATGCCCAGCTCGCGCAGCGCGCGGGCGTAGCCGGAGTAGCGCAGCTGGGAGATGGAGCTGTCGTCGGGGTCGGCGGTCAGCGCCGCGATGCGGCGGTGGCCCTTTTTGGCCAGCTCCATGACCGCGCGGTAGGCCTCCAGCTCGTCGGCGATGGAGACGGAGGAATACTTGCTCGGATCGAGCGTGCCGTAGGCGTTGGTGTAGGTGCAGCAGACAAAGGGCACGTTGAGCAGCGCCAGCTCCGCGGGAGAGTAATCCGAGCGTCCGCCGAGAAAAATGAGGCCCTGCAGGCGCTTTTCGCGCTCCATCACCGCGCCGCACTTCACCTCGTCATCGCAGGAGGCGATCTGACGCATGACCATCGTGTAGCCCGCGAGGTCGAGCTTATGCTCGATGGCGCGGATGATATCGGTGTAGAAGGGGTTCTGCACGCCGCGCACCACAAGGCCGACGGTGTCGGACTTCGTGCGCACAAGGCTGCGCGCGGAATTGTTGGGCAGATAGTTGTGCTCGGCAATGACCTCCAGCACGCGGCGGCGGCTTTCCTCGCTCACGTCGGGGCGGTCGTTGAGTACACGGGAGACCGTGCTCACGCCCACGCCGCTGAGCTTTGCAATGTCCTTGATGGTCATGGCGACACCCTCTGCATGAAAAAATCAAAGCCCGTTTCCGGGAACCTTACCGGTAACGTTTCCACTTTTCTTTTATTGTAGCAGTCTCTTCCCAAAAAGTCAAAGCACTTTGCCCTGTCCATCTTACCAAAAAAACAGCAAGAAAAATGTCGCAATGAACAAAGGGAGCCTCTGCCCGGCGTCGGACAGAGGCTCCCTTTCACAAAAATGCCTTTATTTTTCGAGCAGCAGCTCCGCGATCTGTACGGTGTTGGTCGCCGCGCCCTTGCGGACCTGGTCGCCGCAGCACCAGAGGTTCAGCCCGCGCTCGTCGGTCAGATCGTCGCGGATGCGGCCGACGTAGACGAGGTCCTGATCGCTCGTGTCGAGCGGCATGGGATAGACCTTGCTCGCAAGGTCGTCGGTCAGCTTGCAGCCGGGCGCGGCGGCGATCAGCTCACGCGCGCGCTCGACGCTGATCTTTTCCTTTGTGCGCAGCACGACGGAGACGGAGTGGCTGCGCACCACGGGCACGCGCACACAGGTGCAGCTGACCTTCATCTCGGGCAGATGGAGGATCTTGCGGCCCTCGTTCTGCATCTTCATCTCCTCGCTCGTGTAGCCCATGTACGCCTCGCCGCCGATCTGGGGGATGACGTTGTAGGCGATCTGGTACTGGAACACCTTCGGCTCGACGGGCTTGCCCGCGGCGAGCGCCGCGACCTCATCGTGCAGCTCGTCGATGCCGTTCTTGCCCGCGCCGGAGACCGCCTGATAGGAGCTGGCGATGATGGTCTCGATGGGGCTTTCCTTCGCCAGCGCGTTGATGGCGACGAGGGTGACGATGGTGGTGCAGTTGGGGTTGGAGATGATGCCGCTGTGCCACTTCACGTCCTCGGGGTTGATCTCGGGGATGACCAGCGGCACCTTGGGATCGAGACGGAAGGCGCTGGAGTTGTCGACGAACACCGCGCCGGCCTTAACGATGGCGGGCGCGAAGCGCTCGGCAATGTCGTTCTCCGCCGCGCCGAGCACGATGTCGAGACCCTCAAAGGCGTCGTCCGACGCCTCGACGATCGTGCACTTCCTGCCGCCGAAGTCGATCTCGCTGCCCGCGCTGCGCGCGGAGGCGATGGGGCGCAGCTCGCCGACGGGGAACTTGCGCTCGAGCAGAATTTTCATCATTTCCTGACCCACGGCGCCCGTCGCGCCGAGAATGCCTACATTATAAAGCTTCATGGTATTGCCCTCACCTTTTCCTTAAATATGTTCCTTGACAAAGCTGTCATACAGTACGCGAATGGCCTGCGCGAAGTCCTTTTCCTCCACGCCGACGATGATGTTCAGCTCCTCGGGACCCTGCGTGATCATGCGGATGTTCACGCCGTTCTCACCGAGCTTGGCAAAGATCTTGCCGGAAACGCCGGGGCGGTACGCCATCTTCCGGCCGACCGCCGCGACGACCGCGATGTGCTCCGTCACCGTTATCTTATTCGGCTGCACCTCTTTTTGCAGCTCGCCCAGCATGGCGTAGAGGCATTTGGAGACCTTTTTGCTCTCCACCACCAGCGAGATGATGTCAATGCCGGAGGGGATATACTCCACGTTGACCTCGTGCTTGGCGAGAATTTCCAGGATCCGCACGAGCGTGCCGGGGTCGCCGGACATACCGGTCTTGGCGATGGTGATGACGGAGAAGCCCTTCTTGCCCGCGATGCCGGTGATGAAGCTGCCGTCGTTCGTGTCCTCCTCGATGCTCTCGAGAATGGTGGTGCCGGGGTGCTCCGGCTCGTTCGTGTTGCGGATGTTGAGCGGGATGTTCTTCTCACGCACGGGGAAGATGGTGCCCTCGTGGAGCACCTGCGCGCCGATGTAGCTCAGCTCGCGCAGTTCACCGTAGGTGAGGTGGCGGATGGGCGCGGGATCGTCCACGATGCGCGGGTCGGCCATCAGAATGCCGGAGACGTCTGTCCAGTTTTCGTAGACGTCGGCGTCCAGCGCCGCTGCCGCCAGCGCGCCGGTGATGTCGCTGCCGCCGCGGGAGAAGGTACGGATGCGCCCGTCGGGCATCACGCCGTAGAAGCCTGGAATGACCACGCTGCGGTCGCCCGCGGCGCGGCGCAGCGCCTCGTAGGTCGCGTCGGTATCCACCGTGCCGTCGAAGCGGAACTTCACCCACTCGGCGGCGTCGAGGAACTCGTAGCCGAGGTACTCGGCCATCAGCCGCGCGGAGAAGTATTCGCCGCGCGAGGCCAGCTCGTCCTTTTCGATGCCCTCCTGCATCTTCGCCCACAGGGCGTCGAAGTCGGGATTCAGGTCGAGCTTCAGACCGCAGTCGTGCGCGATCTCGAGATAGCGCGTGCGGATCATGTCGAAAATTTCCTCGCAGCTCACACCGTATTTGATGTGCGCGGCGCAGAGGTATAAAAGGTCGGTGATCTTGTGGTCGCCGGAAAAGCGCTTGCCGGGCGCGGACACGATGACCACGCGGCGGGACTCGTCGGCCTCCACGATGGCCTTGACCTTGGCGAACTGCTGGGCGTCGGCGAGCGACGAGCCGCCGAATTTCAGAACCTTAAGCATTTTCTTTACTCCTCCTCGATCCTTGCTAAGAATATCGGCTCGCCGCACGAGCGCGCGCGCTCGGCGCGCGCAAAGGCCTCGGCGACGGTGATGGGTCCGGTGCAGACGGTCTCGCTGCCCGTGCGCAGGTAGAAGCGGCCGGCCGCCGCGGAATTGTCGATGTGCTTCGCCTCGTGCCGCGAGACATAAAAGCTCGGGCAGCCCTCGATGACGTCCACGCAGTCGCTCAGCACGCTGCTGCCGGTGGGGTAGCCGCCCGCGCCCGCGCCGGAAAAGCTCAGCTCGCCGAAGCGCGCGCCGCGCAGGGTGACGAGGTTGCCCGTGCCGTTCGTCTGCGCGACCGGCGACGCGGCGGGGAAGAGCGTGGGGCAGACAAAGGCGGAGATGCGGCCCTCGTGCCGCTCGGCGCGGACGAAGAGCTTGCAGACCCTGCCCAGCTCGCGCCAGGCGGCGAAGTCCTTTTTCTCCACGCTCGAGATGCCGAAGCAGGGGATATCCTCCTCCCGCACCGACGCGCCGAAGGCGAGGTTCGCGCTGAGCACCAGCTTGCGCCGCGCGTCGTAGCCCTCCACATCGGCGGTGGGATCGGCCTCGGCGTAACCGAGCGCTTGCGCCTCGCGCAGACAGGTGGTATAATCGACGCCGGAGGCCGTCATGGCTGAGAGCATATAGTTCGTCGTGCCGTTCAGGATGCCGCCGACGGCGGTGATCTCATCGAGCCGCGCGGCGCGGGAGAGGGACGTGAGCCACGGGATTCCGCCGCCCGCCGCCGCCGTGCAGCGCAGCGACACGCCGCACTCCCTCGCAAGCTCCAGCAGCTCGTCGTAGTGCGCGCACACGAGCTGCTTGTTCGCGGTGACGACGTGCTTGCCTGCGCGCATGGCCGCGCAGATATAACGGTAAGCCGGCTCCAGTCCGCCCATGACCTCGACCACGATGCCGACCGAGCGGTCGCGCACGATCTCGTCGAAATCATTTGTCACGGTGCAGGGAAGCTCCGGGCGCGGACGGCGGGATAAAACGCTCGTCACGCGCAGATCGCTCCGCCCGAGCGTGAGCTCGTAGAAGGCCTTGCCGACGGTGCCGAAGCCGAGCAATGCAATGTTCATGGGGTGTGCCTGCCTTTCTCTCTGTAAAATCCGCCAAGTATGGACGATTTGTGCAGTTTGCACGGAAATGTCCGCGGTAGAAAAACACTTGACTTTTTGATGGGAACAATATAACATGAGCATTGTCGAAATGCAATAGGCAATCGAAAAAATATTTTGATATGGCAAATGAAAAAACCGAAAAGCGGAGG
>ENA-UEQI01000773-UEQI01000773.1-human-gut-metagenome-genome-assembly--contig:-NODE-773-length-12459-cov-13.639961_pt1 | contig 12459 bp, 7 predicted proteins | sample MGYA00242946_ERZ507945 | MGnify/ENA primary metagenome ERZ507945 (study PRJEB26167, sample SAMN06115467) | human gut metagenome | host: Homo sapiens | place: China:Guangxi | collected 2016-06-08... | reverse complement strand
ATGGACTGGGTACCCTTGACATGGCAAGCCGTCAGATAAGGATTTATAACCACTTGCAGAATGGTAGCCGAAGCCCCGCCACAGAAAAAACAAATATCACCGCTAATAAAAGTTGCAGAGTCAGGCATTTCCATTTCCATTCCCATACACGCCTTCTGCTTTGATTCCGTCTGTGTCTTTTCTTTCGCCTCTTCCGCAGCGTACACTCCCTGTTGTGTTTTCTTTGAAGAAAAGGCGGACATACATGCCCGCCTTCTCCATGGTTATTTTCTCGTTTTATTTTTTAACTATCGTTTCTATGAATTCAAATTTTCTCTGCGTTTCTTTACGGTAATAATCAATCCCGTTCCGGAAAGAATTGATAGTATAAACAGCCATACACTCGGTGTGTTGTCTCCGGTTTTAGGTGCAGTCACATCCTTCTTATCAGTTCCACTCGATGGCTTGTCATCAGAGGAATTGCTATTGTTATTATCATTCTGGTTGTTATTACTGTTATCAGAGATATTGGCTTTGGTGGTAAATGTGGTGCTTGCAGAACCATCCGTCCAAAGGATTTCAACTGTATGGTTTCCTGCCGAAAGTGTATTCAGGTAGGAAGCTTTCAGTGTGATAATGGTAGAGCCTTCCTTTGCAGTGTAGTTGCTCTTGTCTATCAAATTTCCGTCCACCTTAACTCCGGTAAACTTGGAGAAGTCTCCGTTACCCCGGATGGTGATATTACCATCACTGTCATGCGTCCAACTACTGTTTGCTCCATCAATAATCTGATAGGTGTTATTCGGTGTGTCAGGATTATCGGAACCGCCCGCATCCTGTACGGTCAATGTTGCAGAATTACTCTCTACGTTTCCTGCGCTGTTTGAAACAACACACTTATACTTAAATCCGTTGCAGCTTATATTGACTGTGGATGTGGTATAGCTCGTTGCCGTTGCACCGTCAATGTTTACCCATCCTTTCCCATCATTTCTGTCTATCTGCCACTGATAGGTAAGATCTGTACCGCTTGCTGCTATGGTAAAGGACGCAGTCTCACCTACCTTCACTGTCGCATTTCCAGGCTGTGTGGTTATGCTTGGTGCAATCACATCCGGCACATCCGGTGTCTGGCTTTCCTGTTTAAAGGTAACTTCTATGGTGTGATCAGTATTCACATCACTAAAGGTGTAGCTTGTGGTTGCTGTCACTTCCGAACCATCCACCTTTACGTCCGCAATATAATATCCTTCGTTCGCCTTGATTGTATATGTAAGCTGACCTGCGGCAGATACCGTTGTCGTGCCACCGGGAGAGATTGTTCCACCGATACCTGCCGTTGCGGTAATCTTGTAGCTTGCTGTACCGCTCGGAGGCGTTATCGGCGCTGTATCCGCCGTAAAACTCCAACTTCCACGGAATACCACGGTTGTGCCGTTTAGGTTGCCGGCATCCCAGCCCGAAAAAGCCCATGTGCCGTTTTTACCATCCTTTTGTGCCTGAATGCGTGTTGTGGAGGTATATTTCTTATCCACAGCCGCCTTCGCCTGTTGCACACTCGAATAGGAGCTGCTATTTAGCGGCAGCGTTGCGCCTGTCGGGAATACAGAGCCCCAATTGTATTGCACCGTATAATTTTTTGTCACCGGCGGCTCGGGGCGTTCCTCAGACCTTTTATAAATATAACGAATCGTCATACCACTGTTCGGGACAGCATTTTCCATCCCCTCCGCTTTAACAAAAGTGTAGCCGTGCAGTTCCTGCGGCGGCTGCCAATCAACCTTTTTGCCTACCGGAACAGTAAAGGTAGTCGGCATGGTGTTTGGAACATCTGTGCCATCCTCCAGCTGATATTGGATGGTGACATTGACATAGCGCTGCTGCTCCGTATCATCATCAGCCAATACCTCGCCTGTCGCATGATCTACAATCTCAAAGCCGATGGTATCGCCGGATTGCAGAATGGCATTCTCCGGAATCGTGTAAACCAGAGAGCAGTTGACAAGGCCGGAATTAAAGTCGCTGCCCTCGTAATCCAACGCACCCTTTGTCCAGAATTTGCTTTTCTCTTTCCAAACAGGGATGTCAAACTCCTGCGTAGTGAAAACCTGCTCCCCATCTGTCGTGACCGCTTTTTCGCCGTTGGAATGTTCCACCCACAGGCGCAGGGTCACAGTCTTCGCTTGGGTATTCGAAAGATTTTGTATAATGGTGCGCAGCTCAACCTGCTGCCCCTTCATGCTGCTATAATCAAAGCTGTTTTTACTGCCGCCGCTTAATAGACGGCTATTCCTGTCATTTTGATAGCTCGCATATGCGGAGGAATTCACTGCCTCAAAGGCAGAAGGATCTTTTGTGGGATTTCTGTAACCGCCGATATACTTTTTCACCTCAGGAACAGCCACATAAAGCGCAGGGGGATTTGTAATGAGCTGACTCATGACCTTTATGCCCTGTAGCTTGCACACATCGCAAAAATCATTCTGAAAGGTCTCTCGCATCAGACAATCCCTGCTGGAATTATAGGTATAAGGATAGTAGTCAAGATGCGGGCAGGTATAGGTATTACGGAAGCCAAGCAGCTGCTTCCACTTCACTTTCGTGGGATCTTTTGTTGCAGTCATATTCAGTGATGTAGTGTAATTCCACTCATCTACAGGAACAGTGCTATAATTATATTCATCTCCCAGATGGAACAGACCGTGTCCCAGTTCATGCCGCTGGGTAAACGCAGAATATGCGTTTCTCGCTGACGCAACAATATAGTGAATACCATATTTTTTATTATCATGAGAGCCACCGAAATACTCACCGCTATTCGCCAACACAACGAATTGGTTGATATTTTCATACACATAATCATACTGTCTATAATTATGATCCATCGTGTTTTCGTTTGGATGCGTTTCATTAGGAATATGTGCGTCATGAATCTTCTCGATAAACGCAGGGCCTATGATGCGCTCCAAAACATGGTTGCGCCAGTTCCCTTTGTTAGTAGAAATTCCTCCTTTGGCGGTCGCAGCAAAAAATGTGCTGGTACCGCCATAGCCATCCACCGATGCCGTGCAGAGTGCATAGACATTAAAGCGATCCGCCATGCTGCGATATGGCTCTATCTGCAATACCTCCCCCCACAGCTTTTTTACATCCTCGACAAACTGCTTTTGCTGGCTTTTGGTGTAGCCCTCGGCGCAGTACACAATCACCATGTTCTCCTTATCGCTGCGAGGCTTCTGGATTGTATACACCGGTACGGTTACATTTGCATATGCAGGATCCTCAGTGTAGAGGGTACTCATCTCCAGCTGTAGATACTCATCCGTGTTCACATTCCAGTCACCATTCACATCCTCTCGCACAGCGCCGGATATGCCAATGCTGTCATCCGGCGCATCCGGTGCGGAAACAACATAGGGGTCCTGTGCGCTCTGTCCTGTGCCGGATGATACGGTGTAATTTTCCGTATTCAGATAGAAGGCAGGACGAACGCCGTAATATCCCTTATAGGGTGCGTCACGCAAAATATTCCCTTGAGGGGTCACAAATCGCATATCATGGTTACAGGTTGTAATCGGTGTACGCAGCCAATAGTTCCATGCTACACCGCTTCTGTTTTTTGCGATATGGTAGCCGTTCAGGTTATCATTAACCGTTTTGAGCTGCTGAACATCCAGCAGAAAAACTCTATCCCAAATATATTCATAATGGGCACTGTCATACCCATCCGCTACCGTATCAATTGTGGTGTTATAGGGAAGATCAACACCGGCTGCGTCGATATAACCTTCCGTATACTCCGGATGGGAAACGATAGAACGCTGCTTCACCGTTCGAATCGCTCCCAGCTCATCCGAACGAAAGCTGCGAAGGAAGCCCTCCTTTTGGTCATATGCTGCCGTTTTAGGATAGACAGAATCCTCTGTTGGCGGATTTCCGCAAAGCCATTTCACTTTTCCTGCTTCAGCGTTGGAATTGAGCCAAGAACGTATGTTGCTGTCTCTCCAGTGGTTAGAACCAAAATTATCTCTCCAGCTATTGCGCCGGTGCGAGCCTGTTTCGGCATTTTTGTTGGTTTTTGCATCATAGGGCATGTAATCACACAATACTCTATCCGAAAGCATCAATGGCCCATTGCTATCCTTCGCTACACAACGCCACACAATTGGCTCTCCCCCATAAGTACCCATCTGAATGTAGTCACCAATTTCGATGGTTGGCTTGTTATCTGCCGCCCCCCGATGGCTTATGGCATTCTTCTGCTGCGGAGTAAGCTCTGCAGAAGAGCAGCCGTACTCATCTAAATAGAAGATAGGATCATAACCAAAGCCGTTGGTTCCCGCTATCTCCCATCCTATGTAGCCCTCCATAGTCTGTCTGGTCACAAGCTCCTTTCCATCAGGAAGTACTGCTGCGATAGCACACACAAAGCGGGCTGTACGCTTCTCCTTTGGCACACCGTCAAGGCGCTCTATAAGGTTATTATTCTTTATATCATATGAGGTATCCTCGCCCATATAGCGCGCTGAATATACTCCAGGCTCCTTATTCAGATAGTCAATCTCAAGTCCTGAGTCGTCAGCGAGAACAATTGCATCCGTGTGTGCCGCAATTGCACGCGCCTTAATCAGCGCATTGTCTTCAAAGGTCTTCCCATCCTCCACTATATCCACATTGATACCTGCTTCCTTCATTGAACGGATATCCACGTCACAGTCTGAAAGTATCTCTTTGATTTCTCTGAGCTTATCCTTGTTTCCTGTTGCAAATATGATTTTTGTCATAATATATTTCCTTCCTTCTTTTTCTATTCGGACAATTTCCAGATACAGCTAGTAGCCCTCATCAAATGCCTGCATGATTGCATTGTATATACCATGAGCTGCCTGTTTCTGATAGTCTGCATTGGCCAGATTGTCAAGCTCCTGTCTGTTGGTCATGAAGCCCACCTCCACAAGTGCAACCGGAGCCTCACTTGTTCTTATTATATATATGTCATCTGCAGGAAGCAGCCCAAATGCCCTGTTTCCTGTCGCAGCTGTCACGTTATCCATGCAAATCTGTGCAAGGTGTTTACTTCCGAGCTCTCTGTTATCTGACTGGCTGTAGAGCACCTGCGTACCCGAAACTGCGGTGAAATTGCCCTTTTCATATGAGTTGCAATGCACGCTTATAAATAAATCCGCATCCGCCTTATTGGCAAGTGCCGCTCTCTGCTGCAGTGTAGGATTGGTATCTGTTGTCCTGGTGTAGAATATCCCAAGCCTTTTGTCGCCCGAATAGCTGTCAAGCTGCTCCTTAAGTGCCAGCACTATGTCCAGATTAATGCTTTTTTCCTCTATTCCGTTTCTAACGGCACCGGTCATGCGGCCGCCGTGACCTGCATCTATTATGATGACCTTATCGTATATATCATGCAGATTGACAAAGCTAAGATAAAGATATCCGCTCTCTACACGCTGCTTCACCTGATAGAGCTTGTCTGTAGTGATAGCTATCACACCATCTGCCCCCTTGCGGTAATACTGCATGGAGTCTATATGATTTGACCTGCCTGTCATGGAATACTTCGTAAAGTAATTGTCCACATCAGCCTTAAGCTTCACATAGACAGTCTGCGTCAGGGCATCGGTTTCCACCGATATACTCTGGCGCTCCCCTTCTGAGTCGTCCGGCAGCTCTATCCTTAAATCATCCTCAAAGCCGGCTCCCTCCTGCAATATCTCATCAGGTTTTTTCTCCTGCTTTGCATCTGTGGAAGCCTTGACATAGTTTTGCAGCACATTATCCTCCAGTGCTTTTGCCATATCATACTTCTCATTTATAGCCGGAAGCTTTTCAAGCGTGACCGGCACGATAAGTGCAAGCATAACGAAAAATACTGTTATTATCTTTAGAATATTTCTGTACATATCATCTGTTATCAGAAAAGGCCTTTATACAGAGGTTACAATCCTGTTTTTCCTTTACATTGATATATGCCACACCATCATAGCTGATGTAGCCCTCGCCATCATCCAGATTGACCGTAGACATGTATGCTTCTCCCGAGTTGTACTCTATAGCCATCGGATGAGTCGAGCCGGGTGTATTTATATAAAGTACAATGGCATAACGCTCACCGGACTCCAAATCAACAGGCTCATCAAAATCAACAGTGTAATAGCCTGCATTTTTTAGTGAACCCTCAGCCACCAGCGTCTTATTTTTAAAAGAATACTCATTCTCAAAATTCTTAACTACATACAGCTTGTATGAGGTATCCGCTGCTGTAGCATAAAAACTTGCAGCCCTTAGCGATTCAGCCGACTGTGCTGTAAATATGTTGGCTCCGTACATATCCTCCTTGTCGTAGCCCATCTTTCCTACCCAGCCACACAGGTCACTCTGGTATATATTATCATAATTGTCAGCACTCTCTATATCTGTATAAACAACATTGTGCGTGCCCACATTTGTATCGTAGTATGACACATAGAACACTCCATCATCTCCAAAACTGCTGCCCCAGCTGTTCTGGCATATAAAGGCTCCATCTCCTTCCAGATCCACATTGAAGTTTTCCTTAGGGTAATTGTCATCCCAGCCAATTATAACCACATCATGATTTGGCTTATCTTGACCCATATAACAGTAAGAATTAGTCTGCTTATTGTAATAAGGCGTCTTTGTCTTTGAGCTTGCTATTGTACTGTAAAGCGATGTCTGCACACCACCATATTTGAAAACAGCCTCCTTTATGCCCTGATAGTCCTTTCCATCTATGATAAGCATCTGCTGCACATGCTTTACTGCAGCAAGATCATCGCGTGTCACTCCATCTCCGTAAGGATCATCCGCATCATAAACCGGTCCCTGCCATGCTGCCAGATATGCCATTCCCATGGTATACTCTCCACCGTCATACTGATTGACGTTGAAGGAATTGCTCATACTCATATGATCCACGGAAAACAAAAGCTGCTCCTCCGGCATAAGGGCTGACTCGAGTGCACTTGTGGCCGCAAAAGCCCAACAGGTGCCATAGCTGCCCTGATCCCTGATTAGTGACACACGCTGTCTTTCCCTCAGATCATACTTTGTTGGCACCGTTGATACACCCTCGGATTTGTCTGTCATAGTGAGTGTATTTGTCGCCGTATCAAAGCTGCAGGTCATATCCAAAAGTTTAGACAGCTTGTCTAAGCTTGCATAAAACTGCCCCTTATACTGTACAAAGCCATTGTCATCTGCCAGCTTGAAATCAGCTGTCAGACTGTGTTTTTCCACCAGAAGCTCATTTTGGTTGTATACATGGGCACTGCTGTTTAGTGCATCGCGAAGCATAGACACGGGAACCATTATATTCCTGTTCTCATCCATATACACATGCTCATCCTCGCTCGTATACTCCTTATTTTCTATCATAAGCCTGATGGTGGTGCCATTTACATCAGCAGCCACAAGCGGACTCCATATAGTATTATCTATCTGTGCTCCTCTGAACGCGCCAAGTGTAGAGCTGTCCTTTGCATATATGTAAAAATTAGAAACAAAGATAAGTGCCAAGATGAATGTAAATGCAATATATCTCTTTGAATATTTCATATACCCTGCTAATCCTTTTTCCTTCTCGGAGGCTTAGGCCCCATAAACTGATAAAAATATGTCTTTATCATACCATTGTAGATTTTCCTGTTTTTGTCAGCTTTTCTGCCGATATAGCGCTCTGTATCCTCATAGCTCGTAATCAGATACATCGACCATGCATCAAGCCTCTTATAAGCTTCTCCAATCTGTGAATACAGTGCCGGGAGCGCTGATTTCTCCTCGAGACGCTCACCGTATGGAGGATTTGAGATAATAAATCCGTACTTCTTCGGGTGATGCAGGTCAGCCACAGCCCTCTGCTGGAAATGAATCATGTGCTCCACTCCGGCTCTCTTTGCATTTTCCCTGGCTGCAGCCACCACATCAGGGTCAATGTCATAGCCCTGGATGTCCACCTGCACATCCTTATCTATCATATCCTCAGCCTCCTGCACAGCCTCATACCACAGCTTTCTTGGTATGATATTGGTCCAGCTCTCAGCTGTAAACTCCCTGTTCATACCGGGTGCTATGTTTGCTGCCATCATGGCTGCCTCTATCGGAAATGTACCACTGCCGCAAAAAGGATCTACAAGTATTCTGTCTGCATGCCATGGTGTAAGCATGATGAGCGATGCTGCAAGTGTCTCTGTCAGCGGTGCCTTGCTCGTTGCCAGACGGTATCCTCTCTTGTGAAGTGAATCCCCCGATGTATCAAGTGTCACCATCACCTCATCCTTGTACAGAAAAACCCTTACCGGATACTGTGCTCCGTCCTCCGGGAACCAGTCAATGTGATAAGACCTCTTCATTCTCTCAACCATAGCCTTTTTCACGATAGACTGTATATCAGATGGCGAAAAAAGCTTACTCTTTATGGACGAAGCCTTTTTCACCCAGAATCTGCCATCCTTTGGGATATAATTCTCCCATGGGAGAGCCTTTACATTTTCAAAAAGCTCATCAAATGTGGTAGCCTTAAAGCGTCCTACCTGAAGCAATACTCTCTCTGCGCCTCTTAAGAATATATTCGCTCTGCATATAGCCTCAGCATCGCCCTCAAACGATACCCTGCCGTCCTCCACACGTGTTATCTCATATCCCAGATCATATATCTCCCTCTTGACTACTGCCTCAAGGCCAAAATGACATGGCACAACAAGCTCAAATCTATCCATATATTGTGTAACTGCCTTTCTATAAAATAATTGTATTTTACATTGTTATCTAATATTGTTACATAAATTTCATTTTTTTTAAATAGTTTCAGCCATATTTCTGCAACTTTTTTTGATATCCGCACATAGCATTGTATCCACCTATGACTGTCGCTGTATCAAAACCGCGATTTCCCAGATATCTGGCCAGCTTCATGCTGCTTCCACCATGTGTGCAGTAAAAAATCACACTCTGTGACACATCGAGTTCACTCTCATATGAATCCGTGATATCCATAGGCATGCTGAGTGCGCCTTTCCAGTGCGACCTGTCGTATTCCTCTCTTGTTCTTATATCTATAAGCAGTGCATTCATCTCTTTTTGCACCTTATAAAGCTCATCCGCATAAACTATTTTAAATTTCATACATCCATACGCCAAAATACGAATTTACATTATGATATTCATTTTATTATGAGATGTGAACTGCGATAAATCACCAAAATCATTACAGCCGGCACTTTAGTACTTTAATTCTTTAATAAATTAACCCGTTTTATTAAGATTGTATTATTTTGTGTTTCAAAGTGTTGCTTTTTAATTACTGTTATTTTATAATATTTCCGAAGAGAGAAATCTTTTCAATGTTATACCTCTTATTAATTATTTATACTCCCCTCAAAAGAGCCGGTCACGTGACCGGCTCTTTTATACTGCTTATATTTTTTTATATTTATCAATCCAAAAGCATCTCATACTCTGCTAACGGCAGTGGCTTTGAATAATAAAAGCCCTGTATACTGTCGCAGTCTATATTCTTCAAAAACTCTACCTGCTCCTGACTCTCAACACCCTCGGCGGTCACGCAGATTCCCAGCTCCTTGGCCAGTGCTATCGTGTGCACAAGCAGCCTCTCACCATTTGAATCTCCTATATAGTCAATCAGGCTCTTGTCGATTTTGAGTGTATCAAAGCACTTCATATTGAGGGTAGCAAGTGATGAATAGCCTGAGCCAAAATCATCCACCAAAAGCGGAAATCCATTGCCATGGAATTTATCCGCAATACTCTTGATTTCATCATTATCGACCGCTGCACTCTCTGTAATCTCTATAGGCACAAAATGTGTGTATATGCCGATTCTTCTTGCTATATCATGATATCTTTTGACCACAGACTCAAAGTACAGGCTCGCTCTGGACAGGTTGATTGAGATAGGAACTATTTTTTTCCCTTCATCAAGCCATCTTCTCTGATGTGTACACACCTCGCGGAACACATACTCATCAAGCGCCTTAATCATGCCGTTTCTTTCAAAAAGCGGTATAAATTTGGATGGCGGAATAATCTCATTATTTTCTCTTCTCCACCTGACAAGTCCCTCTGCACCGACCAGCTTGTTGGTCTTTGGAGCATACTTGGGCTGATACCATATCTCAAAATGATTGTCATTTAAATCCCTGTAGAAGTTATCCTCCATCTGCTTTTCTTCGACAATCCTTTCTGTATCGGCCTGACTGTATATCTGATAGAGCACGTCCTTCCGCTCCTTGATCCGATTCTTGGCAAAGTTGGCCTCGCCGTATGCTTCCTCAACCTTTTTGCCCGGCTCCCATTTTGTCACACCAAAGTATGGCTGAATCTTTGGAATCTTTAAGGATTCTGAAACCTTAATAAGCTGTAAATTGATGGTCTCTATCTTTCTGATAACCTTATTTATCTTGTCATCCGCACAGAAAATAACAAATCTGTCTGCATTTATATGACCTGATATGTCATTATGTCCTATGACACCGCATATATTTTCTGAAATCCATCTAAGCGCCTCATCGCCCTTTGCCACACCACAGATGGAGTTTACTATCTTGAAGGAGTGAATATCCATGGAAATCAGATATCCTGATACATTTCTGTCACGCAGCTTCTTTTTAAAGCTCTCGTAATTATTGCCTCCGGTCACTGTATCCACATACGCTATACGCTCAAGCTCTCTTTGCTTCTCCGGGCTTATATCCGAAAAGCCCGCTATCATCTTGTGCAGCTCTCCCACACCAGACACATTGACAAACTTGGCTCTGCAATACTGTACCTGTCCATCCCTCACGATGCGGTAATCATGCTGATAGGTATCCTTTATCAAAAACTGCCTGCGCAGATTATTAATTGATGTCTCTAAAAGCATGTGAAGCTTATCCTCCTCTAAGACGATAGCATTTACATACTGTTCCATCATCTCATTATAGCCCGGTTTTGACTCAAGCACTTCTCCAAACATAGCACGGACAGAAGGATTCATCCTGTATGGATACATCTTATTGTTGTCTACATCTACATAGTAGATACTGTTGAAGTTACTTCCTAAAGCATTCACCATCTCACTCTCGTTAAGGCGCTCATGCTGCTCGTTGCTCCAAAGGCTTCCGGGATAGTGCTTGATCAGCAGGTTCAGGCGCTGGAACAGGCGGCGTTCATGGGGAAATGTCTCTAAGACTGCCTCGCGGTAGCCGACCACACCGGCCTCGATGCGCTCGGCCAGCCACGGGCAGCGCAGGGCGGTACAGCCCAGCTTTTTCACATACTCGGTACAGAGCTGGCAGCTCACATCTTTTGGGGTATATTTGAATGTGTTGATATACATGGCGTCCTCCTTTTGGCATGAAAATAGCGGACAAACAAACTGCTTGTCCGCTCATCGGCTCTGATCGCGCTGGCGCTTTTTCTGCCATGCGTCCAATAATTTGAAGATGGTGTTCTCAATCTGAAATGGGGTATAGGAACGTGGGAAATATTTGCGGAGCTTTTCACCGGAAAGGGTGATGTCGTTCTTCTCCGGTTTCTTCTGCTCCATCATAATGGAGAGCATGGTGTCCTCGTTCAGCTCGCCGCTCTGACTGAGCTTTTTCATCCGCTGCGCCTGCGAGAGCGAGGGGGTGGTCTGTTCACTGTCGATGGTTTCCAGAAGCAAGCCTTGCTCCTTGGGTGTCAGCGCCGCAAGCTGATAGGCGGGACTGAGGGCGATTTTCTTCTCGTCCACCATCTGCTGAAGCTCCGGGACTAACTGCGTCAAGGCGATGTAGTTGCGGATGGTATCTCCGCTCACCCCGGCATCCTGACCAACTTCATCATCGCTGCGGAACTTCGCCGAAATTTTCGGCGAAGTCAGATCCGTCCGTGCGCCCTGCCGCTTGATGGCCTCCATCTTCATCTTGTAGGCTTTGGCGCGTTCGGAGGGGAGAATGTTCTCACGCTGAAGGTTGCTGTCCACCATGATGATGGTGGCAGCGTCCCGGTCAATGTCACGGACAATAACCGGCATGGTGGCCAGTCCTGCCAGCTCGCAGGCGTGTTTGCGGCGATGGCCTGCGATCAGCTCATAGCCGCCGTCCTCCCGTGGCCGCGCCAGCGCGGGGACGAGGACGCCGTATTCCTTGACGCTTTCGGCGGTTTCCTGCATGGACGCATCCTCTCGCACCTGAAAGGGATGATCCGGGAACGGATGCAGCTCGGAGAGTGGAATCTGAACGACCACTTCCTGCTGTGGTTTCGGCTTTTTGGATGGCGCGGGCTTTTTGCCCGGTTCCTTCTGCACGGTTTTTTCAGGCATTGTGTTCCTCCTGTCGGCATCTGATTTTGGGTACAAAAAAAGGACATTTCTTCTTTTCAGAGGAAATGTCCTGATTTCTTGGACGGGCTGACAGCCCGCCCAAACAGTATTTAGTTTTTGTCGTTACTATAACACCCCCTACGATATAA
>ENA-UEQI01000770-UEQI01000770.1-human-gut-metagenome-genome-assembly--contig:-NODE-770-length-12491-cov-19.474787_pt1 | contig 12491 bp, 9 predicted proteins | sample MGYA00242946_ERZ507945 | MGnify/ENA primary metagenome ERZ507945 (study PRJEB26167, sample SAMN06115467) | human gut metagenome | host: Homo sapiens | place: China:Guangxi | collected 2016-06-08... | reverse complement strand
GGGTTGGTTTGTGCGGGCGGGCGGTTTTGCCCGTTAATCGGGGACCTCGCCTGTATATAGTACGAAAAAAGACCCCGGCATACGTAACGGACACTGCGATTTTTTATCCGGGAGTGTTGCATTTGCGCGAAAATTCGTTACATTTGTACGGGCCTTCGGACGATTTCGGTTTTCGTTCGCAGAAAATAGGGCCGGGTGGGTGTTCCGCATGGTTTTGCGGAGCGCTGTTTTATGTACCTTATTTAACCCAATTTAAATTTCTAAAAATGAAAAAACTGCTGATCCTTTTCGCCTGCCTTCCCCTGCTCGGGGCCTGCACGCAAACCGAACCGGTTTCCGGAAACCGCGCTGCGGCGATCGTCGCCGAAATCCACAACCCCCGCTCCAAATACGTCGTCGTGGCTTCGCACCGGGGCGACTGGCGCAACTACCCCGAGAACTCGATCGCCGCCATCGAATCGGTGATCGGCATGGGCGTGGACATCATGGAGCTGGACCTGAAACTCACGAAGGACAGTGTGCTGGTGCTTTGCCACGACCGGACGATCGACCGCACGACTTCGGGCAAGGGCCGCGTCTGCGACATCACCTACGACTCGATCCGGCGGTGCGTGCTGAAGACGGGCCACGGCGTGAAGACGACGCACCGTATGCCGACGCTCCGCGAGGCGCTGGAGGTGTGCAAGGACCGGATCGTGGTCAATGTCGACCAGGGTTACGAGTACTACGACCTGGTGCTGGCCGTCACGGAGGAGCTGGGCGTCACGGACCAGATTCTGATCAAGGGCAAGCGCAGCACGGATGCCGTGGCCGCGAAGTTCGCCGAGCATCCGCGCAACATGATGTACATGCCGATCATCGACATCCTCAAGCCGCAGGGCAGGGCGCTTTTCGCCGAGTATCAGGAAAAGGGCATCGCGCCGCTTGCCTACGAGGTTTGCTGGAACAAATACACCCCCGAGGTGAAGGAGTGCATGGACAAGGTCGTGGCGGGCGGCTCGAAACTGTGGGTCAACTCGCTCTGGGCCTCGCTCTGCGGCGGGCTGGACGACGATGCGGCCTTCGGCGGCGACCCGGCGGAAGTCTACGGGAAGCTGGTCGACATGGGGGCCACGATGATCCAGACGGACCGTCCCGAACTGCTGATATCCTACCTCCGCTCGCGCGGGCTGCATAATTAAGGAGCTGCAATGAACCGCATTTCCCGCTTCTACCGCATCAGCGCCCCCGCTCCCGCCCGGGAGATGGATGAGGCCGCCCGCGACAAATACTACCGCCGCCTGCGCATGCAGGCCTTCATCGCCGCCACGCTCGGTTACAGCCTCTACTACGTCTGCCGGACGAGCCTCAACGTGATGAAGAAACCGATTCTCGACAGCGGCTCGTTGGACGCCTCGCAGCTGGGCGTTATCGGCTCGGCGCTGCTGTTCGCCTATGCCATCGGCAAATTCGTCAACGGATTCATCGCCGACTACTGCAACATCAAACGCTTCATGGCCACCGGCCTGATCGTCTCTGCGGCGGCCAACATGCTGATGGGCGTGCTGGGGCTGATGCACTCGGTCATCCCCACGGCCGTGATCTTCATCGCGTTCGCCGTGATGTGGGGCCTGAACGGCTGGTCGCAGTCGATGGGCGCCGCCCCGGCGATCATCTCGCTCTCGCGCTGGTATCCGCTGAAAGAGCGGGGGACCTACTACGGTTTCTTCTCGGCGAGCCACAACCTCGGGGAGTTCTTCTCGTTCCTGTTCGTGGGTTCGATCGTGACCTTCGCAGGCTGGCAGGCGGGCTTCTTCGGCTCGGCGATAGCCGGGGCCATCGGCGTGGTCGTGATCCTGCTGATGCTGCACGACACCCCGGAATCGAAGGGTCTGCCTCCGGTGGAGGCGCTGGCGCACGAGAAACCGGCGGCCTCGGCCGACAAGTCGGTGAAGGAGATTCAGAAGCAGGTGCTGCGCACCCCCGCGGTATGGATTCTTGCCGCTGCGAGCGCCTTCATGTATATCTCGCGCTACGCGATCAACGGCTGGGGCGTGCTGTTCCTGCAGGAGGCGAAGGGTTTTTCGGACGTCGAGGCGATCTCGGTGGTCTCGATCAACGCGCTGCTGGGCATTCTCGGCACGGTGCTCTCGGGGTGGTTCTCGGACAAGCTCTTCAAGGGCGACCGGAAGGTTCCGGCGCTGATTTTCGGCGTGCTGAACGCCGCGGCGCTGGCGCTGTTCTTTTACGGAGGCAACGCCATGTGGGTCAACGTGCTGTCGATGGTGCTGTTCGGCATCGCCATCGGCGTGCTGATCTGCTTCCTGGGAGGCCTGATGGCCGTCGACATCGTGCCGCGGAAGGCTACGGGCGCCGCGCTGGGCGTCGTGGGGATGACTTCCTATATCGCTGCGGGCATTCAGGACGTGGCGAGCGGCTGGCTGATCGACTCCAACATCACCGTTGCCGCCGACGGGGTGAAACACTACGATTTCGGCCCTGTGGCGATCTTCTGGCTTGCGGCGGCGGTCATCTCGTTCCTGCTGCCGCTGTTGAACCGCGGCAAGGTCAAGGAGTTTTAGAAAACCCGGAACAGATTCGAAAAAAAACGTTGCAGGGCCTTTGCCTGCAACGTTTTTTCGTTTGTGCGGAGCGGGCCGCTTTATCGGTCGACGCCCTGTTTTCCCTGCTCCGCAGGCCGGACGGTGATGATGCTGTCGACGACGAACTTCGTGAAGCCCCGCCAGGGCAGCGCCCCGAAATACTCCTTATAGTGCAGTTCGAGCGTCTTTCCCCCTTGCAGCATCAGCTCGCGCGCCAGCGCTTCGTTCTCGACCGAGAACTCGAACTCGTAGGACTGGATCGCCCCGGCGGCTTTCGAGCGGATGCCGGTCTGGATCAGTTTGCCTTCGTAGGTCTTGAAAAGCACGCCCTTGTAGACGACGTAGTTCAGTTCTCCGCTCTTGACGCCCTCGCCGAAGACGAAGAAGAACCGGAAGTAGGCAGCCGCCGCCAGCACGGCGGCAATCGTTATCGTAATCAGTACCCAATGCTTTCTCATGGTTTTCGTGCGCCGGTTTTGTCCGTGCCCTCGTCGCAAAGATAAGCATTAAATCGTGCCGCCGTGCATTTTCCGCACGCGGGTTTCCGGGCTTTTTCGTATATTTGGGCCTGTGAAGGAGTCGAAATTCGTCAAAACGAAGATCGTGGCGGGCTATCTCCTGCTGATTGCGGTCTGTATTCTCTCGGTGGGCTACGTCTACCGGGTGGCGGTCCGTTTCTCGGCGCCCGACCGCAGTTACGCCCTGCTGCATACCAAGCGCAGCGCCGTCAACCGGACCCTCTACCACCTCTACCAGGCCGAAAGCTACGGGCAGCTGATGATCGCCGGATACGCCTCTTACGAGGCGCGTTACAGGCGGGAACTGCGTACCGTGCGGGCCTCGATCGACTCGCTCCGGGCGCTGACCGTCGGCGGGGATTCGTTGCAGACGATGCGTCTGGACAGCATCACGCGGCTGATCGCCGACAAGGAGCGCCGCACGGTGAGCCTGCGCCGTTCGATCCGCGCCGGGGCCACGGCGGGCCTGCTGGACAAGAACATCCGCAGTCTGATCGGTCCCCGGGAGGCCGTCGTGGCCGATACGATCCCGTTCCGCAGCATCGTGCGGCAGGACACGACGGCCGTGCCGCGTGCCAAACGCCGCTTTTTCCAGCGGCTGGGCGATCTGTTCAGTCCCCCGGAGGCCGATTCGAGCCTCGTGATCTCGCGCCGCGAGACCATCGCCCCGGTCATCCCCGTCGACGCGGTGAAGGACACCATCGTGCTGGTGCTGCAAGCCTTGCAGGACAGCGTCACGAGCAACCGGCAGGGCATCTACGACCATGCGTGGCAGGAGGGGCTGCGGTTGAGTTACAGCAACGAACTGGTCAATACGAAGATATACCGCCTGATCATGGACTTCGAGGCCGAGGACACGGCCTACCTGATGCAGCGTATCGAGCGCAACGAGGCTTTCCGCAGACGGTCGTCGCGCATCCTGGGCGGCGTGGCCATCGGGGCCGTGGTGCTGATGCTCCTGTTCGTCGGGATGCTTTGGCGCGACATCAATCGCAGCAACCGTTACCGCCGCGAGCTGGAGCGCGCCAACCGCGACAAGGAGTCGCTGCTGGAGGCGCGCGAGAAGCTGATGCTGGCCATCACGCACGACATCAAGGCCCCGCTGGGATCGGTGATGGGCTATATTGACCTGCTTGCGCGGCTGACGGGCGACAAGCGGCAGGAACTCTACCTGCGCAACATGAAAGGGTCGTCGGAACACCTGCTGGCGCTGGTCAACAGTCTGCTGGATTTCTACCGGCTGGATATTAACAAGATCGAGGTTTGCTGCGTGGCGTTCAGTCCCGCGCAGCTGTTCGAAAACATCCGTGCGGGATTTGCCGCCGCGGCCGCCGCAAAGGGGTTGGAACTGCGTCTGGAGGCTGAACCGGCCGCCGCGGGAGAGGTGTCGGGCGATGCGCTCCACATCCGTCAGATCGCCGACAACTTGATTTCCAACGCCTTGAAATTCACCGACGAGGGGTCGGTGACGCTCCGCGTGGACGTGGTGCGGGGGCGGCTGGTCTTCTCGGTGCGCGACACGGGCCGCGGCATCGGCCGCGAGGAGAGGGAACGCATCTTCGCCGAGTTCGTGCGTTTGAGTTCGGCGCAGGGAGTCGACGGATTCGGGTTGGGGCTGTCGATCGTCGACCGTCTCGTGAAGTTGTTGGACGGTACGATTTCGCTCGAAAGCCGTCTCGGAGAGGGGAGCAAATTCATCGTGTCGGTCCCCGTCGGTGAAGCGGCGGCCGGGAGTGCGGCTGCCGGAGCCGAAGAGTCTGCGCCCCAGGCGGGACTGCGCGTGCTGCTGGTCGATGACGATCCCCTGCAACTCGAAATGACCGCCGCGATGTGCCGCCGTGCCGGGGTCGGATGCGAGAGCTGCCAATATCCCGAGTATGTCGCCAAACTCGTCGGCGAGAGCCGTTTCGATTTGGTGCTGACCGATTTGCAGATGCCGTTGGCCGACGGGTTCGGCGTGCTGGAGGCGGTGCGCGGGGTCGATCCCGGGCTGAAAGTGGTCGCCGTGTCGGCGCGCGGGGACCTGGGCGCTGCGGATTTCGCGGCCCGGGGGTTTGCGGGGTGCCTCCGCAAGCCGTTCACTTACAGCGAACTGGTGGCGGCGATACGGGCGGCCTGCGGCAGCGGGGAGATCGTCCCGCAGGGCGGGGACCCGGAGATCCCGTCGGCGGACGGGGCCGATTTTACGGCTCTGACGGCCTATGCCGGGGACGATCCCGAGGCGGCGCGAAGCATCCTGCGCTCGTTTGCCGAACAGACGGCGGGAAATTGCGCGGAGCTTGAAAGGGCGCTCGGCGAGGGGGATGCCGCGACGGTGAAGACGCTGGCGCACAAGATGCTGCCGATCTTCACGATGCTCGGGGCGGCGGAGGTCGCCGAGACGCTGCGCCGGGGCGAGACGTGCGAAGGGCCGTTGCCGGAGGCCCTTTGCGGCGAACTGCGTGCGGCGGCGGGAAAAATCCGCGCGATTGTCGCGGAAGCTGAAAAAACGCTATCTTTGTGAAGCCTATGGAAGAGCGGATTCTGATTGTCGACGACGATATTACTTTTGCCCTGATGCTGCGCACGTGGCTCTCGAAACGCGGTTTCGGAGTCGGGACCGCCTCGTCGGTGGCGGCGGCGCGCACGGCCCTTGAGGCGGGTGGCTTCTCGCTCGTGCTGAGCGACATGCGCCTGCCGGACGAGGACGGCATCGCCCTGCTGCAATGGATGGCGGGAGCGGGTGTCGCGGCGCCGGTGATCGTGATGACGAGTTACGCCGAAATCCAGAACGCCGTGCGGTGCATGAAGCTCGGCGCACGCGACTATGTGGCCAAACCGGTGAATCCCGACGAACTGCTGAAAAAGATCCGTGAAGCGTTGGATGTTCCGGCGGCGCCGGCCGCGAAATCCGCTTCGAAGCCCGCGCCGCGTGCGGCCGGGAGCTTTTCGGAGCAGCCGCTCAACTACATCGAGGGCCGCAGCGACGCCGCCCGGCAGTTGTACGAACACATCCGGCTGGTGGCCCCGACCAATATGTCGGTGCTGGTCAACGGCGCGAGCGGCACGGGCAAGGAGCATGTGGCGCAGTTGATCCACCGGGAAAGCAAGCGGGCCGGAAAGCCCTTCGTGGCAGTCGACTGCGGGGCCATTCCCCGCGATCTGGCGGCTTCGGAGTTTTTCGGTCATGTCAAGGGGGCCTTCACGGGGGCTTTGGCCGACAAGACGGGCGCTTTCGAGGCGGCCGACGGAGGCACGCTGTTTCTCGACGAAGTAGGGAATCTGGGTTACGAAACGCAGGTGCAGTTGCTGCGCGCCCTGCAGGAGCGGCGTATCCGTCCCGTCGGCAGTAACCGCGAGATTCCCGTCGACATCCGTCTCGTGGCCGCGACCAACGAGGACCTCGAAGCGGCCATCGCGCGCGGGACGTTCCGCGCCGACCTGTACCACCGCATCAACTCCTTCACGCTGCGCATGCCCTGCCTGCGGCAGATGCGCGGGGATATTCCGCTCTTCGCCGACTTCTTTCTCGACCAGGCCAACCGGGAGCTGGACAAGCGGATCGTCGGGTTCGACGCCGCGGCCGCCGCGGCCCTTGCCGCCTATGACTGGCCGGGGAACCTGCGGCAGCTGAAAAACGCGGTGATGTCGGCGACGCTGCTCGCCGCGGGCGAGTACATCACCTGCCGCGACCTGCCGGCCGAAGTCACCGGAGGTCCGGCGGAACCTGCGGAGGCGCCTCTTTCGCTGCGCGATCCCGCTTCCGAGGAGGAGCAGATCCGCCGCGCCCTCGCAACGGCGGGCGGCAACAAGTCGCAGGCCGCCAAACTGCTCGGCATCGACCGCAAGACGCTCTACAACAAACTCCATCTTTACGGTATCGAATAGGAGGCTTCCCGCCTGTCCCGTTCCGGTTTCCGGACGGCCGTTCCACACTCCGGCTGTGGAATTTTTCCACACTTTCTGTCCCGTCTCCACATTATTCCACACCTTCTCCGATTTTTAGCGCAATGGCGTTTGCGTTGGAAATCTGCTTGTTGCGTGTTTTGCGCCGTTGTGGCACTTCGCTTGAACTTTCAGAAGTCAGAACGCGAGTAAGACGACCCGCTAACGAAAGAATGAAGTTCAACCATTTAAATTTTAAAGCTATGAAAAAGACGATTGTGATGATGGCGGCGCTGATGCTGACGGCCGGAGGAATGGTTTATGCCCAGCAGCCCGAAAAGCAGGACACGCCCCAGAAGGAGAATCCCACCGCTCCCGAGCAGAAGCAGGAGCCTACCGCTCCGGAAGAGAAACCCGACCCCGTGAAGCCGGAACAGACTCCCGCAGAGCCGGAATCGGAACCCGCCGAGCAAAAATCGGAGCCGGTGAAGCCGGAACAGACTCCCGCAGAGCCGGAATCGGAACCCGCCGAGCAAAAATCGGAGCCGGTGAAGACGGAGAAGAACGCAAGCCTGGAGAATCAGTCGGGAGAGGTCGTCCGGTAATCTTCCGTCCGAAATCATTTAGTTAAACAATTGTTTGCCTGGTCCCCTGCTTCGGCGGGGGATTTTTTTGCGCGAAAAAAAACGCCACCCGAGCCGGGTGGCGTTTTTCGGCGCCGGGGGCATTTACTGAATCCATTCCACGTTCGCGGCGTCGCGGAAAAGGATGTTCAGCGGCCGGACGAGTCCGTCGGCATCGGCGGCAAAGAGGAAGCCCACCTTGTCGAGCGGTACGGAGATAAAGGTCGTCGAGGGGTAGCCGCCGATCATGTCGATTTTGTCGAGCAGCGCCCAGACGAAGATTTCGAACGGCATCTGGCCCGGCAGCAGCGTCAGCCCCTCGAACCGGTCGGGGTAACCGGCCGACGAGCTGTCGGCGGGATGGGGCTTGAAGAAGATGTCGTAATCGCTGCCGTACTGCTGTATGATCCGTTCCACATAGGCCGCCTGCTGCTGTTCGCTCGCGGCGGAACTGTGGCTCGTGCCGATGATGATGAGGTTTTTCTTCGGCGACAGGTCGAACAGCCCCGCGAAGCGGGCGTAGTCGAATTTGGCCATGCGGTAGAACTGTTGTTTCGAAGCCTCGGGAAGGGCCGTCAGCAGCTCGTAGGGCTGGACGCTCTCCATCTTCATTGCAGCCAGCCGGTCGGCGATGAACGGGCAGGAGGACTCCATCAGGCTGCTGTTTTGCAGCATCAGCCGGTAATCGGGGCGCGTCGAGAGGTAGTAGGGCCAGGTGTAGGAGGCGAACTCCTCCGGCGCGCGGGTCTCGGGATAACGGCCGCCGTGGTTCCAGTCGAGGGCTTCGACTTCGGCGGCGTAGTCGTTCCAGTTCTGCTCGGCCGTGGCGGCATCGCCGAAATAGTTGTGGAAATTGTTGTAGGTCGCCGTGCCGTCGGAGAGCATCGTCACCTTCACGCGTGCCGAGTCGATGCCCTGCGCCACGAACCAGTCGTAGCCCAGGCGGCACCGCAGGTCGTCGACCCATAGCCCGAAGACCGCTGTGGGGTCCTCGGCGTTGATCTCCAGGATGCGGCGTTTCATCGCTTCGCTCATGGCCCGTAATTCCTCGTTGGTGGCATGGCCCGTGGGGTCGGCGACGGGGTACACGAAGGCCCGGTCGGGAAATTCGGCGGCGTCGAAGGTGCTTGCGCGTTCGTAGGAGACGTAGCTCGGTTTGTCGTGCGAAAGCAGGTGCAGGCCCGAATAGAGGGTCGGCATGGTTCCGACCGAAATGTAGAAATAGTAGTCCGGGGCGTCGAATCCCGTGCCGCCCGCACTTTGCGAGACGGTGAAAGCCAGGGTCTTTCCGTCGCAGGAGAAAAGAAGCGACGCACTGCGGGCAGGACCCGGATTCTCGGCAAAGGTCACGTCGATCTCGGAGTACCCTGCCGGTCCTTCTTCTGCGGAGAGGGTCAGCCAGTCGGGTTTTTCGTCCTGACCGTAGTTTTCCGGCGCCAGCGTCACGCTCCAGGGCGCCGGAGCATTGACGGTGATCTTGCCGCTGCGGGCGAGGTGGTCGAGCGACAGAAAATCGGTTCCGCCGTTGATGCTGACCGACGGAGTTCCGTCGTCCGCACAGGACCAGGTTCCGGCCGCGAGGCCCAGGATCAGAAGAAGACGAAATAATCGTTTCATGCGAGGTGTTTTTTAGTTGAGTCGTTCGTATCGTTAAATGCGGAAATGTGCGGTTTACTGCACGGCATGCAAAATTCAGGCCGCCCGATTGTCCGGACGGCCGTGAGGGAAACAGGGCGTTTTCAGGCGTTCCGCTTTTTCTTGATGCGTTCGAAATGTTCGCGCAGGCGTTCGCTGAACTCCTCGCGGCGGTGTTTCAGATTGGCCCGCCACCCCAGCCAGCGGGTGTAGCGCAGGCGTTTTTCGGGATAGATGTCGCGGATCGTCACCAGGATGCCCGTCTCCTCCACACCGCCGAAATCGGGGTTCGACACCGTGTCGAAAACCCGCATCGTGGGCGAAAGGTTCATGTAGGCGTTGATCAGCGGCGGGATGTTCTCGTTGAACTTGCGGATCTGCTGGATCAGGATGCGGTAGTTCTCCATGTAGGTCGCGCCGCAGAACAGTTCCTCGTAATAAGGGTCGTCCAGGTCGAGCCGTATGGGATGGATGCCCTCCACCAGCTGGTCGCGGTCGGGGAAATAGCGGCGCAGGAACCAGATCAGCGCGTTGCGGGCCACGGCCTTGTAGGTCGTGTACATGGTGACTTTGCCGAAAAGGTATTTGGCCTTGGGGTTCAATACGATCAGCGCGCCCAGTCCGTCCCAGAGGTTGTCCAGCGCATAGATGCTCTTGGCGTTGCCGCGGGCCTGGTAGGCGGGCTGCACGAACGAACGCCCCAGTTCGATGGTCCGGGGCAGGAACTTCCGGCGGAAACGCTCGCTGAAACGGAAATAGTGTTCGGTCGAGAGATGGCGGGGGTTGGGCGTGGTGCAGACGATGAAGCGGTAACCGCCGACGATCTCCTGCGCCGAGGGGTCCCAGACGATCAGCTGGTAGTAGCCGTCGCCCGCGAGGTCTTCCTCGTCGATGTCTACCTCCTGCCCCGTGCCGCCGCCGGCGCCGCGGAAGGCCACTTCGCGCAGGCGGCCCACCTCGCGCATGAGCGAGGGGCATTCGGCGGCCGAAAAGATGTAGATTTCATTGCCTGCCCGGTGGGTGTTGCGCATCTTGCGGGCGGGCGTCAGTTCTGCGAGCAGCAGTTCCCGGGCGACCGGTTCGATGATGGGTACTGTATTCTCTTTCTGTTGCATGACAGGGCAAAAATACCAAAATTAGCGGTTTTGATTCGGGCCGGCGAGCGTTTTTTCCAAAAAATACGCTTTTTTACGTACTTCCAGCGCCTGTTCGTGCAGCGACCCGAAACGCTGGAGTTCGGCCACGGGAATCGGGTCGCCGACGACGATGCGGAAATGGCGGCCCTTCTGCGAAAACATTTCGTCGGGCAGCCACAGCATCTCGATGTTAAACTTGACGCCCAGCGCCTTGCGGATCCGGTAGACGCGGTAGAAGAACTTCGACAGACGCCCTTCGACGAAGACCGGAACGATCTGCCGCTGCGAGGCGTAGGCCTTTTTCAGGAAGCTGATTTTCCACTCGGGGTCGGTCACCTCGCCGCCGTTGGGGCGCGAGCAGAGACCCGCGGGAAAGGTCAGGACCGGCAGATCGCCGAAGAACTCTTCGTCGAACTTCCGGGCGTAGGAGGCGCTCTGCGCGCCGTGCTTGTTCACCGGGATCCACAGCGGGCGCAGCGGTTCGAGGTACATCAGCAGGTCGTTGACCACCACCCGCGCGTCGCCGAAACGGTCGATCAGCTTGTCGGCGAGCATCATGCCGTCCATGCCCCCGAACGGATGGTTCGAGGCGAAGAGGTAACGGCCTCCGGGGGCGAGCTTGTCGAGTCCTTCGATCGAATAGGTGACCTGCCATTCGCGGAAACAGGCGCGGATGAACTCCTGCGGAGGCAGCGACCAGTAGTGTTCGAGGATATGGTTGATTTCCGACTCGTGGATCGTGCGGCGCAGCCAGTTCACGACCGGACGGGGAATCCAGCGAGCCAGCCGCGGGGCTTTCTGCCTGAGTACGGCGCCGATGTCGATTTTGGGCATGGAATGTTCGGAAAATTATATCCACAAATATACGGTTTTTTTGCTATAAGATGCACCTTGTTGAAGGTTAATCGTCGTTAGAACGCGTTTTGGCGAAGGGTAGGTCTTTCACCTTGTTTCGCTTTGTGTCGAATTTTTAACCCTAATTTTAACCCTTGTTGTTTTTGAAGGGCTTTTTTTAGCCCCCTTTTTTCGGGTTGATTTTTCCGGTGAATTTCTTGTAAAAATAGTTTGTTGCCTAATCTCGGCTGGATGACGATTGGAGGACGTTGTAAAATTTTTCGAGAATTTTTATCGAAAGAACTCTTTGTCAATCAGTATTTTGAGCCTAAATTAGCCCTTGCGGGAAAAATTTCCTCGATTTTTCTTGGAACTTGCCACTATTAGAGAGTGAAATTGTAAAAAGGATAGTTATGAAAAAAACGATTAGACCTATTCTGCGTGATGACCTTTCGAGGAAAGGTTTGGAAAAACGTATCGACCTGCGTGTATATCTCGACGGCCGCCAAACGAAATTTGCGACTCCCTATTCGATTGTCCCGGCTTGCTGGGATAAGAAATCCGGACGTGTTGTCGGAAACTGCCCCGAAAAAAGCGTAATTAACAGCTATCTGAACGGGAAGGAAACCGAATACGAACGCTATCTGTTCCAGTGCGAGATGTTGGGTGAAACCGTGGACCTGGAGCGAATCCGTGAAATACTCACCGGAAAGGCGCGGACGGCTCCGAGTGAAAAGACGAACGCCACCCTCGATGAAATCTTCGATGCCTATGTAGATAAACTGCGGACGGATAACCGCTGCGAGCGAACGATTATAGGTATATTGGACCTTAAAAAGGATATGGCGAAATTTTCGAAACGGAGTAAGAAACGGACGATCGACCAGCTCGATATTCTCTTTATTCAGGAGTATAAAAAGTATTTGCGGACGGTCCGCCGGAATGCGGATAATACGATTAATACGAAATTGAACCGCCTGCGTTCGGTGGTGAAATGGGCCGGACGACTGGGCTATCCGATCGACGATCCGTTCGGGAAGGGATTGAAATTCCTAAACCGCTCGAAACCCCGGACGGTTTTTCTGACAAAGGATGAATACGACGCGTTCCTGCAAAAGGCCCTGCCGGATAAAGGTGATCCGGCGATGAAACTGACACGAGAACTGTTTATTTTCAGTTGTGAAACGGGCTTGCGGTTCAGCGACGTATTGGACCTGAAGTGGACGCACTTGAAAAATATTAAAGGCGTGACCTATATTTCTAAGATTCAATGCAAGACGAAAGAACTGGTTGAAATTC
>ENA-UEQI01000762-UEQI01000762.1-human-gut-metagenome-genome-assembly--contig:-NODE-762-length-12577-cov-13.602480_pt1 | contig 12577 bp, 6 predicted proteins | sample MGYA00242946_ERZ507945 | MGnify/ENA primary metagenome ERZ507945 (study PRJEB26167, sample SAMN06115467) | human gut metagenome | host: Homo sapiens | place: China:Guangxi | collected 2016-06-08... | reverse complement strand
GGCGAAGATAGCAATGGTGGAGGTCTCGTAACGAATGGTATCACAGATAAACAAAGAAAATCAATGACTTCTGTCGTATTTGACCATATATAATGATGCAGTATCCATATCCCATACGGCTAACGCCCATTGGGGGAAAGACAGGGATCAGGTCAACACCTTCTGCATGGTGCAGAACGCCCTCGCCGGGTGGAATACTCTGGTCGTTCATGGCTTTCTGCATCAGGGTGGAAATGGTGGTGGGCAGTTCATCGGGCTGCTGCCAGCCCATGAGCCTGCACATTTTTTCCATTCATGCTAACCATCTACGATTATTTCCTCAATAGGTCATTTTGCATTTTATGCCATGCAAAAGGCAGAATCAGATATAAAAAGTTCTTTCGTATGTAAAAGCCTTCAAAAACAACTTGAAACACTTTTGTTGCAATGGTACAATAATAATGTTATTTTATGGAAGCTCGGCGCAAAGCCCACGCGGACAGGCTGCGGGTGTGTGGATTCCTATGGGATGTGTAAGAATAGCTAGGGCAGCACTGCGCTACTGCACTTTCCGATAATGTGAGGGAGGTATATTTATATGATGAAAAAGATCTCCCGCCGCTCGTTTTTGCAGGTCTGCGGCATTACGGCAGCCACGGCGGCGTTGACTGCCTGCGGCGGCGGTAAGACCGAAACGGCTAAAAAAGACGATGTGCACGAAGCCGTTACCTTTATGGCACCTTATAAGGAGATAGAAGCCTTTATTGAGCAGGTACACAGCGTTTACCCGGAAGTGAACATCGAGGTCGTGCCCTACAGCGGCGATAACACCACCACCTGTTTGCAGAATATGTTTGCGGCGGGCGACCTGCCGGACGTCTGCACCTTGACCTACTACGACCCCCGGATCGATCTGGTCTCCGACAAACTGCTGGACCTTTCCGGCTACGATTTTACGGATAACTATGTGGAGTCCCGTCTGCAGGACGTGTTCGACAACGGTGCCATCTACCTGCTGCCCTCGACCTACAACTGCTACGGCATCACCTACAACAAGACCCTGCTGAAAAAATACGGCTGGGAGCTGCCCAATTCTTTCGCTGAGCTGGAAGAACTGGCTGCAAAGGCCAAGAAAGCAGAAGTCGATCTCTGTCTGCCGCAGATCCAGTATCCGGGCTATGGTTTCCAGTATCTGTGCAATATTGCGGACGCCGATTTCCTCGGCACACTGGACGGCAGGCTGTGGCAGCGGGATTATCTGTCCGGTAAGGCGAATGTCAGCAATACCCCCGGCATGATGCAGGCGATGGCCTATGTCCAGAAGTGGAAGGACATCGGGATGCTGAACGACACCGGCGACGCTCTTGACGACAATGTGACCCGGCAGAGGATGACCGAGGGCAACACCCTGTTTTTGATGGGCGGCACCAATGGCATCGTGGAGGCAGACGGCAACGCCGATAAATACGGGCTGATGCCGTTTCTCTCGGAGGACGGCACCCAGAACGTTTTTGTGCTGAATGTGAACCGCTTCTACGGTCTGAATAAAAAGCTGGGGCAGGACCCCCAGAAGCTGGAAGATGCGCTGAAGGTGATGCGTGTGCTTTCCACCGTTGCAGGCACCAGCGCTCTGCAGCCCGCAACGGCGCTGAAAAGCAGCCTGCTGCCCTTCAAGGACGCAAAAGCGGACGGCACCTACTATGCCGACATCGCCGATGCCCTGAATGCAGGCAACACCGCGCCCTTTATCTATTCCGGCTGGGAAAACACCATCGTGACCACCGGCCTTAAAATGCTGGACTTTATCAAGGGCGATGCCACCATGGAGGATGTGATCCGTCAGCTGGACGAGGATCAGGATAGTGTGGTGAACAACACCCCAGATACCATCACCACCGTCACCGAGGAGCTTTCGCAGGAGGACTGCGCCATGCTGGTAGGCCGCTGCTTTGCGCAGGCTACCGGCAGCGACCTTGCGCTGGTCTCGTTGAGCACATGGATCCCCGGCAACCCCACCAATCAGAACCACCACGGCGTAGCGGCCAAGCTGTATGCCAAGGGCATTACGGATTACGACCTTTCGGTGATCCTGCCCACCGGCTGGAACCGCACCATCCAGACCGTTACCCTGACCGGGCAGCAGATCAACGACCTGCTGGCCACGGGCTACGATGCCTACGGCAACGGCAAGGGCTACCCCTATGTGCTGGTAAGCCCGGTGCAGCCGGATGCGGGCAAGACCTATCAGGTTGCCATCTGCGGTGTGAGCGACCAGTTGGCTGCGGAGACCACGGTCACAGACAGCGGTGTGGTGGGCATGGATGCCGCAAAAGCCTTCTTTGGTGCATACACCACCATCAGCCGGGCAGATACCGCATGGAGCTAGGGTGCGTCTGAAACAGAACGGACAGGAGATACCAGATGTGAACAACAACCTATATAAAAAGCTGCTTTGGGGCACCGGCTTTGTCATTGTTGCGGTCATCCTGACCCTTTTTATCATGAGCCAGACCTACATCCAGAACCTTGTCTACCATGAGCGGCTGAACCAGATGGAAGAGGTCACCCACCAGATGTTCCGCAGTCTGGAGGATGTCATCGACACCCATTGGGACGATGTGAATGTACAATGCAATTATTTGTACTGCACTCCGTTAAAGACCGATACCGAGTTCTATCGCTATCTGCAAAAGCTGTCGGAGCTTTCCAATTACCATGAAAAACAGGTCGAACTGATTGCCGTGGACTCTGCCGGACATTACTATACTGAGAATGGCCGCATGGGGCTGCTGCGGGAAATGAAGTATCTGGAAGACTCTCCGCAGCGGGTCAGCTATGTTTCCAACTCCCTGACTGTGGACGACTCCCGGATGGTGTTTCTGGAACAGCTCTCCACCCCCATCACACTGCAAAGCGGAGAGAAAGAGATCACCCTGTGCTACTTTGGTATTTCGCAAAGCATGACCCAACTGAACGATTATTTCCGCTGTGATGCCTACGAAAATAACAACAGTGTCTATGTGCTGGACAACAACGGTTTCAAGCTGTTCAACGCCAATGATACCGAGCTGCTGAAGGGGCATAACGTATACACCGTGCTCTCCCGGATGTCCTATTTGCACGGTTCTTCCTTTGCGAAGGCAAAGGAGCGGCTTGACCGCACAGGCTCCTGCTATTCCAATGCCGTGCTGGACGGGACCGAGTATTTCTACGCCCTGAAGCAGATGGAAAACGCCCAGTGGACACTGGCGTTCCTTGTTCCGGCAAAATATGTGGCCGTGAATACGCAGAAGCTGGTCAGCATCGTCATGATCATCATCATCGTCATTGCAATGGTGTTCTCGGTCATAACAGTTTTTGTCGGCTGGTCTCTCCTGCGGCAAAAGCAGCAGCAGGAGCTGCAGGCAGAAAAAGAAGCGAACCTCCGTCTGGAGCAATACAACATCCATCTGACGCAGGTAAACGATGAGCTGCGGCAGGCACAGGACATTGCCGCAGAGGCGTTACAGTCCGCCGAGCGCGCCAGCAAGGCTAAGACGGACTTCCTTGCCAACATGAGCCACGATATCCGCACCCCCATGAACGCCATCATCGGCATTACCACTCTGATGAAAAACGAGCTGCACCAGCCGGAAAAGCTGGCCGAACATCTGGACAAGCTGGAAAATTCCGGCCAGCTGCTGCTGAGCATCATAAACGATATTCTGGACATGAGCCGCATCGAGAGCGGCAAGACCACCCTGAATGTGGAAAAAATGAATCTGCCCCAGCAAATCAGCCAGCTGGACAGCATCATCCGCCAGCAGGCAGGCCAGCGCCGCCAGTCCTTTACGGTAAACACCCATCTGCAGCACGAAAATGTGCTGGCAGACCCCAACCGTCTGAATCGGGTGCTGATGAATATTCTCTCCAACGCAGTCAAGTATACGCCCACCGGTGGGCATATCCGGTTTGAGGTGGACGAGCTGCCCCGAAACGAGCACTACGCCCGATACCGCTTTGTGGTGCAGGATGACGGCATTGGCATGAGCGAGGCCTACCAGAAGACCCTTTTTGACCCCTTTACCCGCGAGGAACGCTCCGGCACCAACAAGGTGCAGGGCACCGGCCTTGGTATGGCCATCACCAAGAACATTGTTGACCTGATGGGCGGCTCTATCAATGTGGAGAGTACCACCGGCAAGGGCACTCGCTTTGAGGTGGTGCTGGAATTTCCCGTTGATGCCGAAGCAGATACGGTGCCAGAGGCACAGGTGCTCCCGGAGAAAGAGGAAGAAACTTCTCCTCTGTCCGGCATGAAGTTCCTCTGCGCCGAGGATAACGCCATCAACGCCGAAATTCTGGAAATGCTGCTGGAAGCCAATGGCGCAAGCTGCACCATCTGCTCCAACGGTCAGGAGATCGTGGATGCCTTTGCCAGCGTAAAGCCCGGCGAGTACGACATGATCCTGATGGATGTGCAGATGCCGGTGATGGACGGCTTGGAAGCCACCCGCCGCATCCGCAGCGGCGAAAACCCGCTGGGCAGGATCATTCCCATCCTTGCCATGACCGCCAATGCCTTCCTTGAGGATATGCAGAAGAGCAGGGAAGCCGGCATGGACGAGCACCTGTCCAAACCTGTGGATATTGCTGCGCTGGAGCAGACGGTAAAACGCTTCCGTGTTATCCCCCCGAAAATAAATAGCGGACAAGCGCGTTTCCGCAGAGAAAGCACACAAACGATGTAAATGATGCAGGAGAAGATTAGAACGTGAATACACCTTCCGAGATCGAGGAATATTACAAAGCGCGTGAGCAGCAGCTGTTGGAAAAACTTCATCAACAGGAAACCGCTCTTGCTGCAGCGGAGCAAACGCTGAAACAATTGACCGAAAATCAGAAAACACTGATGGACGAAACCACCGAAAAAGCGTGCTGCACGGGAGCGGGCATTCAACCCGCTTCTGCTGCAAAGCCTGACGGATATCCAAGCTGCCCTGAAAGAAGAATTACAGCAGCACAACTGAGCTGCGGATGCAATCAAAACAGGAGTATAAAAAGCCCGAATGAAACACAGAATCTCACGCCGTGCATTCCTGAACGGATGCACGCTGCTGGCGGCAGCTGCTGCCGTAAGCAGTCTGACTTCCTGCGGAGAAAAGGAAGCGAAAGACAGCGGTCTTGCACAAATCGTTGTGGGAAGCGACACCTATCCACCTTATATCTATCTGAACAATGACGGTGTTCCCACCGGGATCGACGTGGAGATCGCCACCGAGGCGTTCCGCCGCATGGGGTATGCTGCCCGGTTTGAAACGATCGACTGGGAGCAGAAAACAAATCTGGTGGAAAGCGGCGCCATCGACTGCATCTGGGGCTGCTTTTCCATGGATGGACGCGAAGAGGTATACCGCTGGGCGGGGCCTTACATGGTGAGCCGTCAGGTGGTTGCGGTGGATGCCGACAGCAACATCCGATCCCTCAGCGACCTTGCCGGCAAGACCGTCGCCGTGCAGAGCACCGGCAAGCCGGAGGAAATCTTTCTCAGCGGCTCCGACCCGCGCATCCCGCAGACGGTGGAGGTGATCAGCACCAAAGACCGCAGCGTGCAGTATGCAATGCTGGCCTGCGGCTATGTGGATGCCGTCGCCGCCCATGAGACGGCCATCCTGCAATACATGAAGGACAATGATGTAGAGTTCCGCATTTTGGAGGAACCGCTGCTGGTCACCGGGCTGGGCATCGCCTTTGCCAAGAACGACACCCGCGGGCTGGACAGTCAGCTGACCGATACCCTTGCGCAGATGCGCGCGGACGGCACGCTGGAGCGGATCATTGGCCGATACCTTGAAAATGCTTCGCAGTATCTGGAGGTGGACACAATTGGCGCGTAAAAACAGAACCACCCCGGATAAAAGGATATGGACAGCCTATCTGATCATCGGCGTGCTCTTGATGGCCGGTGTTGCTTTTTTCTCCAGCTGGCGGGCAATGCGCACAGCAGAGGAACGCTTTTGCCAGACCCTTGAGTTTGTCAAATCCCAGTCCACCAGCTTTGAAAAGCACAACGATACCATCACGGCAAAGGCACTCCGCCGCACGGCGGTCGCAGTCCATCAGCTGGCAGAGAATCCTGCGCTTGACCTCTCCGACCCGCAGTGCCTGAACAGGCAGACAGAAAAGCTCTGGCTCACCGGCATTTCGGTTCTGGGACCGGATGGCACGCTCCGGTGCGAGTCCACGACCAACGGCATCGGCTATGACCGGTTTGGCGACCAGCTGAAAAATGACGCTGTTCTGGACGTTTTATCTTACCCGCGAAAGACCTATGTGAAGCGCGTCCTGCTGGAAGATGGCTCTGCCGTGGATGTTGCGGCACACCGGGCAGAAAGCACAGAGCTGCTCCTGCTTGCCTACCGGTACACCCCGGCGGAATTTGTGGAAGAAACGGCGCTGTCCATCCAGAGCGTACTGGATGGCTACCCGGCAGAAACCAGCGGCACGCTATTCATCGTGCAGAACAATCAGGTCGTTGCCGCAAACCGCCCGGAGCTGATTGGGCAGGATGTTGCAGGCAGTCCGCTGGTGCAGGGAATTCGCAAAGCCGGGGCCACAGAGAAGCTGGCCCATACCCGGGACTGGAACGGCTCCGGCTGCTATTTCGGGATGTTCTGCCATGGCAGATCCTTCGATCTCTATGCGTACACGGATGAAAAAATAATCTTCCGGGAGTCGCTTTTGCTGATCCTGACGGTGCTGGTCGGCTACATCCTGCTTGTAATGATCCTTCAGCTGCTGCGCCGCCGTTCCGTGCAGGAGATGGAGCTGCAGAAAAAAGAGCAGGAGAGAAAGTACCAGATCCAGCTGGAGGAACAGAACCGCAAGCTGGAGATCGCGCTTCAGCACGAGGGGGCGGCAAACCGCGCCAAGCGGGAGTTCCTGTTCAATATGAGCCACGATATCCGCACCCCCATGAACGCCATCATCGGCTTCACCTCGCTGGCTGCGACCCATATCGACAATAGGGAACAGGTGCTGGACTACCTCAAAAAGATCTCCACCTCCAGCCAGCATCTGCTTTCCCTCATCAATGATGTGCTGGATATGAGCCGCATCGAGAGCGGAAAGGTAAAGATCGAGGAAAAAACGGTGCATCTGCCGGACCTCGTCCACGATGTGCGCTCCATCATTCAGCCCAATGTTTCGGCAAAGCGGCTGTCGCTTTTTATTGATACCATGGATGTGGAGAACGAGGATATCATCACCGACCCGCTGCGGCTGAACCAGATCCTGCTGAACATTTTGTCCAATGCCATCAAGTTCACTCCCACAGGCGGCATGATCAGCATTCGCATTGCTGAGAAAAACGGTGCGCCTGCGGGCCAGGCCTGCTATGAGTTCCGCATCAAGGACAACGGCATCGGCATGAGTGAGGAATTCCAGAAGCACATCTTTGAGGAGTTCGCCCGTGAGGAAAACTCCACCGTCAGCGGCATTCAGGGTACCGGCCTCGGCATGTCCATCACCAAGAACATTGTGGACCTGATGGGCGGCACCATCGCCATTGAGAGCGAGCCGGGCAAGGGCAGCGAGTTTATCGTGAATCTCTGCTTTGCGCTCAGCGGACAAAAGGTGGAGCTCAGGCAGCTCCCGCAGCTGGAAGGGCTGCGGGCACTGGTGGCGGACGACGATACCGACACCTGCCTGAGCGTCAGCACCATGCTGTCCAAGATCGGGATGCGGCCGGAGTGGACGATCTCCGGCAGGGAAGCGGTGATCCGCACCCGGTATGCCATGGAGCAGGGGGATGAATTCAGCGTTTACATCATCGACTGGCTGATCCCCGATATGAACGGCATCGAGATCGTGCGGCAGATCCGCAAGGTGATTGGAAAAAGCTGCCCCATCATCATCCTGACCGCCTACGACTGGTCCGATATTGAAGAGGAAGCCCGTGCGGCCGGTGTTACCGCTTTCTGCGAAAAGCCGCTGTTCCTCTCGGAGCTGCGCAGAGTGCTGGCAGAGCCGTTCGGTGCAGAGCCTGCCTGCAGGCCGGTGCAGCTGAATGCGGAGGCCTTCAAAGGGAAAAAGATCCTGCTGGTGGAGGACAACGAGCTGAACCGTGAGATCGCAGTGGAGATCCTGAAGGAAGCGGGCTTTGAAGTGGAATCTGCCGAGGATGGCGAGATCGCCGTCCGGAAGATGAAGCAGGCGGCAGACGGACAGTATGACCTGATCCTCATGGACATCCAGATGCCCAACATGGACGGCTACGAGGCAACGCGGCAGATTCGTGCGCTGCCGGATGCCGCAAAGGCTGGCATCCCCATCTTTGCAATGACGGCAAATGCCTTTGAGGAAGACCGTCAGAACGCACTGAAGGCCGGTATGAACGGCCATATTGCAAAGCCGCTGGATATTCCGCACCTGCTGCAGGTCCTTGCAGATGTACTGAAATAAACAGCGCCCAAAAGCAAAAGCACCCACAGCAAGCGCCACAGAGGTTTTGAATCTCCGGTGAGCAAATTGCTGTGGGTGATTTTTTTTTATGCCTGACAGGCGGCTTGTTACAAAATTTTGCGCAGCTCCTGCACAAGGTCGCCGATCACGATGGGTTTGGACAAAAAGCCGGTCATGCCGCTTTCCAAGGCATTGCGGCGGTCTTCATCGAATGCGTTGGCAGTCATGGCAAGGATCGGGATCTTTGCCAGTGCAGGGTCGCCCAGTGCGCGGATCTGCCGGGTGGCGGTATAGCCGTCCATCACCGGCATCTGCACATCCATCAGCACCAGATCATAGCTGCCCGGTGCGGCAGTGCTTACCTTTTCCACCGCCACGGCACCGTTTTCCGCCGTATCGACCCGGAAGCCGTACTCGCACAGGATCTCCTGCGCGATCTCGCGGTTCAGCTCGTTGTCCTCTACCAGCAGGATGCGCCTGCCCTTGAAGTTGGTGTTCTTTTTCGGCAGAAGCTCCTGCGCCGCATCCGTCTGTGTCTGGCCGATGGCGTTCATCAGGGTCTCGTGCAGGTCGGACATGAACATGGGCTTGGAGCAGAAGGCGGTCACACCGGCAGCCTTTGCCTCCACCTCAATGTCGGACCAGTCGTAGGCAGTCAGGATGATGATGGGCGTATCATTGTTCAGGCTGCGGATCTGGCGGGTGACCTCGATGCCGTTCATGTCTGGCAAGCGCCAGTCGATGATATAGGCATGGTAAGCATCGCTCATCTCGATGGACTGCCGTGCACGCAGCACCGCTTCCTTGCCGGAAAGGGTCCACTCGGCACGCATTCCCACCTTGACCAGCATCTTTGTCACGCTGTCGCAGGTGTTGAAATCGTCATCCACCACCAGTGCCTTCAGGCCTTCCAGTTCGGTGATCTTTTCCACCGGACGGTGCTCTGCCTGCGCACGCATGGGCACACGAATGATAAACTCGCTGCCCTTGCCCTGCGCCGTCTGCACCTCGATGGTGCCGCCCATCATATCCACGATGTTTTTGGTAATAGCCATGCCAAGGCCGGTGCCCTGGATCCGGCTTACCGTGGAGGTGCGCTCCCGCTCAAACGGCTCAAAAATCTTTTTGGCGAACTCTTGGCTCATGCCGATGCCGTTGTCCTTGACGCGGAACTCGTACTGCCCGCAGCCGCGCACCGCTCCGGCAAGCTGCCGCACCCGCACCGAGACCGTGCCGCCCGCCGGGGTGAACTTGATGGCGTTGGACAGCAGGTTCAGCAGTACCTGATTCAGCCGGGTCTTATCGCAGTAGACGTCCTCATCGGTCACATCCATGGCATCCATATAAAGCTCCAGCTGCTTTGCGTAGATCTGCCCGCTGACGATGGTTTTCAGATCGTGCAGCACATCCGAAAGGTTGACTTCCACTTCTTCCAGATGGATCTTTCCGCTTTCGATGCGGCTCATATCCAGCACATCGTTGATGAGGGAAAGTAGATGATTGCTGGAAGCGAGGGTCTTGGCAAGATAATCCTTCACCCGGTCTTTATCGTCAATGTTGCTGAGTGCCAGCGTGGTAAAGCCGATGATGGCGTTCATGGGGGTGCGGATGTCGTGGGACATATTGGAAAGGAAGGTGCTTTTGGCGCGGTTGGCAGTCTCGGCCGCTGCAACGGCATCCGAAAGTGCCTGATTCACCTGCCTGTCGGCGGTGCGGTCGGACAAGACAAGGATATACTTGGTCCTGCCCTCTACCTCGCTGCCCATGGCGATGTTATGGAACCAGCGCCGCTCTTTGGTCTCCCGATGATCAAACTCGAAATCCCATTCGCGTTGCTGCCCGCTGAGCAGTCCTTCCAGAAAGTTCTTGTCGCGATCCGGGTCATCCTTCGGGTGCAGCGCTGCCAGAGCACGGGCATCCTGCCGCACTTCTTTCCACGGGATGCCCAGCAGCCGTTCGACGTTGGGGCTGACATAATCCACCTTGGAGGTCTTTGCGTCCAGCATCAGGAAAACGTCGTCCACGTTCAGCGAAAGCTTTTGGAACAGCTCGTCCCGGTACAGGATTTCAGTGTCCTTCCGGCGCAGGGTCGTATGGCTTCTGCGCAGGATCAGCAGGATAATCAGCACAGCAAGGCCAAAGGCGATGCCCGCCACGATCTGCACCGTGTGGAACCACAGCTTATCCAGACTGGCATTGACGATGCTGACCGGCACAAGCCCCACCATCGTCCAGCTCTGGATCGTTGTGCCCTCATAGACCAGATAATAACTGGTGTCGCCCAGTTTGACCTTCAGGTTTCCGCTGCGGCCATGCGCAAAATCATCCGAAAGGGCAAGAATCTGTTCCTCGGAAAGGTCGGAATGGTCGCGCAGCATCGCAATGAAGTTGTAAATGATTTCCTTGCGGTTTACGGAATTGTCAATCACCACCCGCCCATCCGGGTAGATCACATAGTTGCTGGCATTGCCCTGAAAAGCAGAGCTGTCCAGCAATCTCAGCACAGCATCATTATAATAGGTGATGGCAACAGCGTCGTAGGCAAAGCCCCGGTAGCTGCCCTGCGTTTCGGGGCAGATGAACGCAAGCATCGGGGCTTTGCCGGGCAGCGCCGTGTTTACGACGATATCCTCGCCATCGGAGAGCTTTTCGTCCAGATTGGTCTGCAGGCCAAGGTAGCCGGTTCCCCCGGTCACGGTCATGTAGTTGCCGTCATAGGAAAGAAAGTAGAAGTCAACAAATCCGGTTGACTGCTGTGCTTCCTCGATATAGGCCTGAATTTCATCCTCATTCGAGGTGTTTTTCAGAAAGCCGTTGCACAGATGCAGATAGGTCATGTTTTTGCGCACCATCTCTTTCAGCATACTATTGGATTTATACAGTACCTCTTCCAGATGCGAGGTGCTTTCCTGATAGATGGTCTGCGACATAAACGAGATGTACCGGACGCTGAAACCGGCTGCCAGAAAGACCAAAAGAAGGGTGGCAGCGGCGGCAGGCAGCCACTTGTGCCGGGAATAGCAGCTGCGTTTGGATTCGTGCTTTTCGTCTGCCATTCCGCTCACCTCAGTGTCATGTAGTTTTCCGGCTCTGCAAGCGCTGCGCCGCCGGAGATATAATCGCGCCATGTGTTCTTTACCCACGTATCTTCGTCCACAGACGTGCCGCCATCGCTCGCAAGCAGCGCTTCCATCTGCTTTTCCGTTGCAAGGCAGGTCACGGTAACGGTGTCGTTATCTCCCAGCGGCTGCCCGTTCCGGGTGATGCCGGTCAGGGTATAGCTGCCGTTATTCTCTTTTACCTCCACAGCAATGCCGCTGACCACTGGCAGAGAACCACGGTTGAAGGGCACAAACCCGCCCTCGCAGCCTTCCACAAAGGCGTGGACGGTCTCTTTCAGCTCCGCACCGGTCATGGTGCGCTGGCGGGACATCAGACCGTTCGGCATGATCATGGAAGCTGCCATTTTCTGGTTATAATCCGCCTGCAGCACACTGCCGGTAAAGCTGTTTGCGGTGGCAAGCAGCACATCGGTGCCATACACGCCGCGCAGCGTGTTTGCCATCACGGAGAAGGCAGCGCTGCCGCCGTTTGCGTGGAATACGTTGGAATAGGCCTTCCCGGAGGTCAGCACGGTCTCGTTATCGGTAGGCTCCTCTTCGGCAAGGAGCTGGGCATTGAAGGCCTGATACGCCTGCTCAGCGGTAAGCTCGCCTGCGATCATTTTGGAGACCACATCCTTGGAAACGGCAAAGAAATCGTTGGAGGCGATGCGGATATACATGTGGTTTTCTTCCACCACGCTGCGGACGTCCTTCAGATACTCGGTCAGGCGCAGGGAAACGTTCTGGCTGTAGCTCAGTATGTCCTGCCCCTCCGAGACGATGCGGTTCTGCGCCTGTTCGGAGAGCATGACGTTCAGCACCTTCATGGCTTTTTCGCGGCGCGCGGTGTCCTGCTCCAGATCCCGGTTCAGGGCAACTTGAAAATAGGGGGTGGTCATGATCCACGGTTCGCCGTTCTGGCTGAAGAAGGGCAGAAAGATCGTGTCGATGCCCTCATCCTGAAACATCTTCACGCCGGCAGAGCTGCCAAAGTACATGGCAACTTCTCCGTTCCGGAACATCCCGGTCACATCGTCGTAATTCAACGCAAG
>ENA-UEQI01000757-UEQI01000757.1-human-gut-metagenome-genome-assembly--contig:-NODE-757-length-12608-cov-8.682388_pt1 | contig 12608 bp, 14 predicted proteins | sample MGYA00242946_ERZ507945 | MGnify/ENA primary metagenome ERZ507945 (study PRJEB26167, sample SAMN06115467) | human gut metagenome | host: Homo sapiens | place: China:Guangxi | collected 2016-06-08... | reverse complement strand
GCTGCTTAAATGCAAGCTCATTTGCGATAAGGATTTTGGAATGTTCCCCGTACCTATCGGGGATTGGACGCCCGGAGGAATGAAAATTAATATTGATTTATTGTCAAATTGGCATAGAATATAAGCAGAGGTGATGTTATGAAGCGTGTATGCTTATATTCTATGCATTTTGTTTTATGTGTGTTATGTGTCTGCACGATGGCTCTGGTTCTTAGTGCATGTTCTGTCAGGAACGATAAGCAGACAGGTGTGGATGATAGAATGTCAGATGAATCTGAACCTGTTACGGCTAAAGCTGTTCCTATTGAAAGAGGTACATCGGGTTCTGAAAATGAAGTGACTACTCCTTTAGAGAGCGAGAAAGCAGCCAGAAAAGGATATAATCCAGAGATGGCATTTAATTATGATGAACATGAAGATATAGAGGTTGATGATAATTATGTTGCCAGTCTGTGTGCGGAGGCTGAAAGAGAGCTTGAAGTTATGTTTGGTCCGGCAGAATTCTACATAAGGGCAGAGAATAATGGAGAGGACAGCTACACAATTAATATCATGTATAATGGTGAAGCCGCAGAATTTGACGATGACGAATTACAACAGATATATGCATACATAGGGCAGGAATATAAAGAAGTAAAACTTACAGACATCAATATACAGAGCTGGTAGTTGAATAATTATCAGTGATATGTTATATTAATCAAGGCGTTGAATTGGGGACACCACTTTTCAAGACCAGTAGGTATGAAGCAAAGAGAGTTGATGATAATCAGTTTACAGAATTCATACAGGCGAACATACAACAGGCGTCGGTAATAATAGATTTCCGGCGTGTTCATATTGTGAATTTTAGAGGCAGAGCCAGCTGGAAAGCGGCTCTGCCTCTTTTTTGTAAGCAATGAGCCATGCAAGCTGAAATGTGCTTGCACAGATTTCAGCTTATATGGCGAATGTCAATAATGAACAACGAAGGTCGGAGACCGGGAGTTGTGAATTATCAAGGCTCGCGAGTAGCGAAGCTACGGAGAGACTTGGCTTACAAAAAGCTCGAGTAACGAGGAGAGAAGACATGGAAATTTCACAGTCGTGCTTGCACGAACTGTGAAATTTATATGGGCTCTCGAGGAGCACCGCGACAACGACAGAACGAAGTTCTGGAGTGTGAGCTGCTCGCGCAAAAAGGCGGAGAGAAGGAAAGGAGGCACAATGGTACAGATTAATGGAGAACAACAGGATGTTGCACTAGTCGCAGGAAAGACACTTCTTGCTTATGTAACAGAAGCTGGGTATGACCCGGTAGGTATTGTAATTGAGAAGAATATGGAAATAATTCACAGAGAAGATTTTGACAAGGTTAATATTGATGATGGAGATGTGATTGAGATATTGCATTTTGTTGGTGGCGGACAGTTTTAATATGATTTTAGTCTGAGTTCAGGAAGTCTGGTTGCTTATAAGTTATGTCAGAGCGGTTAATAATAGGCAAAGACCTACTAAAATCACAGAATTTTAATTTGAGTAGGTTAATTTTTGGTAGGGAAATATTAAGAAACCTATAAGGTATAAGGAAATCAATATTTAGTAGGTTTTTGTGATAGCTGACAGCCTATAAAAGCGAGATAAACAGGGTATTTATAGGTCATATTAAAACATGAGAGTAAAGAAAGACCTATAAGATGCTTTATAAGAGCTTGATTAGTAGGTTTTCTGAAAATAAGAGAGCTGACGTGAACCTACTAAAAGACAGAAAATACATTTTTTATAGGTTTTCTAACAGTAAGAGAACAAATTCAGTCATCAATTACCAGATTGAGGAAATAAATGACTGGTGGGACAGATAATTATTGCGGTAAGGAAGTATAACCAGCAAAAGAATTGCCACCAGAAACATAATCACAGACAACAGGAGGATATCAAAACAATGGAAAACAAGATGGAAGACATGACCAGAAAAGAAGACATGAATAAGAAAGAAGATAAGCTGATATTAGGTGGACATGAGTTTAACAGCAGATTCATATTAGGTTCAGGAAAGTACAATGTGAATCTTATCAAGGCGGCAGTTGAGCAGGGTGGTGCTGAGATTATCACACTTGCACTCAGACGTGCAAATACAGAGAATAAGGAGAATATTCTTGATTTCATACCGAAGGGAGTTACGCTTCTTCCTAATACATCAGGAGCAAGAAATGCAGAGGAGGCAGTGAGAATTGCGAGACTCAGCCGTGAGATGGGATGTGGAGATTTTGTAAAGATTGAGATTATGCATGATGCAAAGTATCTTCTCCCAGATAACTATGAGACAGTGAAAGCAACAGAAATACTTGCTAAGGAAGGATTTGTTGTAATGCCATACATGTATCCTGATCTGAATGTGGCAAGAGATTTACAGAATGCCGGAGCTGCCTGCGTTATGCCGCTTGCCTCACCGATTGGAAGCAATAACGGACTTTCAACCAAAGCATTTATACAGATACTTATTGATGAGATTGATCTGCCAATTATCGTGGATGCAGGAATTGGCAAGCCTTCGCAGGCATGTGAGGCAATGGAGATGGGAGCTGCTGCGGTTATGGCTAATACAGCGATTGCGACCGCAGGAAATGTTCCGGCAATGGCAGAGGCGTTTAAGAAGGCTATAGAGGCAGGAAGAAGCGCATATCTTACAGGAATGGGAAGAGTTCTTGCAAGAGGTGGAAGTGCATCTGACCCATTGACAGGATTCTTACGTTAAATGTGGAGAGCAATCCCAAAGGTGAATTGCAAGAGATACTGGCGGGATAATTTCAGTGGAAGCATAACTTCGGGGAAGTATTGCTTGACGAAATATGAGAATATAATAGAAAAGAAGGCAGAATAATGAACGAAGAAAATCAGGTGTATTTTATAGACAGTGACCAGCTTCCACCGGCTGTGTTAGAGAGAAAACATAAGTTAGAGCAGGACCCGTCATTCAGAACAGATTATATGAAATATCTTGATGACATGGAAATAATTGATTCAGATATTAAGGATAAAGTCTTAAAGGCAATGGATGAGTATGACTATGACTCATACACAGCCGCAGATGTGGAGAGGGCATTAAGCAAAGAAACATGTAATATTGAAGATTTTAAGGCATTGCTTTCACCAGCTGCAGCACCTTACTTAGAGCAGATGGCAAGAAAAGCAGAGAATGAAACTAAGAAACATTTTGGCAATACAGTATATATATTTACACCTATCTATATAGCTAATTACTGCCAGAATTACTGCATATACTGTGGATTCAACTGCTACAATAACATTCATAGAAAGAAACTTTCATTCGAGGAAATTGAGCATGAGATGAAAGTTATTGCAGATACAGGAATGGAAGAAATCCTGATACTGACAGGAGAGAGCAGAAAATATTCAGACGTTGAATACATTGGTGAATCGGTTAAGATTGCAAGAAAATATTTCAAGAATATCGGCATAGAGATATATCCTGTAAATGTGGATGAATACCGCTATCTTCATGAGTGCGGAGTTGATTATGTAACAGTATTTCAGGAGACATATAATCCTGTCAAATATGAGACATTACATTTGTTAGGTCATAAGAGAGTATGGCCATACAGATTTGATGCACAGGAGAGGGCGCTTATGGCAGGCATGAGAGGAGCAGGCTTCTCGGCATTGTTAGGACTTGATGATTTCAGGAAAGATGCATTGGCAACAGCACTGCATGTATATTATCTTAACAGAAAATACCCTCATGCAGAGCTGAGCCTTAGCTGTCCAAGACTCCGTCCGATAATCAACAATGATAAGATTAATCCGCGTGATGTGGGCGAAAAACAGCTCTGTCAGGTCCTCTGTGCGTACAGACTGTTCCTGCCATATGTTGGAATTACGGTGTCAAGCCGTGAGAGTGCGCAGTTTAGAAATGGAATAACCAAGATATGCGCAACCAAGGTATCTGCCGGGGTTTCAACAGGTATTGGCGACCATGAATCTAAATATACAGGAAAAGAAGATGGTGATGCCGGAGATGAACAGTTTGAAATCAATGATAACCGTTCATTTGACAGAATGTATAAGGATATGGAGGATGGCGGGCTTCAGCCAGTCGTGAATGAATACATTTATGTATAGAAAATATATATGTATAACGAACAGACATCTGGTGAGCGGCAGCGGTGGTGCAGAGTGTACTATGAATGAGTACATTACGCAGATTGAAAAATGTGTGGCACTGCACCCATATGCCATGATACTTCGTGAAAAGGACATGGACAGGCAGGACTACAGAGAACTTGCCAGACACATACAGGTAATGTGCAGGAAAGCTTCTGTTAAAATGTTTGTTCACAGTGATATCAGTGCGGCAAAGTATGCAGACTGTGGAAATGTACATTTTTCAATGGAACATTTTAAACAAATGTGTGAAGAACAGGCAGATGTGATAAAGAGGCTTGATTGTGTGAGTGTATCGTGTCACAGTATGGAAGAGGCCGTGAATGCTGTCCGCGCAGGAGCAGACCAGATTGTGCTTGGAACGATATTTGAGACACAGTGCAAGCCGGGGAAGATGGGGGCAGGACTTAGTTTTCTTAAAGAAGTGTGTAGAGCGGCTCATACTGTTAATCCCACAGTAAAAGTGTTTGCGATTGGAGGAATTAAGCCTGATAACATTAAAAAAGTGCTTGAAGCCGGTGCAGATGGCGGATGTATGATGTCATGGTTTATGCAGCATAATTAATATAATAGACAAAGAAAAACTTCTGTGATATAATTTCGCGGAAGTTTTTCTTTTTTTAAAAATTTTTAAACTTATTTAAACTTCATTTCGTATAATAATATATATAACTAAAGAAAGGGCAGAAAATTATATGAAAGACATGTTAAGACTAGGTACTAAAGATAGAAAAAAATATCTAATTATAAGCGTGGTGTCAGTCTTAGTTATAGCATTAATAACTGTTTCCATAATTGCTGTGCAATTAAGACATAATAAGAATGAAAAAAAGAAAAATGTGGAAGAAACAACTGTGCATACAATGATGGTGCAGGAAACTACAGTACAAGAGACTACAGAAGAGGATACAACGCAGGAAGAGAGTGCAGAAGTAGTAGACAGGGAAGTGGTTGAAGAATTTTTTGAAAATGAGATATCAACAGAAAATGAGGAGGCATTTGAACTTCCGCCAAGGCAGCTTACGGACGAGTTTATCCCATATGATGGACAGAAGAGAGAAATAACATGTTATGGGGATAGTATGATGGCCGGAGCAGGAAGTGCAACTGAAGGAAAAGTAAATGGCATTGATATATATGGGTGGACTACACCTGTTACAATAGAAAACCTGACTAATATACCAACACATAATCTTGGAGGGTCAGGAGAAAGCTCTAGTTATATTACTTTCCGCGCGGGTGGAACTAAAGTGTATATAGACAGGGATATTACAATAAGTGAGACTGACTCAGCAATAGCACGTATTACAGATGAAGATGGAAATGTGTTTAAAGCAGATGATTATAGTGGATACGGATTTGATTATGATCCTTATCCGGGAGATATGTATATAAATGGTTATTTATGTGATGTTGATAATGTGGAAGATGGATATGTAAGTATAAAACTTACAAAGGGATATGCGGCATATGACAATTCTACTGATAATAGTGTTGTTATATATGAAAGTGAAACTGCTGAATATTCAAGACAGAGAGCAGATATAAAAGCAGAGAGTGAAAAAGGAACAGAGTCTTCTACAGTGATAAGAGAAACAGAGTCACAAACATCTGGTGAAAAGCCAACAGAAATACCGACAGAGAAGCCAACAGAAAAACCAGCAGAAACTTCAGGCGTAGAAAAAGTTACAATTTCTGGCGGAACACAGGCAATGACAAGGGCATCACAGGAAAGAAGTGCGAAAGATATATTAATACTTGAAATGGGAAGTAATGGCGGCTGGGAAAATGATTATCAGCAGCTTATTCTTCAATATGATGATATAATACTTAATTCTGGATGCAAATATTATATAGTACTGGGAGATACAGATGATCCAGCTGATTCTGCAGATGCTAATCAGGGAGAGTATGGAGAAGATGGTAATTATGTGGGAATCGGTGATACAGCATGGGAAGCAGCCTTAAGAGAAGCATATGGCGAGCATTTCTTTAATACGAGAACATATATGATACAGAATGGATTAACAGATTGTGGCCTGGATACAACAACTGATGACCTTGAGAATTTCAAGAAAGGTAATATATCTGAACAATTAAGATATGACTGGACACATTTTAACTGTTATGGATATTATTCAAAGGGGATTGGTGTATACAAGAAAGGCGTAGAACTAGGATACTGGAGTTAGAATTTTACAAGAACTATACATGAATATGATTACACCTTTTACATGAAATGGTTATTATGAATATGCATTGAAGGGGGACAGCCAAAAGACGGGGATGGCTGTGGTTCTCGGATATGTAAATTTATTGACCATGAAATGTAAAAAGGTGGTACTCATATGGAAGTTGCTATCTTAAAGCATTCGCAGCGTAAGCTGCTTTTTTTATGCCATAAAATGTTAATTCGTAAAGAAAGTTTGAATAGATTGACTGTATATGTTATTATTTCGAGGTAAAATCAATAAGAAATATTAAAGAGAAATATGAATGTTTAACAAATACAGAAATATAAAAAATATTGGTCTTGTGTTAATAGGTCTTGCCTTAGTTATATTTTTAATAACCAATGTAAGAATCCGTTCTGTTGATTCCTACAGAAAGCAATTCAGTAATATGGCAGATTCGGGTCAGACGCAGCCAGCCAGACCAGATAATAATGATAGATTACAGGATGAAACCATCAGTACCGATAATGCCAATGCTGCAGTCAACGGCAGCTTTGATGGAACGGGTGATGGAACAGTTTCAGATGACAATTCTGCTTCTGACTCAACGGATAATATAACAGTTACAGATAATAATTCCGGTTCAGGTGGTAGAGAATCAGACAGGAGTAACGGAAACGCCATATCAGGTGGCAATGATTCAGAAAGCAGCAATTTAGGGAATAATACTTCAGGAAGTAACAATTCGGGAAATGATGATTCAGGGAATAATTCACAGAATACCAGACCGGCAGGCAAGGTAATCAGTTGTACTATAGAGATAAGATGCGATAATGCGACAGCGAGAAAAGATACTGTTAATCCGTCAATTGCATCACGTATCCCTGATGATGGAACTATACTTGAAGTTACAACATACACTGCAGTTGAAGGCTTTACTGTATATGATGTTCTTGCAGCAGTTACAGCAATGCATGATCCTGTAATTCCGATAGTTGCTAATTCCGATAAGTCGTATGTATCAAGCATTAATAATCTGTCAGAGAAGAATGTAGGACCAAAAAGTGGCTGGACTTACAGAGTTGATGGAAAGTTGTATATGATAGCAGCAAATAATTATACAGTAAAAGATGGAGAGGCAATTAAATGGATATACGTGTGCCAGCTGGGCGACAAGTAACTAAATATTCAGCATTTGCAGCAATGCATCCGTGGACGAATTTCATCTACATTGCACTTGTGCTGGTGATAACCATGTTCACAATGAACCCGGTAATACTGGCGGTTTCGTATGCAGGTTCACTTGCCCTTGGAATATATATGCAAGGTGGTTCTTTTATTAAGAAGAATATTATGATAACAATTCCTGTTGTTATATTCTCTGTGTTAATTCAGCCAATTTTTAATCACAGCGGAGTTACACCGTTGTTTTATATTAACGATAACATGGTATGTCTTGAGAATATAATATACGGCGCAGTTATAAGTCTTTTATTAATTGCAGTCATACAATGGTGCAGTGTTGCAGCCAGTTATCTTTCTTCGGAGAAAATGATGTATCTGTTCGGAAGTTTTATTCCTTCTGTTGGCATGATATTTTCTATGATATTAAGAATGATACCGCTTATGAGAAAGAGATACAGACAAATACATGACGCGCAGATGGGACTTCGAGGAGTGGAGAATAAGAATGGCATATTTGAAAAAATCGGACATTTTGCGAATGAATTTTCAACTCTTATAACATGGTCACTTGAAAGCTCAATGGAAACTTCTATGTCTATGGAGAGCAGGGGATATGGACTTAAAGGAAGGACAAGCTTTAACAGATTCAGATTCACACTAAAGGATACCTTTACGATAATTATAATGCTTGTATGTTTTGTGATGGCTGTTATTCCAATAGCAGGAAAGAAGCTTGCAGTATATTATCTCCCTGTAATATATTATACGAAATCAGGTGTAGAAGGAGTGCTGGCAGTTACAGCATTTGTAATACTGACAGTAATTCCATTGATAATAGAGATAACAGGAGATGTGCAGTATAAGAGACGAAGTTCATATAACGAAAGGTAATTGCATAATGACAGACACAATTATTAATGTTTCATCACTTTCTTTCGGGTATGCAGGAAGTGATGTATTGGTACTTGAAGATATAACATTTGATATAAAGAAGGGCGAGATTGCGCTGATTATAGGTGCTTCGGGAAGTGGAAAGACTACGCTTCTTAAGATGCTTGATAAAAGCATGATTCCAGAGGGGAGACTTAGTGGAAAAGCAGAATATTACGGCAGACAGATAAGCAGCTTAAGTCAGGCAGAAGCGGCAGTTAAGATTGGATATGTCGGACAGAATCCTGACAACCAGATTGTTACTGATAAGGTATGGCATGAGCTGGCATTTGGGCTTGAAAATCTCGGCGTGCCTAATGCAGATATAAGGCGCAGGGTTGCAGAAATGTCTGAGTATTTCGGAATTACCGGCTGGTATGATAAGAATACAGAGGAATTGTCTGGCGGACAGAAGCAGCTTCTTAATCTTGCTTCCATAATGGTTATGAGACCGGAGGTTTTATTGCTTGATGAGCCGACTGCACAACTTGACCCACTTGCTAAGAAGAAGTTCATAGACACAGTTCTGGAGCTTAACAGGGATTTTGGAATAACAATTATGTGTGTTGAACATAATCTTGCGGATATCTATTCTAAGGTGGACAGAGTGCTTGTGCTTGAGGATGGAAAGCTTATATATAATAATACTCCGCAAAAAACGGCAGAATGTCTTGTTAAGACAGAGAATCCGCTTGTGTACGGGCTGCCTTCATCTGTAAGGATATATGAGGGGTGTAAGACGGATATTACATTTGAAACAGGCTGTCCTCTTACGGTTAAAGAAGGCAGGGAGTGGGTGGCAAGCCTTAATATTAAAGGAGACTCATATGTATCACAGGATAAGCATTATGAAGCTGGGGAAACAGCTGTTTCAGTTAAAAATGTGTTCTTCAGATACACTAAGAATTCTGCAAATGTACTTGAAAATATCAGCTTTGATATAGAAAAGGGCAGGATAACTGCTTTGCTTGGAAGCAACGGAGCAGGAAAGACGACGCTTTTAAGACTTATGTCAGGAATTAAAAAGCCTATATCCGGTAAGGTGAAGGTGAATGGAAGATGTGCGGTGCTTCCGCAGAATCCAATGGCACTGCTTAGTCAGATAAGTGTTGAGGAAGAGCTTGCATCGGCAGTCATGGATAAGGGGAATGTGTCTGTTAAGGATATGGACAGGAAACAGAGAATTGAACTTGCCTTTAATATGCTGGAGCAGACGGGACTTCTAAGGGTGAGAAAGCAGCATCCGTATGATTTGAGTGGAGGGCAGCAGCAGAGGCTTGCATTTGCAAAGATTCTGCTGTATGAACCGGATATTATTCTGCTTGATGAGCCAACTAAAGGAATTGACCCGTTCTTCTGTAAAAAGATGGGTGAATGGCTGGAAGAATTAAAGAATATGGGGAAAACTATTGTGATAGTTTCACACGATGTGGAATTCTGTGCATTATTTGCCGACAAATGTGGATTAATATTTGACAGAAACATAGAAAGTTACACAGATTCACACAGCTTCTTTGCAGGCAATATATTTTTCACAACAGATACTAACAGGATTATGTCCGATTTTTTCAAAGATTGTGTAACATGTGATGAAGCTGTTGAAGCGATTCACAGATGTTTAGAGGATAATAGATAATGAGTGTTAATTACATGCTTATAAGCATTATTATACTGGCTGTTGCAATTGCCATTCCTTTCTTTACATTTGAAAAGAGGAAGCCGAAGGCAAGGCATGTTGTGATGATTGCAGTTATGTCAGCTCTTACAGTTGTTGCTAATATAATATGTGCGTATACGATACCGCTTCATGCTGGTACAGCACTTGTCATAATAACGGGAATTGCATTTGGACCACAGACAGGATTTCTTACAGGTGTACTGTCAAGATTTGTATGTAATTTCTTTATGGGGCAGGGGGTATGGACTCCGTGGGAAATGGCTGCGTGGGGGCTGCTTGGTGTTCTTGCGGGAATTGCATTTTATAAGCCGGAGATTGTCGGATATTTTGATGATAAGAAAGAGATTGTAAGAAAGCAGGCAAGAACAGGTCTGTCAGTTATGGCTGTTCCTGTTGTGTGTATGGTTGTCTCAGAGATTGTGGGATATATTGTATATATATTTACTGCAAAGCCGGGAGAGACATTCTTTGGGTGGAGGCTGTATGCTTTCGGACTTGCTGGAATTATTATGGCAGTTCTTCTTATGAGAAGCCGTATACCGTGTAATTTTATCACAGTGACAATATTTACATTTATAAGTGTGTTTGTTATATACGGTGGAATTATGAATATTGCAGCTATGATGATGAACAGCACATATACGGATTCAGGCAGTGCCAATATATCATGGGAGGCACTGAAGCTTCTGTACATAACAGGTGCACCTTATGATGCAATGCATGCGGGCGGAGCGGCTGTATGTGCATTTCTTTTTGGTGATGGACTGCTTGGAAAGCTTACGCGTGCTAGAATTAAATATGGGTTATAGAGAGCTGCTATAATTTGGAAAGCCTACTATAATAGCATTTTTAGGCGATTGAGTGGGTTGATTGAGGTATATGAAGGAATTATTAAGGCGTGTGCCATAGTTAACAGTAATTCTAATAAAGAGTATAAAAGGGTAGCGTGGAAAGTAAATGAAAGAGATAATAATGTATGGATAATCCACGCTCTTGCAGTGCGATATGAGTACCGCGGTATGGGTCTTGCTACTCAACTTGTAAAAAACATCATATCATATGCTAAGTTAGAAAACATTGAAGCCATTCATCTTTATGTAATAGATAAGAACACACTAGCTGACAAGTTATATATCAAAGCAGGTTTTAAATACATAAGTACTGAAAACATTTTTTATGAGGTAGTTGGAAACAGGCAGTTTAGAATGTACGAATATGTGATAGAGTAGAAAGTAGTATTAGAAATACGCATATAATGCGCATTATATGTCTTACAGGAAGCTATAAAAGAAAACTAAAGGGGGATAACAATGGGATTAACGGATACAAGCAAGTTTTTAAGTCTTATTTTGCGGCATAAGCCGGAAACAATAGGAATCAAACTTGATGAACATGGCTGGGCAGCATGCATGGAAAGCCTGTGGTTTATAGGGTGGCAGCCGGAAAGATGGCAGATGAAGGATATGAGTTTTTCTTATCTGTAAATGGAGTATGGCTTGTGAAGGCTGTTCCGGCAGAGTATTTAAGCAAATTATAGTAATATATGAATAAAAACTAAATATAAAAAGCAATAGTAAAGAAGGAATGATTGTGAATATAAGATATGCAACAATGGCTGATTTAGACGATATTGCATCGGTTGAATCTGTATGTTTTCCTGTCTTAGAGGCAGCAACTAAAGAAGAATTTGAGCAAAGAATAAAATATTTTGGGAATCATTTCTGGCTTATGTTTGATGAGGGTATAACTGATAAATCTACTCATGGAAATGTCATGTGGTACCAGATGAGATTGGATTTTGAACTAAGAAATAATGGAGTGAAGCAGATATGAAAACAGTTATTATATACGCGTCGGTTCATCACAATAATACAAAAGAGCTGGTATGTGCAATAGCAGCTGAAAATGATATGTCGTGCGGGGGTAGGACGGATGACGATTGTGGATGCAGATACTGTGCAGCCTACTAATATAAATAGGCAGCTCCCCGCTTTACATTCCACGATCGGAAAAGAGAAGTCTGCAGTTTTGGCTGCACGTTTCAAGGATATCAATCCGGATATACAACTGAGGGTATTGCCGGTATTCCTGAAAGACGGGAATATACCCGAACTGCTTGATGCCGCGCAATATGATTTTGTGGTAGATGCCATTGATACGCTTGCTCCTAAATGCCACCTGATAGCGGAAGCACTGAAACGTCATATTAAGATTGTGTCGAGCATGGGAGCGGGGGCAAAAAGTGATATTACGCAGGTGCGCTTTGCCGACATATGGGATACGTATCATTGCGGATTGAGTAAGGCGGTGAGGAAACGTTTGCAGAAGTTAGGGATTAAACGTAAACTTCCGGTTGTATTCAGTACCGAGCAAGCCGACCCTAAGGCAGTGCTGTTGACGGAAGATGAACAGAATAAAAAGTCTACTTGCGGAACTGTAAGCTATATGCCGGCTGTATTCGGCTGTTACCTTGCGGAATA